>ERZ835980.2035-NODE-2035-length-19649-cov-5.151985_pt1 | contig 19649 bp, 15 predicted proteins | sample MGYA00519943_ERZ835980 | MGnify/ENA primary metagenome ERZ835980 (study PRJEB31850, sample SAMEA3708791) | human gut metagenome | biome: human gut; feature: human-associated habitat; material: faeces | place: China | collected 2014 ... | reverse complement strand
ATCGAAAAATGAAGAAAAAGAAGATCGAAAAGGCCTTTCTGCCGGTCTCGAAGGATGAGATGATCGAGCGCGGCTGGTACTACTACGACTTCCTCGTTGTCACGGCGGATGCCTACATCGACCACCCGAGCTTCGGCACGACCATCATTGCGCGCGTGCTGGAGCACGAGGGCTACCGCGTGGCGATGCTCGCCCAACCGGACTGGCACAGCGCCGACGCCTTCCGCGCGATGGGCCGCCCGCGCTACGGCGTGATGATCGGCGGCGGCAATATCGACTCGATGGTCGCGCACTACACGGCGGCGAAAAAGCACCGCAATCAGGACCTCTACTCCCCCGGCGGCAAAATGGGTCTGCGGCCCGACCGCCCGACGATCGTGTACGCCAACCGCTGCCGCGAGGCATGGGGCGACATTCCCATCATCGTCGGCGGGCTGGAGGCGAGCCTGCGCCGCTTTGCGCACTACGACTACTGGGACGACAAAGTGCGCCGCGCGCTCATCTTCGACGCGCAGGCAGACCTTCTCATCTACGGCATGGGCGAATATGCCACGCGCGAGATCGCGCGAAGACTCGCAAAGGGTGAAAAGGTTGAATCCTTGACGGATATTCGCGGCACGGCGTTCGTGACGCGCACGCCCGAGGTCTGCGCCTACGAGCACGTCGAGTGCCCGTCGTATGAGGAGGTCTCGTCGGACAAGCACGCCTACGCGCTCGCGACCAAGCTCGAATACGAGGAGCACGATCCCATCCGCGGCAAGGCTCTGTGGCAGGCGCACGGGCGTGACACGCTCGTCGTCAATCCGCCCGCGATGCCGCTTTCGCGCGAGGAGCTCGACGAGGTCGCCGAGCTCCCCTACATGCGCGAGGTGCACCCGATGTACGACGCTCTCGGCGGCGTCGCCGCCATCGAGGAGGTGCGCTTTTCCGTCGCGCACAACCGCGGGTGCTTCGGCGGATGCAACTTCTGCTCGCTGGCGTTCCATCAGGGGCGCATGATCACCTCGCGCTCGATCGAATCCTGCGTGCGCGAGGTCGAGGGCTTCACCCGCGACCCGAAGTTCAAAGGATACGTCCACGACGTCGGCGGCCCGAGCGCGAACTTCCGCCATCCTTCGTGCAAGGATCAGCTCAAGCGCGGGATGTGCCGCAGCAAAAACTGCCTTGCCCCCTACCCCTGCAAGAATCTCGACCCCGACCACTCGGAATATGTCGAGCTGCTGCGAAGACTTCGCGCGATCCCCGGCGTGAAGAAGGTCTTCGTCCGCTCGGGCATCCGCTACGACTACCTGCTGGAGGACAAGGGCAGCCCCTTTTTGTCGGAGCTCGTCAAGTATCATATCTCCGGCCAGCTCAAGGTCGCGCCCGAGCACTGCGTGGCGGGCGTGCTCGACTACATGGGAAAGCCGCACTTCGACGTATTTGAAAAATTCTGGGACAAGTACCGCGCCGTGAACGACAAAAACGGCCGCGAGCAGTATCTCGTTCCCTACCTCATGTCCTCGCACCCCGGCTGCACGCTCGAGGACGCGGTGCAGCTTGCGGAATTCCTGCACTCCACGGGTCACAAGCCCGAGCAGGTGCAGGACTTCTACCCCACGCCCGGCACGCTCTCGACCTGCATGTACTACACCGGCATCGACCCGCGCGATATGACACCTGTCTTCGCCGAGACGACGCCGCACGGCAAGGAATTGCAGCGCGCGCTGCTCCAGTGGTTCCGCCCGGACAAGAAAAAGCTCGTCATCGAGGCGCTCAAAAAGGCGGGACGCGAGGACCTCATCGGCTACGGGCCGAAGTGCCTCGTGCGTCCCTACGGCGACAACCGCGCGCCGCAGCACGGCGGCAAAAGCGCCGCGCCGAAGGGCGCAAAACCTGCGGCGAAAGCCGCCGAAAAGCCGAAGAGCTTCAAGCGCAAGGCGGGCTGGGCCAAGCCCAAGCGCAAATAAAAAAAGCGGGGCAATGCCCCGCTTTTTTACTGCTCCTCTGTTTCGCGCGCCGCGCGCTGTTCGTCGAACAGCGCCTTGACGGACGGCGCGTTTTTCGTCAGGCGCTTGATGCTCAGATCCTCGGCCTTGCTGTTGGCAAGGCGCAGGTTGTTCTCCGACGAGAGCAGCGCGTCCTTGATCTTCTGCAAATGCGTGATGGTCTTGTCGATCTCGTCGACGGCGGTGCGGAATTTCTCGCTCGCGATGCGGTAGTTGCGGCCAAAGCCCTCCTTGAAGGCGTTCATGTTCTCCTCAAAGTGCAGGATATCGAGCTGCTGATTTTTCACGATCTCCAGCTCGCGGCGGTATTGCAGCGAGTGCAGCGCCGCGTTGCGCAGCAGCGTGATGATGGGGATGAAAAACTGCGGCCGCACGACGTACATCTTCTCGTACCGGTACGACACATCCACGATGCCGTTGTTGTACAGCTCGTTGTCGATCTCCAGCAGCGACACCAGCACCGCGTACTCGCAGTGCTTTTCGCGGCGGTCCTTGTCCAGCTCCTTGAAAAAATCTTCATTTTTGTGCTTCGTCGCGGTCGCGTCGGCCTCATTTTTCATTTCGAACATAATGGAAATAAATTCAGTGCCGCTCTCGTCCGATTCGCGGAAAATGAAGTCCCCCTTGCTGCCCGTGCGCGCGTCGTTGTCCTTTTCAAAGTACGCCGTCGGGAAGGCCGTCATGCGCAGCGTGTTGAACTGCGTCAGGCAGTGCTGCTCCAGACTCTCGCCGATCATCTTCGTCGACTGGCGGGCCTTGAAGTCCTTGTAATACTCGATCTGCTCGTCCTTGCTTTTGAGCTTTTCCTCGTACTGCTCCTGCAGGGACTTCTCCTTCAGGCGGCTCTCGGTCTCGCGCGCGGCCAGCTCGTTCTCGAGCGTCAGAATGCGCTTCTCCCCCTCGGACAGCGCCTGCGCCTGGCGCTGCACGGCCTCGGCCACGGCGAGCTTTTTCTCCGTCTCGCTGCTCTCCAGCCGCTCGCGCAGGCGCTCGGCCTCGCGCGCGCTCTGCGCGAGCGCTTCGTCCTTGTCGCGCAGGGTCTTCTGATACGCCTGCTCCTGCCGCAGGCGCGCAAGGTCCAGCTCGCTCTCCTGCCGGGCGAGCAGCTCCTGCTCGCGGCGGCGCAGCTCCTTGTCGAATTCGCTGTCGCGCACCTGGCGGGCCAGCTGCGCATAGCCCGTCTCGTCCACCTGAAATACCTCCCCGCAGTGGGGGCAGCGGAGCTCCTGCATGGTCTTTCCCTCCCCGGTTTTTCGGTCTTTTCCCGTTTTTTCGCGATAATGATACCATATTCCCCGCAAACAGGCAACCATTGTCTATTTTTATTAGCTAAAAGGTTTGAAAAAGGCGGTTTTGGGGGTTGCTTTTGCGCAATGAGCGTGGTATGATGCGGATATCTGGGGGAAAAGCGGTCGTTTTCCGCCGGGAAAAAAATAGCTGGCAAACCTGCCGAAAGGCAGGGACGCAAAGCCAAATGGGTCTAATGCCCGTCTCCTGCGGGGGCGTGTTATGACAGCCGGTTGCATTTTTCGCGTACTGCTGTCCCCTGTTTGCTTTGCGGGGGGCAGTTTTTTTGTAGACCAACCGCGGGGAGCCGCGGAAAACGATAGAAATAAGAGGAGGAATTCAAATAAAAAGAAAATTGTGTTCCGTATTGTTGGCGCTGTGCATGGTGCTGACGCTTCTGCCGGTGTCGGCCATGGCAGATAACGGAGCGGAAGCGGGCGAATCTGCGCCGGCGGACGTGCCTGCTGCGGAAACCGAGTATGTTGCCCAGATCGGCGAGGCGAAGTATAAAACGCTTCAGGCTGCCATTGATGCGGTCCCTGCAAGCACTCCGACTACTATTGATGTTTTAGCAGATTTAACACCTGACACTCTTAATACTGTGGCATCCGCAGACCGGCAAATGGCATTTACTAAAGCTGATGTTAATATTACACTGAATTTGAATAATCACACTGTCACCGCACTTGGTGGCGAAGCAATCAAAATCAATGCAGCAAATGTTACATTAACCATAACTAACGGCACGATTGAGAATCATGCCACTGATAAATATAGTGATGGTCTGTATGCCTATAGGGAATCAAATAACCTCAATTTGACTCTAACTAATGTAAAAATTCACTCTCGCACACAGGGTCTTGCGGTCCAAGGCTTAACCAGTAATTCAAATGTTACAATTAACGGTGGCGAGATTATCAGTAGTGAAGAACTTGGTATCTATTATCCTCCGAAAAGTGGAACACTGACTGTTAATGATGCCAAGATTGAAGGCAAAACCGGCATTGTAGTAAAGGGCAGCAACTTAATCGTCAAGGGCGACTCCGAAATCATTGGTGTCGGTGATAAGGTTGTCCCCGATCATTACTACACTGGTGCTACCGATGGCTCCAGTTCTCTTACTGAGACTGGTGATGCTATTTATGTCGAAAGCGGATATAATGATCGAGACATTACTGTAAAGATTGAAAGCGGCAAATTGACCAGTACAAATAGCTACGCTATTCAATATTACGATCATGCGAAGCCTGTTTCTGCCAAACGTGAGATTTCCGTCACCGGCGGCACCTTCTCCGACCTGAGCGCGCTGGATTATCTCGCCGAAAGCGCCAAGGTCACCGTCAAGCTGGCGGCTGAGACCACGAAGGATGCCGCTATTTCCATCAACGGAAATGTTAATCTTGATTTGAACGGCAAGACACTCACTGCCTACACTACCAATAAAATTTGCGGTCTCAACGTTGCTGACGGTGCAACGCTTACCGTCAGCGATAGTGGAACTAACGGTAAGCTCACTTCTCAATATACGCCCATTAGCGTAAGCGGTACTGGTAAGGTCATTATCAATAGTGGTACTGTTGAGAGTTCTAACGATTACGGTATTTATGCACTAAATGATGGCTCTGTTATCGTAAATGGTGGTAGTATTACTGCAAAGGATTCTGCCCTGTCCGGTAATAACACGACCGGCAACATGAATTTTGAGATCAACGGCGGTACTCTCACCGCAAACCAGGGCCCTGCGATTTATATGCCCGGTCAGGGCAAGCTGACGGTCACCAACGGTACTCTCAACGGTGGTATCTCCCTGCGTATGGGTCAGGTCAATATCAGCGGCGGTACGATCAATTCTATCGCTACCGGCATTGATTCTCCTGCCGAATATTACAGCTTTTCCGGAAATGCATGGTTGCCTGATGCCCTTTACGTCTTTGGCGGCACCTATACCAGTGAAGATGCTCAGTATGGCAACTCTCTCAATCTGAATATCACCGGCGGTACGTTCAATTGTCTCAATGATCAGGGTAGCGCCATTGCCATTTACGATCTCGGCAAGCTTGCTCAGACTGCAAATGTAACGATTTCCGGTGGTACGTTCACAACCAATTCTACTACTCGCAAGGCTTATCAGGTACTTAATCTTTCTGATATTGGTGTTACTGCCCCTAAAGAAGGATATAACAATCCTGATTACGTTGGAAAGGTGAACAGTTCCCTCACCGGCGGCACGTATTCCGCTGACCCGTCCAAGTATGTTGCCCCCGGTTACGTTGCTTCCTACAACGGCAGCACCTACACCGTCTATTACCCCGTTCCCGTGACGCCGGGCAACACCTCCTCCAGCACGACCAAGAACCCCGACGGCTCGACCACGACCACCACGACCGATAAGACCACCGGCACCGTGACCGAGACCACGAAGAACCCCGACGGCTCCACCACCACGGTCGAGACTAAGAAGGACGGCTCCGTGACCGAGACGAACAAGACCGCCAACGGCTCCGTCGGCACGGTCAAGTCCGACGCGAACGGCAACACCGAGATCAGCGCCAGCATCTCCGCCGCCGACGTCAACGCCGCCGCGAAGAAGAACGAGCCTGTCGCCGCGCCCGTGAGCGTCGCGCCCGCCGCATCCCCCGCCGCCGCGCCCGTCATCAAGCTCAGCGTTCCCGCGAGCGCCGGCGAGGTCTCCGTCGTCATCCCCGTGACCAACGCCCAGCAGGGCACCGTGGCCATCAAGGTCAACCCCGACGGCACGGAGGAGATCATCAAGACCTCCGTCGTCACCAAGGACGGCGTGGTCCTCGGCGTTAAGGGCAGCGCCCAGATCAAGATCGTCAACAACGACAAGGACTTCTCCGATACCGTCGGCCACTGGGCCGAGTCCGACGTGGACTTTGTCTCCGCCCGTGAGCTGTTCACCGGCACCGCCCCGCAGACCTTCTCCCCCGAGTCCGCCACGACGCGCGGCATGGTCGTCACGGTCCTCGCCCGTCTTGCCGGTGAGAGCACCGACGGCGGCGCGAACTGGTACGACAAGGGCTGTGCGTGGGCCGTCACCAACGGCGTGTCCGACGGCACTGACCCGAACGGCACCGTGACCCGTGAGCAGCTCGCCGCGATGCTGTACCGCTACTTCGGCTCCCCGGCCGTGAGCGGCAGCCTGAGCTTCGCGGATGCGTCCTCCGTGAGCGAGTACGCCCACGACGCGATGCAGTGGTGCGTGAACAACGGCATCATCAACGGCATGGACGGCCTGCTGAACCCGCAGGGTCAGGCCACCCGTGCGCAGGTGTCCGCGATGTTCGCCCGCTACATCCGCCTGATGTCCACCAAGTAAAAATCAAGCAGCGCAATGCGCCCCCGGCCGAAAGGCCGGGGGTGCATTTTTTATCCCATGGAAACAGCAAAATTCTCCCCTTCGCGATGCGAAGGGGAGAATTTTTACATCTGTACGGTGCGCGCGTCCGGCAGATCGAGCGCTTCGTGCGCGGCGAGCAGGACGATCTTCTTCTCCGCCGCACGCAGGATGCACGAAAGCGCGATATCGCGGTTTCGTGCGTCGAGTCCCGTGAAGGGCTCGTCGAGCGCGAGCGCGTCGCAGGGCGCGAGCAGCGCCCGCGCAAGCGCCAGACGGCGCTTCATACCGCCGGAATAGTCCCGCACCTTTTTCTCTCCCACATCCCCGATGCCGAGTTCTTCAAGCAACCTTGCCGCTTCCTGCCCGTCGTATGCCGCGCCGAGCGCGAAGCGAAGGTTTCCCGCAGCGTCCAGGTGCTCGAGCAGGCGGTCCTCCTGAAAGACCGCCGCCCAGCGAAGGTCCTTCGGTGCGGCTGTGCCGCTGTCCGCCCGCTCCAGCCCCAGCAGGATGCGCAGCAGCGTCGTTTTGCCGATGCCGGAGTCGCCGACGATGCGCGTCAATCCCACGGGCGCGGTGAAGGACAGGCCGTCCAGCACCGGTCGGCCGTCATAGGACTTTTTGAGATCTGTTACGACAAGCTCCATCATGCCCCCACCCTTTCCGCCAGCCTGTCCACCGCAAGGAGGAACAGCTTCTCAAAGCCGACCGACAGCAGCACGATGACTGCCGTCCACGCGAAGAGGTCCGGCGTCTGGAAGTACACCTTCGCCGTGTAGAGCCGCTCGCCAATGGTGCCGCCGCTCAGACCGATGACCTCCGCCGCCGTGCCCGCCTTCCAGCACAGGCCCAGCGCCACACTGACCGCCGAGCGGAAGTACGGCAGCACCTGCGGCAGGTAAATGCCGCGCAGCGTGCGCGAAAACGGCACGCGAAAGACCCGTGCCATCTCCAAAAGCGACGCATCCGCGCGGCGCACCCCCTCCAGAACATTCAGATACACCGGCGGGAAGACCATCAGCGCGGAGATGAAGAACGCAAGGCTGCGGCTCGGCAGCCACACGAGCGCAAGGATGATGAACGACGCGACCGGCACGGCCTTGATGACCGCGACGAGCGGCGCAAGCAGCTCCTCCATGCGGGAAAAGCGCGCCGTGAGCGCCGCCAGCACGACCGCCAACGCGCACGAGAGCAGAAAGCCCCCTAAAATATGCGCGGCCGAGGCGAGCACCGCCCGCCAGAACGCCGCCGTCCCTGCAAGCATGAAGAGCCGTTCGAGCGCAGAGAGAGGGGATGCGAGCAGCAGCGCACCATGCGGATAGAGCGCGCGCAGTGACATTGCCGCGCCCTGCCAGATAAGCAGCCAGAAAACGACCGCCCACACGCGTATTTTCGGCGGTTTTCGCTTCACACCTTCCCCTCCCCTCTAAACGGTCAGCGGCAGCGCCCGCCGCTGAAGCTGATTTAACCGACGAAATAGAAGTCGCTCTCCGGCAGCGCGCCGCCGACAGACGCGCTCTCCGCGTCATAGAGCACCTGCAGATAGCCCGAGAGCTTGGCCTGCATCTCGTCCCCCGTCAGGCAGACGATGTTGCAGTAGGGCAGCGCCTTTTCCGCGACGGCGGCATCCACGATGCCGTACTCGCCGATGAGCGCGGCGGCGTCCGCGGTATTGGTATTCACCCAGTCAACGCTCGCGGCGTATTCCTTCAGGAATTCATTCACGGCCGCGGGATTTTCCTCCACGACCTCGCGGCGGGCGACGATCACGCCCGTGATGAGACCCGAGCCGTTACCCAGCGCGTCCCATTCGGCGTTCAGGTCGAGCGCCATGCGCAGCCCCTCGATCTTGCTCTGCGCCACGGTGACAAAGGGCTGCGGCAGCAGCGCGATGGTCGCCTGACCGCTCGCCAGCGCCGCGACGCACTCGCTGTGCTCGCTCTTCCAGTCGATCGTCACGTCGTTATCGGGGTCGATGCCGTTTTCGCTCAGAAGGTAGCGCAGGGCGTATTCGGGCGTAGAGCCCTTGCCCGCGGCCACGATGGTCTGGCCCTTGAGATCGGCGATAGACTGCACGCTCTCGCCGTTCTCCACGATGTAGAGCACGCCGAGCGTATTGACCGCCAGCACCTCGACCACGCCCTCGGTCTTGCCGTAGAGCACGGCGGCGAGGTTTGCGGGCACGCAGGCCATGTCAAGCTCGCCCTTGATCAGCGCGGGCGTCACTTCGTCGGCAGAGCCCGCAAGGGTAAAGGTATAGTCATTGCCGCTCGTCTCGCCGCTCTCGCTGTCCTGCATCAGCTTGACAAGGCCCATGGCCGTGGGGCCTTTGAGCGCGGCGATGGAGTAGCTTGCGGGGGAAAATTCGGTCTGTTCGGTCTGCTGGTCATCCTGCGCGCCGTCCGGCGTTTCCTCCGCCTTCTGCCCGCAGGCCGCGAGCGAAAAGACGAGCGCAAGCGTCAGGCACAGAGTCAAAATGCTTTTGAGATTCTTTTTCATTTGGTTTCTTCCTTTCCGATACTGCCTTCGGGGGCGTAGACGGTCTTCGCCGTGATGCCGTCGAGCCGGCCGAGCTTGCCCGAGAGCGCCGAGATCACATCGCCCGGCGCGTCGAGCGCCACGCTGATGATGTTCACGCCTCTTTCGCGGTACGGCACACCCATGCGCCCAATGATGTACTGCCCGTATTGATGCAGCAGCTCGTTGAGCGGCTGGACGGAGCTTCCCTCGCGGACAATGACCGCCAGCACAGCAACGCGCGTTTCCATATGCGTCCCCTCCTGAAAAAATAGAGCATCCCTCCTGCCGCTTGGCAGAAGGGATGGAAATAGCAATGACCGGACCCGGCTCGCGCCGCGTCCCGTTCCCCCTCTTCTTCAGGCTCGGAGCGTGTCCTTGCCGCCAGAACGGTAAGATGAATTTTGCTGTCCACCGGTCAGAGCGTATCTTTCCGGGAACAGCGTGATGATATCATGTTTTTACGCATTCGTCAAACGGCATTTTTGCTGTTTTTCCGTGCGCTTCATCGAAAAACGCAGAAAGCGCGCAGATCACCGTGGACAATTTCTCGCTCTTGCGGTAACATCAATGGGTAACAAAAACAGAAACGGGAGCTTTCATGGATAAATACAGCATCTTAAAACAGTATTACGGGCACACCGCGTTCCGCGCGGGACAGGAGGCGCTTATCGACGCCATCCTCTCCGGGCGCGACGCGCTTTGCGTCATGCCGACGGGCGGCGGCAAGTCGCTCTGCTATCAGATCCCCGCGCTGCTCCTGCCGGGCATCACGCTCGTCGTCTCGCCGCTCATTTCGCTGATGAAGGATCAGGTCGCGGCGCTCAAAAGCGCGGGCGTCCCCGCCGCGTACATCAACAGCTCGCTGACTCCCGAGCAGATCCGCACGGTCTACGCCCGCGCACGCAAGGGCGCCTACAAGCTCATCTATGTCGCACCCGAACGGCTGGAGACGAGCAGCTTTCTCTCGCTGATGCAGGAGATGGACGTATCGTTCCTTGCGGTGGATGAGGCGCACTGCATTTCGCAGTGGGGACAGGACTTCCGCCCGAGCTACCTCGGCATTGTCGACTTTGTCAACGCCCTGCCGCGCAGACCCGTCGTCGCAGCCTACACCGCCACGGCGACAGCGCAGGTGCAGTCGGATATCCTGCGGCTTTTGCAGCTGGAAGACCCCTACCGCATCGTGACCGGCTTTGACCGCCCGAATCTCTATTTTGACGTTCGCCGCCCCAAAAACAAGTCCTCCACCCTTGCCGCGCTCATCGACGAGCGGCGGGACAAAAGCGGCATCGTCTACTGCGCGACGCGCGCGGCGGTCGAGCGCGTATGCGAGAGCCTGTGTGACCGCGGCATCGCTGCCACGCGCTACCACGCGGGTCTCTCGGATGAGGAACGGCGGCAGAATCAGGACGATTTTCAGTTCGACCGCAAGACCGTCATGGTTGCGACAAACGCCTTCGGCATGGGCATCGACAAGTCGAACGTCAGCTTCGTCATTCATTATAATATGCCAAAGAGCCTCGAGGCCTACTATCAGGAAGCAGGGCGTGCCGGACGTGACGGCGAAAACGCCGACTGCATTCTCCTCTTTGCCCCGGCCGACGTGGAGACCGCACGTTTTCTCATCGAAAACGGCGGAGCCGACCAGCTCTCGGAGGAGGACGCCGCACTTGTGCGCAAGCGCGACTACGAGCGTCTGCGGGCCATGACGGGTTACTGCAAATCCGTCGACTGTCTGCGCGGCAGGCTGCTCGACTACTTCGGCCAGATGCATCCCGCGAGCTGCGGCAACTGCTCGAACTGTAAAGCGACTTACCAGACCGAGGACATCACGCGTTCGGCGCAGATGATCCTATCCTGCGTCATGCGCATCCGCGAGCGGCTCGGCTATTATGTCGGCAAAACGCTCATCATTCAGGTGCTGCGCGGCAGCCGCGAGCAGCGGCTGCTGTCGCTCGGCCTTGCAAGCCTGTCGACCTACGGGCTGATGGACAAGACATCGCCGAGCGTTATCGAGCGTTACGTCGAATATCTCGAATCTGCGGGGTATCTGGAGCTCGACCAGCGCTATTCGACGCTCAGACCCACCAAAAAAGCATCCGCCGTGCTCTTTGACGGCGAGAGCGTACTGATGCGCAGGCGAATCGAGGCGCAGACAGAGAAGAAGCGCCTGCGCGGTGCATTTTCGGACGAGTTCGAGGAAAGCGGCCTTTACGCGGCGCTTCGCGCCCAACGCGCGGAGCTCGCAAAACGCGAGAGCGTGCCGGCCTACGTCATCTTTTCCAACGCAACGCTCACCGACATGGCGGAAAAGGCCCCGTGCTCGATGGAGGAGCTGCTCGAGGTCGCCGGCGTGGGCGACAAGAAGGCCGCGCGCTACGGCGAGGCCTTTCTGCAGGCCATCGAAGAGTACAACGACTCACACGCCTGAGCGCCCGCGGCGCGTCAGCGGTCACAGCGGCCACCATTCGAACATTTGTCACTCATTCCTCACTTTTTTGTCATGCAGTTGTCAAATTTTATTCAAATTTAACAAAAACGTCTCTTCTCTCTTCCAAATTCCTGCAAAACATCAGGCAAATCTCTTTTTATTCTCCCTTTTGTAATTTGGCACAGTATTTACTTGTCACTTGGTACCGGTTTTCTCTCTTCTCCGAAGAGGCAGAAAACCAGAACAGAGAAAGGAGGATGTTGAGTGTTTCAGCCAAACGACCCCGTCGGCATTTCCGTTCAGATGTCTGCAAAGCTATTCGCCATTATGGCGGATGAGGTCCTGCAGGCTTGCGGAGAGGATAAGGGCGAGGAGATCGTCCGCCGCGCTGTCCGCCGTTATGCGGAACTGCGGGCTGCCGGTATCCGAAAGGAAATTCTGGACGCTGGGAAAGAGGTGACCTTTGAAACGGTTGAGGAATTTTCGGACTATCCCCCCAGCGACGCGTGGGACTGTCAGACCGATATTTCCGACAAACAGCTGCACGAGATCACCTATGCTTGCCCGTTTTCCACGGCATTCCGTGAGATCGGCCTGGAGTATGCCGGAAGTCTCTACTGCAAGGAGATCGACATCGCTTTGAACGAAGCGTTCTTCGGCGATATCGACTTCGCACGCCCCCAGATCTTTAACACGAACGACAAGGGGATCTGCGAAATGATCGTCACCAGAAAGGCGAAAACGACATAATGTAAAAAAGAGAGGAAATCATCATGAATGGTGAAAACGCATCGAACCCCCGCTATTCCGAACAAGCATTAAAAGAAAAAGCAATGCTGCAGGAGCTGAACAAAAAGCCCTAGCTCCAGCGCACACTCGGTTACCTGAAACTTTCCGGCCCCGGCTTTATGAACGCTGCGTTCACCCTCGGTGCAGGTTCCTTTGCAAGCTCCGTTACGCTTGGCGCCGCATATGGATACAGCATGATGTGGGTGCCTCTGTATTCGTTCACCTTCGGTATCTTCTTCCTCGCGCTTGCAGCCCGCTTTGTCTGCCAGAGCGAGACCCCGATCATCGAGGCGCAGAATCGTTATCACGGTAAGTTCTTCGGTACATTCGCGACCGGCCTTCTGGCAGGCTGTATCGCATCGGTCGTCTTTAACTTCGGACAATATGCACTCGGTGCAGATGCGATCATTAATATGTTCGCCGCATTTGATATCCATATCTCCAAGGGCTTGTGCTGTCTGATCCTGCTGGCAGTTTCCGTTCCCCTTTCTCTGATGTACGGCAGCGGCGAAAACCCGAAGGGCGTTAAGATCGTTGAAAATGCCATCAAGGTCATGATCGGCATCATGCTGATCGTGTTCATCGCGGTAGTTTGCGTTACCGGCATCAATGTTCCCGCAATGATCAAGGGCTTGCTGATCCCCAAGCTACCTTCCGGTATTGACGGTATGGTCACGCTGATCGCATCCATGACTGCCACTATCGGCGTTATGGACTGGCTCCTGTTCAACAATGGCATGATCGCCCGCGGTTTCTCGGAAGATCATGAGCGTCTGGGCCGCTTCGATGCATTCTGCGGCGGTCTGCTCCCGGTCACGCTGGTGCTTTCTCTGGTTTCCATCGCTTTCGCAGAGGCGTTCTCCGGCAAGCCCGGCATCCCGACTACCTCTAGTGAGCTGTGCGAGGCGCTGATGGGCGTCATTCCGAGCGTATGGATCCAGGCCGGCTTCTACCTCGGCGTTCTGGCGATGGTCCTCTCCTCGATGATCGGCCTGAGCGCTACCTGCGCGACCTCCTTCTACCAGTCCCTGAATATCCCCCGCAACACCAAGGCTTGGTATCATCCCTTGGTCGTTCTGGCGCCGCAGATCGGCTGCCTCGGCGTGTTCTTCGGCAAGCCGGTCACGATCGTAGTCACCGTTGCCGCCATGCAGAGCCTCTTCAACTGGATCAGCGGCAACTCTTGGTATCTGCTGGGCAATGATCCCCGTTATCTGGGCAAGAAGGTCATCCAGAGCAGATTCTTCAACTTTGGTATCCTCGTCGGTATTTCGATTCTGAATATTGTGTTCATCACCTTTGTGATGGGTAAGATGGGAGTGTGGCCGGAATGATGAATATGAACGAATTTTTGGACCAAAAGCACGGCAAGTTCATTGGCAGAATTTATATGCTCGTTGTCCTCTTCTGCGCAAATGCGCTGATCCCCATCGGCGCTGTCATGCGCTTCCTGTATGGCGGGTCCTCCGTCCTTATGATCATTGGAATCATCATTACTGTGATTTGCTGGATCATTCTTTCGACTCCGGTCAAATTAGACAAGTGAGCAAAAGCAAGAAAGAAGCAGGCACCTTTGGGTGCCTGCTTCTTTTTATGTCAGGATCTCACTGATAATCGCTCACAAGGAACAGCGGTTTGATGACCACGACCTCGTCATATTCCTCCTGCGAGACCTGCACGTCGGCGTTGAGCGCCTTGAGGTCAGATTTCAGCACCTCGAGCGCCTCATCTGCGCTCTGGGCGCGGCCCTCGCGCAGGATACGGACCATACGCTTTGCCACAATGGGGTGAGCGTAGCGTGCGGGCAGCGGGAAATCCTTGGGCAGGACGTTTTCCATTGCCTCAAGCGCCTGCGTCCAAGCGCGCTCGACCGAATGGCGGTTATTCTTCGCCGTGGGCAGCACGTGTGCACCCGAGAAGAAGAATACCGCGGCAAAGCCGAAGAGCGCGAAGTATACGCCAAAGTCGCCGCCGCTGCGCCAGGAGATGATGCCGTAAACGAGCGATGCCGCGCCCGCCAGCACGATGGCCAGCGCCACCCAGCGGTAGGCGGGATTGGTGCGCTCATTGACGCGCTTGGCCTTGGCCGCGAGCGCAAGCGTCTTGGTCATTTCGGGGTAGCCGGAGAGGAAGGTCTCCGCCTGCTCGAGCGTTTCGCGGGCGGAGAGCGCCTGCGGTGAAAGCTCCTTGCAATAGCGCTTGGCCTCCTGCTCCGCTTTGGCCTGCAAGCGCTGCTCGCCGCCTACGCTGAGCGTCGGGATCTCGGGATGCGCAGCACTGATACAGGCGAGCATCTCGTCCACGTCCTCCTCGCGCTTGAAGGTGCACTGCTTTTCCTGCCCGTTGTCATACTGCACAACGAGATAGGGGATCGAGCCGAACACGCCCTGCCCGGAAAAGCCGCCTTTGCTCAGCGCCACGCGCTTGAAGACGCGCTGCACCGAGGAAAGCGCGACATAGCAGCGCCGGTCGATCAGGAAGCTATTGAGATACAGCGCCTTTTCCCCTACGCCGCAGGGTCCGAAGCGCTTGCAGGACTTTTTGTCCGCAGCGAGCTCGCTTGCTTCAATGCTCGTCTCGCCAAGGCGCACGGGTGCAAACATCATAACGGTACCTCCCGAAATTTGAAAAAAGCGGTGGGAGAGCATTCTCCCACCGCTCTGCGAATGGTTTACTTGTGCAGCGTCTCGTAGTGAGGCTGGGTGTGGCGCTTCTTGATGGTGTACAGGAAAATGCCAAGGAACAGCGCCGCAGCGATGATACCGATGGGGTAAGCGACAGCGGTGTTGTACACGGTCGCGCCTTCGGCGGTCTTGTGGTTGAGGAACTGGCCGAGGCACTCGTTGCCCAGCAGGAAGTAGGTCACGGACACGGCGCTCATGAAGGTTGCGGGAACGGCGGTGATCCAGTAGTTCTTCTTATCATAGAAGAGGTACATGGAAGCGGCCCACAGGACGATCATGGCGAGGGTCTGGTTGGTCCAGCTGAAGTAACGCCAGATGATGGTGTAGTCGATCTTGCCGAGGGCGTTGCCAATGCCGAGGATGGCGCCAACGCCGAGCACGGGCACGCAGAGAATCAGGCGGTTCTTCCAGCTCTTCTGCTCCATATGGAACCAGTCAGCCAGAACAAGACGTGCGGAACGGAACGCGGTATCGCCGGAGGTGATGGGGCAGGCGATAACGCCGAGCATGGCAAGCGCGATGCCCACGCCGCCCATGGTCTTGGAGCAGACGTCGTAAACAGCGGTGGAACCGCCGCCGCCGAGGGCCAGCAGCTCCTCACCGGTGTAGATCGCGCAGCCGGCAGCAGCCCAGATCAGGGCGATGATGCCTTCAGAGACCATTGCGCCGTAGAAGACGAAGTGGCCCTGCTTCTCGCTCTTCATGCAGCGAGCCATCAGGGGGCTCTGCGTGGCATGGAAGCCGGAGATCGCGCCGCAGGCGACGGTGATGAACATGAAGCTCCAGATCGGAGTGCCCTGCGGGTGGAGGTTGGCGAAGTTGTTCCAGATCTCGGGGATCTCATAGCCCTTGGTGAAGATACCCAGAGCCACGCCGAGCGCCATAATGATCAGGCAGATACCGAACAGGGGGTAAATCTTACCGATGATCTTGTCGATGGACAGGAACGTTGCGATGAAGTAGTAGATCAGGATCAGGACCAGCCAGAACAGCTTGCTGGACACGATGCCGGTGCTGCCGCCGTTGGTGAACAGCAGCTGGATCAGACCGGCAGGGCCGACCGCAAAGACCGTACCGACCATGACGAGCAGCACCACGCTGAACACACGCATGACGTTCTTCATTGCGCCGCCGAGGTAGATGCCGGAGATCTCGGAGATGGACGCGCCTTCGTTACGCTCGCTCATCATACCGGAGAAATAGTCGTGGACTGCACCGGCAAAGATGGTACCGAAGGTGATCCACAGGAAAACCACGGGGCCCCACAGAGCGCCGCTCAGAGCGCCAAAGATCGGGCCGAGACCGGCAATGTTCAGAAGCTGGATCATAAACAGCTTCCACTGAGGCAGGACCATGTAGTCCACACCGTCGTTGATCTTTACAGCCGGCGTTTCACGGTCATCGGGGCCGAAAGTCTTTTCGACGACCTTGCCGTAAACGAAGTAGCCGCCGATCAGCAACGCGAGACAGATCAAGAAGCTAAACATTTTCTTCTCCTCCTATTTTTTGACATGGTGTGACAGCAAATTTGTCATACAACTTGCTTTCGCCAAATATATTAATTTTTTGGGAGAAAAAGTCAATGGTCAAAATGAACAAATTTTTAACGAATGTTTATTCGGTTCACGCGATTACTCATTCATTATTATTCATGAATGACGTCTTCGATCGCGTTCAATAATTCGTCATAGCTTTCAAACGCCGGAAGATGCGGGTATTCCCGCTTGATCTGCTCGGTCGTGCGGAAGAGAAAACCGGCCTTGGATGCCTCGATCATTTCAAGGTCGTTGTAGCTGTCGCCGCTGGCGATGGTTTCAAAGCCGATGGACTGCAAACCGCGCACGGTCGTAAGCTTGGAATGCTCGCAGCGCATCTTCACGCCGCAGATAAAGCCGTCGGCGTCTATCGCAAGAGAGTTGCAGAAAATGGTCGGCCAGCCGAGTTTTTTCATCAGTGGTTGTGCAAATTCCTCAAAGGTATCGCTCAGAATGATGGCCTGCGTCTCGCTGCGGAGCTTGTCGAGGAATTCCTTTGCCCCCGGCAGCGGGTCGATGCGCGCGATCGTCTCCTGAATTTCCTTGAGTCCCAGGCCGTGCTCGCGGAGCACGCCCAGGCGCCATTTCATCAGCTTGTCGTAGTCCGGCTCGTCGCGCGTCGTGCGCGTCAGCTCGGGGATGCCGCTCTCGCGGGCGAATTCGATCCAGATCTCGGGGACGAGCACGCCCTCCATATCAAGGCAGGTAATATACATGATTATTCTCCTTTATCACTTTTTCGCAGCGGCCTTGCCGAGCACATAATCGAGCATTTCGTCCCGCTCGATGACGTCGCGGTGGCGCACCTCGCGCTCGCGCAGCGAGGCAAGATTTTTCGGCACGGGCACGCCCGTCACATCGTGGAGCTGCTCCATCACGTCGAACTCGTCGCCCTTCGCGCGCTCGCCGATGCCCTCGAGCACGGCGGCGGGGAATTTATAAGGAGAGGCGGTGGAGAGCACGACGACAGCGTTGTGCGCGGGGTTTTCCTTCTTATACTGCTGGGCAACATCCCAGGCGACCGCCGTGTGCGTATCGCAGAGGTAATGCTCCTCCTTCCAGACCTTGCCGATGGCGGCCTTCGCAGCCTCATCATCACAGCAGCCGGCCCAGAAGAGCTCATGCAGCTTTGCAAGCATCTCCGCGGGCACCTCGTAAGCCCCCTCCTCGCTGAGGCTCTTCATCAGGCCCGCGACGAGCTTGTCGTCGCCGGAGAGCAGGTACAGCAGTCTCTCCAGATTGCTGGAGACGAGAATATCCATCGAGGGGGAAACGGTCTTGTAGAACGGGCGGCGGCGGTCGTAGCGGCCCGTGCGCAGGAAGTCGGTCAGCACGTTGTTGGCGTTGGAGGCGCACACGAGCTTGCCAACGGGAAGGCCCATCTCCTTGGCAAAGTAGCCGGCGAGGATATCGCCGAAGTTGCCGGTCGGCACGACGTAGTCGACCTTGTCGCCCGGCTGGATGCGGCCCGCCTGCACGAGGTCGGCGTACGCTCTATAATAATAGACGACCTGCGGGGCGAGGCGGCCGATGTTGATGGAGTTGGCCGAGGACAGGCGAACGCCCTTACCCTCGAGCAGCTGATCCTTGCTGACGGCGGAGAAGATTTTCTTCACGCCGGTCTGCGCATCGTCGAAGTTGCCGCGTACCGCGCACACGCAGACGTTTTCGCCCGCCTGCGTCGCCATCTGCGCCTGCTGCACGGCGCTCACGCCGCCGTGGGGGTAGAAGACGATGATCTTCGTGCCCGGCACATCGCAGAAGCCCTCCATCGCCGCCTTGCCGGTGTCGCCGGACGTGGCGGTCAGGATCATGATCTCGTCGTCCACACCGAGCTTTTCTTTCGACGCGGTCATCAGGCGCGGCAGCATCGAGAGCGCCACATCCTTAAAAGCGCTCGTCGGCCCGCGGAAAAGCTCGAGGATGAAGTCCTCACCGACGGGGACGGTCGGGGTCAGGTGGTCGGTCTCAAACTTGCCGGTATAGCCGTCGTGGACGAGTTTTGCCATCTCCGCTTCTGAAAAGTCGGGCAGGAGCTTGGATAAGATCTTCGTCGACATGGACATCGTGTCCATATTTAATACAGTAGTATAGTCGAACTTGACCTCGTCAAACGACGGCATCGTGTAGAGGCCGCCGTCGGGGGCAAGGCCGTTTAAGATGGCCTGCGCGCTGCTGGCCTTTAAATTTTTGTCACGGGTGCTCTGATACTGCATGGATGTTTCCTCCTGTATCTCACGGGAAAAGTTTTTTTGTTTTCCCTATTGTATTTTCACAAACGCTATGTTATATTGTTTCCATCAAAAAGTCAAGTGTTTTTCTTCCGTGGACAGTTTCGGCGTAAGTCACAAATTCGTCCGCACTTGACGGAGTATCCAAAAAAGAAAGAAGGTCATTCCCCGTGAATATTGCGCTGCTGGGCTTCGGCACCGTCGGTTCCCATTTTTATAAGCTGTGCGAGGGGCGAACCGATCTGCATGTTGCAGCTGTTCTCTCCCGCCGTCCCCGCCCGGAGCTCACATGCACCGTGACCGCCGATTACGACGAGATCGTGCGCGATCCCTCGATTGATATTGTGGTGGAAGTCATGGGCGGCATCGAGCCGGCGTACAGCTACCTCTGCGCGGCCATGCGTGCGGGCAAGCACGTCGTCACCGCGAACAAGCAGCTCATGTGCGCCCACTTTGAAGAGCTCACCTCCCTTGCAAAAGAAAAAGGCGTGGCGCTGCGCTGCACTGCCGCCGCGGGCGGCGGCATTCCCTGGCTCACCTCTCTCTCCCGCGCGTCTGAGCTTGATGAGATCAAGGCTGTCGAGGGCATTCTGAACGGCACAACGAATTACATGCTTTCCGCCATGACGAATTCCGGCGCGGATTACGCGCCCGCGCTCCGCAAGGCGCAGGAGCTCGGCTACGCCGAGGCCGACCCCACCGCGGATGTCGAGGGTCTGGACGCGCGCCGCAAGATCGTCCTCTCCGCCGACCTTGCCTTCGGCGTGAACATCAGGGAAGAGGACATCCCCTGTGTCGGTATCTCGTCCATCACCGCGGGCGACAT
>ERZ835980.2030-NODE-2030-length-19684-cov-3.846757_pt1 | contig 19684 bp, 20 predicted proteins | sample MGYA00519943_ERZ835980 | MGnify/ENA primary metagenome ERZ835980 (study PRJEB31850, sample SAMEA3708791) | human gut metagenome | biome: human gut; feature: human-associated habitat; material: faeces | place: China | collected 2014 ... | reverse complement strand
CCAACAAAAAACATCAAAAGTATCTTTTAAAATCAAAAAACAAAAACCAATAAAAGAAATTCTTATTACGATACTTGCTGTTTTGATGATTGTTTTTTCTTTACAAGGTTTGTTTCAAATAGAAAATTCAACACTTCTTCCTATTTATTTTATGTTTTTCTTGATGGGAGAGTTGATTTTAATCAATACGACAATTCCTTTTATGTATGATTTACTTCATGATTCTTATTTACTTAAAAATCCAAAAGGTTTAATGGTTTTAAGTTACGTCATGAATTTATCAAAAGTTTTAGGATCTATTGTTTATGTTTTATCAGTTGTGGTTCCTGTTTGTTTGGTTGTTTATTTTTTAAAGATTGATAGTTTAGCTTATGTAAGTGTGTCTAATATTTCTTATATCATGATGCTTTTAATGATGTTTATTTGTTTTATTTTAAGATTTCAAGTATATCTTCCACAAATACATCAAGAAATCGTGGTTAAAAAGGCATTGGGATTTCGTTTAAAGGAGATTCAAAGAATTTATCGGGATGTAGCAGTCATCTTTGTTTTATTAATTGATATTTTTCCTTTTATTCTTTATGGAACAATGCTTTATTTAGCGTATCTACAAAATCAAATTACCTATAATAATATGCTTTTATTAAGTTTATCTTATTTGATTTTATTTCTTATTTATGGATGTTATATCAATTATCAATATCAAAAAACAATCAAGGAGGTCTATTTCAATGTCAAATATATTAATCGAAGCGAATAATATTTCGAAAATTTATGATCAAGATATGTATTTAAAAAGAGGAATTAATTTTTATGCCTTGCATCATGTTGATTTTATTGTGGAAAGAGGAGATTTTATTACTGTTATGGGGCCAAGTGGTTCTGGTAAAAGTACACTAATGAATTGTATATCAACGCTTGATAAAGTTTCTTCAGGTAAATTAGAAATCTTACAAAAACCTGTTCTCGCGATGAAAGAAGATGAACTGAGTGATTTTAGAAGAAATTATTTAGGATTTATTTTTCAAAATCATCATTTAATCTCTTCACTTACTATTTTTGATAATATCGCGACACCACTTATTTTAAATAAAAATAATCCAAAAGATACCAAAGCAAGGGTTGAAGAAGTTTCAAGAAAACTCAATATAGAAAAAATTCTTTATAAAAAACCTGATGAATGTTCAGGTGGAGAAAAACAAAGAGCCGCCATCGCTCGTGCCATCATTACCCATCCCCTTATTCTTATTTGTGATGAACCAACGGGAAACTTGGATAGTGAAAACTCTCATGAAGTACTTACTTATCTTTCGAAACTCAATGAGGAAGGAACGGCTATTATTTTAGTAACACATGATAGCATGATTGCAAGCTACGCTAAAAAATTTATGTATTTACGTGATGGAACAATTCATACGGTGATTTCTAGAAATGATGCTAGTCAAGAAGAATTCTTCCAAGCGATTGTAGAAGTCACAACACAAGATAGTTTAAGAAAACGTTTTATGCAAGGAAGTGTTTAAGATGGAAAAGATGCTGGTTATTTCATTGACGATTATTTATATCATTGCATCGGTATACTTTTTTAAAAATAAGATAAGAAATAATATTTTTGATTTTGCAGGCGTATTGTTGATGAGTTTTTGTCAGTCGATTAATCATTATAGTTATAACGCATTTTGTGCGATTATTGTGGGACTGGATTTATTACTTTTATTAGTTGTCACTAGAAAAAAGGGAGGACAAGAAAATGAGTGAAATGAATATTGTGAATTTAGGAAATAAAAAAGAAAGTAAAATGTATGATAAAAGATTAATTGTTTATGGTGTTGTGGAAAATATGGAAGCTGATCCAACAGCCTTAAAGAAATTGAAACCACTTTATATGTATCAAGATCATTTAGAATTCACCAATCCTTATCATGATCAAATAATTATTGATGCTAAGGATATTGATAAAGTTATTTTAAAAATGTGTGGTCGTATGAAAATTTTTGGTTTCTTTTCTGAAAATAATTTTTATTTAGATTTAGATGTTTATGTCAAAGAAAATATTTATAAATTTGAAGTCCAAAATATGCAAACCGCAAATAATATTATTGATTACTTAAAACATGCCCCTTTTACAGTAGAAGATTATATGGATGTTTATGCTATCTTTGAAAAACATCCTGATTGTTTGGCAAGAACACGTTATCTTCAAGCAAACTTTAAAAAGATAGCCAAGAAATATGGACTTGATTTTCCTCGCCAAGGAGGAACTTATTGATGAAAAAGTTAAGAGTTGATCAAAAGATTATTGTCATTGCTTATGCATTAGATTTATTGATGCCGTTTTTAATAAGTTATGGAACTTATAAACCAGCCTATGAAATGACAAAGTTGATGTATCTCGCTAGTCAGCTTGGGATTATTTGTTATGGAAGTTTCTTGGTTTTACCGATACCTTATGCCATTGCATTAGTCTTTTTAAAAGAAGCTGATTTAAAAGGAAATAGTCTTGCGTGGCTTACTTTAGGAATCATCAATCTTGCAATCTTTCATCGTTTCAATGTTCAAAGTATCATTGAAATGCCAACGATCTTTATCTGTATTGTTTTATGTTTATTGATTCAAGTGTTTATTTATTATAAGAATAAGAAGTTTGCTTAAAATGACAAAATAAATGGAATAGAAGAAGGATAATAGAAGCATATTATCCTTTTTTTATTATTAAATTTAAATAAGAGGTGAATGTTATGATACAAGCAATCCTGGTTTTAGCTTTAGGTTTTTATGTGCTCGTCAAAGGAGCAGATTGGTTTGTCGAGGGAGCATCTTCACTAGCCTGTTACTTTCATATTCCACAACTGGTCATTGGTTTAACGATTTGTGCGATGGGAACCAGTCTTCCTGAAGCTTCAGTCTCTTTAGTGGCAGCAATCCATGATAATGCTCAAATTACGATAGGAAATGTTGTTGGAAGTAATATTTTAAATGTTTTAATTATTTTAGGAATTAGTTCTTTGATCACTCGATTGAAGATCCAAAAATCTACTTTTTTGATAGAAATACCCTTTATGCTTTTTTCAACATTAGCTTTACTTATTATGTCTAAAGATGAAGTCATTACTTTTAATGAGGGAATGATTTTAGGTGCTTTCTTTTTTGGGTATTTATTTTATCTTTATTTTCTTTCAAGAAAAAATGAAGAACAAGAGGAAAGTAAACATTCTCTTCTTGTTTGTTTTACTTTAATTTTATTGGGGATCTTTTTTGTTATTATTGGAAGCCATCTTGTAGTCAATAGTGCCACAAATTTATCAACAATGATAGGCTTATCCAAACGGTTTATTGGTTTGACAGTCGTTGCTTTTGGAACCTCACTACCTGAACTGGTTACATCGGTTGTAGCTGCCAAAAAAGATAAAGCTGATATTGCGATTGGTAATATTGTAGGAAGTAATATTTTTAATATTTTATTTGTTGTGGGAAGTGTTTCACTTATTTGTCCCATTCCTTTTGAAAGTCATTTTTTCGTTGATGTTTTAGTTGCTTTAGGTTCTGGTTTGTTTTTATGGATATCAACCATTAAAAATCAAGAACTAAGAAGAATTCATGGGTTCTTGATGCTTGTTTTTTATGGATTGTATTTTTTGTATTTGTGTTAAAAAAGAATCAAAAACATACAATGATACTGGTGATGCTATGAAACTATTACTCAGTATCTTTTTTGTGTTTCAAGTTGTTTGCAGTAAAGTAGAGTTTTATGGAGGCAGTTATCTTGTTTATGATAGTTATAATGATTATGTTGTAGAAAGCTCTAATGAAAATAAGAGGCAATCAGTAGCTTCAATTTCTAAAATCATGACAGCGATTTTAGTTATTGAAAATAGTCGTTTAGATAAGAAAATTATAGTAGATAAAACGATTAATAAGGCTTATGGAAGCTGTGTTTATATACATATAAAAGATAAAATGACGATTCAAGATCTTTTATATGGGTTAATGCTTCGTAGTGGAAATGATTGTGCCTTGATGCTTGCAAAAAGTGTTGGTGGCAGTGTCAATCATTTTGTGGAAATGATGAATGAAAAAGCACAGGAATTGAATATGAAAGATTCACATTTTTCAAATCCTTCAGGTCTTGATGAAGAAGATGAAGGAAATGTTTCAACGGTAAAGGATATGGCGCTTCTTTATGATTATTGTTGTCAAAACCCTATTTTTAATGAAATTGTACAAACAAAAGTATATAAACGTCAGGATGGAATGGGTTCTTGGCACAATAAGAATCGTCTTTTAAAAGATTATTCTTATTGTGTTGGGGGTAAAACGGGTTTTACTAAAAAGGCAAGGAGAACATTGATTACAAGGGCGGTAAAAGGGAATCATGATTTAATTATTGTGACTTTTAATTGTGGGAATGATTTTGAATTTCATAAAAAGAAATATGAAGAATGTTTTGAAACAATGGAAAAGCAGGTGCTTTTTGATAAAGGGGTTTATGTTATTGGAGGAAAACCTTATTTATTTGATGAAAGTTTATTTATAGAAAAGAAAAAGGAAGATTGTGTTTCTTATATAATTAAAGATGAAAGTGTTTATTTGTATGTGAATCAACATTATATTCGAAAACAAAAATTGAAAAGATTTTGTTTTGTGGATCTTTATCAAATGATTTTAAAGGATCTTTTTTATGAATAAGTTTTTTCAGTATACACTTATTATTTTATTAATAATTGGCTTTACCATGAATCATCAACAACAAATGCTGGAATCTCTTTTAAAAACTCCTTTTGAAGTTTTTGAACTCACTAAAACCCTTGTTTTAAGTTTATGTCTATGGAATGGCTTATTAAAAGTTATTCAAGCTTCACGGATGATGGATCATTTTACCTTTCTTTTAAGACCAATTCTTAAATTCATTTATGGAAAATGCATAGAAGAAGAAAGTCTTTATCAAAATCTTTCTTCTAACTTACTTGCCAATCTATTAGGATTAGGAACTCTGGCAACCTTGAGTGGCTTAAAAGCAATTCAATTACTTAAAGAAAAAGGCTATCAACAAGCTATTATGCTACTTGAATACGGCGGGTTTCTCTATACTTCCAACGACCATGATGACATTACGTCAAAGCTATCATAGTAAGCATCTTTTAGCCTTTTATCCCTATAGTCTTTTTATTGGGTTTATTATTAGTGTGGTTGGAATTTTGATTATTAAGGTGATTGATCATGAATAGTTTTATTCTCATTATTTTATTATGGAGTTTTTTAGAATGCTGCTTTCATCATGTTTCTATTTATGAAACCTTTATAGAAGGAGTCAAAGAGGGATGTCAATATTTATTGACTTTATTTCCACCTTTAATGTTTCTTACCCTTATTGTTTCTTTATTTCAAAGTTGTGGAATCACAACTTTACTTATTGATCTTTTAAAGGAGCTTTTAAATATTTTGCATATTCCCGTCGATTTATTAATAATGGCCGTAATTAGGCCTTTATCTGGACAAGGAGCCATGGTTTTATTAAAAAGAATTTATGAATGTTATGGAATAGATCATGTTTATAGTTTACTTGCTTCTATTGTTCAAACTGGAAGTGACACGACCCTTTATGTAGTAACGTTATATTTTGGTAGTATTAAAGAAAAGAATTACCGTTATAGTTTAGTGCTCGGTTTCTTTTTAGATTTTTTAGCGTTTTCTATGATTATTTGTTTTTATCATTTTGGAATGATTTCATAGAGATTTCATATATTGGAATTAAAGGAGTTATGATAATGGAAACAAAACAAATTCTTAAAGATATTGGACAAAGATGTCAGGGAGATATTTATTTAGGGGTCGTGGGACCAGTAAGAAGTGGAAAGTCTTCTTTTATTAAACGTTTTATGGAAATGGCTGTTATTCCCTATATTGAAAATCCAGATGTAAGATTGCGTACGATTGATGAACTGCCGCAATCAGGTAAGGGAAAAATGATTATGACGGTGGAACCAAAGTTTATTCCTAATCAAGCAGTATCTATTGATTTACAAGAAGATTTGAAAATCAATGTAAGATTGGTGGATTGTGTTGGTTATGTTATTGAAGGGGCAAGTGGTTATCAAGATGATAGCGGTATTCGTCTTGTTAAAACTCCTTGGTATAATGAAAGTATTCCTTTTGACCAAGCCGCTAAAATTGGTACTAAAAAGGTTATACAGGATCATTCAACGATTGGAATTGTCATGACCAGTGATGGAAGTTTTTTAGATATTGAAGAAAGAAATTATCATCAAGCTACTCAAGATATCATTGAAGAACTTCAAAATATTGGAAAACCCTTTATTGTCATTGTCAACAGCAAAGATCCTTCAAGTACCACTTGTCAAAATGTCGTTGAAAGCTATCGTCAAAAACACGATGTGCCTGTTGTGGCTATGGATGTAACAAACATGTTGGAAACACAAGTTGTCCATTTATTACAAGAGGCTCTTAATGAATTTGGTGTTAAGGAAGTCAAAATCGAAGTACCACGTTACATTGCTATGCTTTCACGTAATCATTGGTTAAAACAAACATTAGATGAAGCTTTAAGGAATTCTTTGGTAGAAATTAAAAAGATACGAGATATTCAGCATCTTACCGAAGGTATGGAAAGTTATGATTTCATTAAAAGAGCATATTTAAAAAATGTGGATACATCTAAAGCTCAAGCAGTGATCAAAATAGAAGAAAGAAGCGGTCTTTATGATGAACTATTAACCGATATTGTAGGTTATGAGGTGGATCGTTCTTCTATTTTGGCTCTTTTACAAGAGTTAATGACAATCAAAGAGGAATACGATGGTATTTCTAATGCTTTATCCATGGTTAAACAAACTGGATATGGTTATGCGATTCCTCGTTTAGATGAAATTGAACTATCAAAACCAGAAATTATTAAACAAGGTTCACGATATGGTATGAAGCTCAATAGTAAAGCAGCAACAACGTATATGATTAAAGTAGAGATTGAAAGTACTTTTGAACCAATAATTGGTTCAAAACAACAAGCAGAAAGTTTTATTGATTATTTAAATCATAATGGTAATGATAAACAAGCAATTTTTGAATGTGATGTTTTTGGTAGAAAATTAGGGGATTTAATAGAAGAAGGTATGTATTATAAGCTCAATACGATTCCTGAAAATGCGAGTATGAGGATTCATGATATTTTATCTAAAATCGTTAATAAGGGAAAATCGAATGTTATTGCAATTGTTTTATAAAGGAAAAAGCTACTTAAATACTGGTGTATTTAAGAGGCTTTTTTGTTTATAAAAAGAATTAAAAAAGATTGTTAAAAAGCACTTGAAACAACTTTTTTTAGATGATATACTAACCAAGTATTTTATTATTGCGGGGTGTGAAAATGAATAAAAAAGAATTAGTTGAATCAGTTTCAGTTGAACGTAATTTAACAAAAAAAGAAGCAGAACTACTTGTAGATACTGTGTTTAATACGATTACTAGAAGTGTTGTTGAAGGAGATAAAGTATTGATTTCAGGTTTTGGTACTTTTAAAGTTAATGATCGTAAAGCAAGAAAAGGTATTTCTCCTAAAACTCAAGAAGAAATGATTATTCCTGCGAGCAAAACTGTAACATTTAAACCTAGTAACAGACTTAAAGATGCGATGAATTAACGCATCTTTTTCATTTTTTGTTCATAAAAGGTGTCTATACTATAAGTGAGGTGATAAATATGTATTATTATTATGATAGTTATTATATGATTGGTTATTTACTTGTTATTGTGGGTGCAATTATTATGGCTTTAGCCCAAATGAAGGTAAGCAGTGCTTATAATAAGTATTCAAGAATTGAAAACAGTCGACATTTAACAGGAAGAGATGTCGCTTATGAAATCTTAAATCAACATGGTTTAAGTGATGTCCAAATTTATGAAGTCAAAGGACATTTATCGGATCATTATAATCCTTCTAATTTAACCTTAAATCTCTCATCAGAGATTTATCATGGCACAAGCATTGCTTCTTTAGCGGTAGCAGCACATGAATGTGGTCATGCTTTACAACATCAAGAAGGTTATAAACCCCTTACCTTTAGAAATATGATTGTCCCTGTTTGTAATATTTCTCAAACAATTGGCTGGGTTGCTATTCTTTTAGGATTATTTATCGGAAAGAGTTCAATTTCTTGGTTAGGTGTTTTACTTATGAGTTTGATGCTGCTTTTTCAAATTGTGACACTTCCTGTGGAATTTGATGCTTCATCGAGAGCACTCAGTATTTTAAATGATCGTTATTTAACAGAAGATGAATATCCAGGTGCAAAGAAAATGTTAACGGCAGCAGCACTTACTTATGTTGCAGCTATGTTATCAACACTTTTATCTTTATTACGTATTGTATTAATGGTCATGTCAAGAGATCGAGATTAAGCCTTTTAGAGGCTTTTTCTTTTTATTAAAAAAGGGTATAATGATTTGGCGGAGGTGTTGTTGGTGAAGGCATTTTTTAGAAAACATCGATTTAAGATTTTAGTAACGATTTTAAGTTTAATTTTGATTTATGTTTGTTTTTATATGTTATGGGTACATATTCCCTATACAAAGCATCAAAATGAATTAACAAGTATTCAAGAAAGTATTTGTGATAAATATAATTATACGTATAACGGTTATTTTAATGAATATCAAAATAAGAAGACAAATTATATTGTAAATGTAAAAAATAAGAAAAAGAACATGTATGTTCTTTGTAATACAAAATTAAAGAAAGTAGACACATATAAAGGAAATGGTGTTAAAAGAAGTACTGTTAAAGAAGCTTTTTATCAAAAGTATCATTTAAATTGTACAAAGATAGAAGTGGGTTATGAAAACGAACAATTTGTTTATTGTTTAACTTATAAAGGAAAGGATACGCTTTTATATGCTTATTATAGTTTAGATAATGGGGAATTTTTAAAAGCTTATAGGTTATAAGAATGATAAAATATTTAACAGATTTAGAGTGTATTCAATTTGAAAGATTACTTTTACTTAGAAGTAAAGAACTTTCTTTATCGGATCAAGAAAGTCATTTACTTCTGTTAATCTATACATTTAGTTCACTTCGTAAAAAGATGATTACACCAACGCTTTTATTACAGTATTCGTCTTTAACGCCTCAAGAAATGGATCATATTTTAGAATCTTTACTTCATAAAAAATGGATTTCTAATAAAAATGGTGCGATTTGTTTAAATAACTTTACAAAACGTCTTTTAGAAAAGGAAGAAGAAGTTGTTGAAGAAAAGATGAATTTAGTAGATGTCTTTGAAGAAGAATTTGGTAGACCACTTACGCCAATGGAACTTGAAAGTATTAAAGAATGGGTTCAAGGAGGTTATAGTGAAGAAATGATCTATAAGGCTTTAAAAGAAGCTGTTAAAAGTAATGTATCTTCACTTCGTTACATTGAAGGTATTTTAATTAATTGGGCTCAAAATGGAATCAAAGAACGTTATATTGAAGAAAAGCAAAAAGAAAGGGTAGTGCCAGAAAGTCACTATCATTGGTGGGAAGATGAATAAAGAAAAAACCAAGCGTGTCCTTGATTATTTTGAAGAACTTTATCCAGATGCTCATTGTGAACTCAATCATCGTAATGTCTTTGAACTTCTTGTTGCTGTTATGCTTTCGGCACAAACCACAGATAAAAAAGTCAATCAGGTAACACCAGGGCTTTTTGAAAAATATCCAAAGGTAAGTGATCTTGCAAATGCTTCTTTAGAAGAATTACAAGATCAAATCAAAGTCATTGGTCTTTATCGAAATAAAGCAAAAAATTTAAAGGCAATGGCTCAAGAACTTGTAGAAAACTATCAAGGTGAAGTACCTTGTACACGAAAAGAACTCGAAAGTTTACCAGGAGTAGGTAGAAAAACCACAAATGTCGTTTTATCCGTTGGTTTTAATGTTCCGGCTTTTGCGGTTGATACTCATGTTGAACGTATTTCTAAACGTTTGGGTTTTGCAAAAAAAGATGATACTGTTCAAGATGTGGAAAGAAAAGTGTGTCGTTCGATTGAAAGAAGTCGTTGGAATAAGGCACATCATCAATTTATTTTCTTTGGACGTTATTTTTGTAAGGCACAAAATCCAAACTGTAAAGAATGTCATCTTTATGATATGTGTAAGGAAAAAAGAAAGTAGGGGAACATCATGGATCAGCATAAAAATCAACTTTTTGAAATAAAAAAGAAAGAATTGAAAAAAGCATTTCAACGAAATGGCATCGAATGTCTTTTTTTAGAAAATAAACAAGAACTTCTTGATTATTTAAAAACTTATTTAAAAGATAATAAAACTGTTGGTGTTGGAGGTTCTATGACTCTTTTTGAAACAGGAGTTATTGATCTTCTACGAAAAAGTCCAGTACAATTTCTAGATCGCTATCAAAAAGATTTAACAAGAGATGAAGTGGAAGATATCTTTCATCAATCATTACTTGCTGATCTTTATTTAACAAGTAGTAACGCTATAGATATGCAAGGCAATCTTTATAATATTGATGGTAATGGAAATCGTGTAGCAGCGATGATCTATGGTCCTAAAAAGGTCTTAGTGATTGTTGGAAAAAACAAGATCGTTGAAGATGAACAAGCGGCAATCCAATATATTCAAAATGTTTCAGCACCGGCAAATGCTATGCGTTTAAATAAAAAAACACCATGTGTACAAACAGGAAAATGTATGAACTGTCAAAGTGATGAACGTATTTGTAGTATGTATACAAAAATATCAAGACAAAAACAGGGACGTATGAGTGTGCTTGTTATAAACGAAGAATTCGGTTATTAGGAGGAAGATCATGTTTGAAAAATTAGAATTGAGTGAATTACAAATGAATCCTTTTGATGAAATTGGTCAACATTGGTTACTTATTTCAGCAAAGAAAGAAGGGGTTGTTAATACCATGACAGCTAGTTGGGGACAAGTAGGACATTTATGGGGTAAAAATGTAGCTACTGTTTATATTCGTCCACAACGTTATACAAAAGAATTTGTTGATGCGGGTGATTATTTCACAATTACTTTCTTTGATGGTTATAAAAAAGAATTAGGAGTACTTGGTTCTAAATCGGGAAGAGATGGAGATAAAATTACAGAAGTTAATTTTGACAAAGAAGAAGTAGAAAATCAACCTACTTTTAAACAGGGAAAAATGGTTTTTATCTGTAAGAAAATCTATAGTGATTGGATCAAACCAGAACATTTTATTGATGACTCTTTAGATGAAAGATGGTATCCACAAAAAGATTATCATGAAATGTATGTGGGTGAAATTGTTGCAGCATATAAACAAAAATAGCGAATGATATGAATTGATTTCATATCATTTTTTTGCACTAAACATCCACTAAAAAAATCAATTATAAAAAAGATTGTAGAGTCGATATGTTTCAACTTACAATCTTTTTAATCTTTAAGCATCTGAACGTGCAAAGGCATTTTTCATAGAATGACTTAGTTCATTTAAAACAAGGTTTAAAGTCTTTGATGTTTCTTTCTTTAACATGTCCGCAATTTTTTGATTAGCTTCATGTTTAAGTGTCATTTGTTTTGATGAATCTTTTTCTTTTTGAAGAAGTTGGTCATATTCAAAAAGAATTTGATGTCCTTTTGACATCACATTTCTTTGATACCTTTCAATATGGATTGCTGAATGACGATAAGAAGCATCTGCCATGGCCGCGATTAAACGACTTGACCAATAGAAATTATCGGTTGATACTTCAGCAGTTGTATTAGAAAGATAATCAGGTGTTTCATTGATCGCTCCATAAAATGGAACAAGGGCATTAAAGACGTTTGATGCATAAGCAATCCATTCGATTGCTTGGAATTCTTGAGGCATATAAGGTCTTAATTGAATCACAGAAACGAAGTCATTACGATTGATTCCAATTGGACGATACATTCCTTTTTTAGAAAGATCTCCATGGTTTTTATAAGGATCATAGTCTGTTCCTTGGAAATGTGAAGATAATACGTATTTGACATCTTCAATTGTAATTTTCTTTTCTGGTTTTAATGACCAAGGAATATCATCATCTTCAGGATGATGATCAAAAGTATGTGGATTTAAATATTTTTCAATAATCCAAGCACGAGGTGTATTATAGATATGATCAGAATCATCATGACTTCCAAAAATATCGCGTGCATTAAAACCGCCATCAAAAGAAACATTTAAATGATGAAAATCAATAAATTCTTGTAGATCCTTAGAACACATATGATTTTCTTGTTTTCCTAGAGCATCTTCTAAATCAAATTCATCAATACCAAATTGATTTGGCATCACAACATAGAAATCATCAGGAACTCTTTTAGCTATCCAATGATGTCCACCAATTGTTTCTAACCACCATATTTCATTGACATCTTGAAATGCAATTCCATTCATTTCATAAGTCCCATATTTTTCAAGTAACATTCCAAGTCTTTCTACACCTTCACGAGCACTATGAATATAAGGTAAGACAATATAGACAATGTCTTCTTCACCAATGCCTCCTGGAATATCATTTTCTTCATCATATTCGACAAGTGGATCTGCACCTAAAACACGAGGGTTGGAAGTAATCGTTTCAGTGGCAGTCATTGCGATATTTTCTTCATTGATTCCACTTGCAGCCCAAATTCCTTTTCCTTTTACAGCGTTTGGCATAGCTGTATATTTTAAGGGATTATCAGGTAAATCTATTTCTAGATTTGAAAGAACAGTTTTATATTTTCTTTGTTGTTGATGTGGTTCTATAACCACAAATTTCTTTGCGGTAAATCCATCAGCTCCAGAATCATCATTTCTTGCAATTAATGTTGATCCATCATAAGAGGCGTTTTTACCTACAAGTATTGTTGTACATGACATAATTCTCAACTCCTTTTTTATTTCATTATAGGCTTTTTTTACAAAAAGAAAAGTAGAAGATTATTCTTCTACTTGATAGTGAATTGTAAAACGATGACGACCATTATTTTTAGATTGATAAAGGGCTTCATCAGCAAATTCAAAGGCATCATCAAAAAGTGTATCATGATCAAAAAGATAGACTCCTAAACTTAAAGAAAATGGAACATCTTGATGATTAAGTGTAATTTCATCTAAATAATTCAAGAGTTCTTCACAACGATGTTGAATTTGTGTTTTATCTGTTTCTTTAATAAAAATGACAAATTTATCACCACCCATACGAATGACGATACCATCATTTGCACTGTGAACAAGCAAATATTTAGCTAACGAAACAAGTAATTCATTTCCTACAAGATGTCTAAAAGTGTCGTTAACACTTTTAAAATGATCAACATCTAAAACAATAAGCGCATGTTTGCTTGACGGAAAGTTCCTTATATAATCATTCGCTAAATATTTTCCGGCTTCCAAATTATAAAGATGTGTTAATGAATCTCATTGAATTTTTTGTTTAAGCATATTTTGTTTATGCCAGTTTTCTGTAATATCTGATGCTGTTGCTAAAACAATTTCTGGTTCATCATTTGAATTATAAATGACAGTTGATTCTAAAGTCTTTACACAATAATTCTTTGAATTACGATAGAATTCACGATATGTAACAGGTTCTTTTATTTTTTGAGTAAATAAATCAATTATTTTATGACGATCTTCTTTAAAAACTGTAGTACGATCTGAATCTACATATTCTAAATAATGGTCATAGACTCTTTTCTTTGATTCATCTAAAATATCGATAATCATTTTATCTTCTTGAATATGATATTCAAGAATAGAAATGGCATTATCTTTTAAGGCCATTTCATATTTTTCTTTTTCTATAATTGAATTAAGTTCACAATCTTTGATAGCTGAAATATCAGTAATAAAACATTGAACAGTGAGGTATTTTTCATTATTAAAAACATATTGCCCTTGATCATATATCCATAAATAAGACCCATCATTTTTACGAATACGGTATTCTAATTGATGAGTTGGAGAAGTAGACATATTTTTTGTCAATGTTTCTTTAACTTCTTTAAAATCTTTCTTATGGATACAGTTTGACCAGTTATGTTGGCAATCCTTTAAGAATTCTTCTTTATTGTAATAATGTAAAAGATTTAGAAGATTATCATTAATATCTACAATTGTAAAATCTTTATCAAGTTTAAAAGAACAAGAAGCAAGAACATAAGGGGCAGGTTCTAAATTCTTTTGTGTTGAAGCAATAGATGTATGTAAAACTTCTACTTTATGATTTTTAAAGATAAGTGTATAAAAATATTTTGTTTTTGTATGGTAGTTTTGCATATTTAAAAAAAATGATCCTTCTACTATACTTACAACATCATTTTCATAGACAATTGTTGAGGTAATATCTTCAATATTAAATGAAAAATCATTATCTTTATATTGTTGGATATGCTCTAGAATATCTTGGTAAGTTAATACATTTTCTGTATATAATCCCATTGCTTTAATATTTTTTGAAAGATAGGGAATTACATTTTTTATATCTTGATTGCTAAAGATACAAGTTATAATTTTTTTGTAAGTGTAACATAGTTTTGTTCTTCCATAGACATGCTCCTTTTGAAAGATTATATCATATGTTTTCTATATTTTGTTGATAAAAAAGAATGCCTCCTATTATTAGGAGACATCTTCTTTTATTGAACTGTAATATGAACTGTTTTTTCAACTGTACTTATTCCATTTGATTCGCTCATTTTAATTGAATAACTATTTCCTGAAGCAAGATTAGAAATAGTTGCACTACTTTGATTAACAGAAGAAATGATATTTCCGTTACTATCTAGTAAAGTAATTGAACATGTGTTGTTAGTATTTTGTAAATGAATAGTAACCTGTAAAGTGGACGAATGAATTGTTGAGCCATCATTTACGTCACCTTGATTGCTTTTAACAACGGCATTTAAGTTTGTTAATTGTAATTGAATCTCTTTTTCGATTTTATTAGAAGTTCTATCAGCTGCTTTTTCATAACTATAATAACCTGTAACTTTCACATTTTGAGTAACAATATAATTAATTGTACCAGTAGGAGATGCAAAGCTTTCTTGATGAAGTACTTGACCACTATTGTCACTTATTACTACAGTATATTGAACTTTACCAAAAAGTTTAGTAGCTTCTGTTGCATTTTCATCACTTGTTGCATTTTCTGGTGAATAAGGCGTAAATTGATAATTAATTTTATTTTCACTATTTAGTGAAATATCAAATGAACTAAGTTGATTTAAATTATAAGCATCACTATCTAATTTATTACTTGGTACAGTTCCTTTTTTAAACCACGCTGTGATGACAGTGTCTTCACTTGTTCCTTCTGTTGGTAAAACATAAGGGTAAATTCCTTTCATAATTGTTGCTTGTTCCACATCATCAGGTTGACTTGGATAAGATTTACCTGTCCCTTTATTTTCCAAATGCTTCAATAAAGTTTGCACAACCTTACCAGGATAGGCCTTATAAGTACTTGTCGTTTTTCCTTTATCAATACCTTCTTTTGCAAATCCCATCCATACGGAACAAATATATTCACTTGAATAAGCTGACATCCATAAGTCACGGCTTTTTCCTGCCATACCTTTACCTTTTTTAGAATCCCAGTTTGATGTTCCGGTTTTAGCACCAACGTTAGAAAGACCGGAAAGATAGGCATAATTACCACTACCATTTTTAGTGTAATCAAGCATGGTTTCTCTTACCATAAAGGCACTCGCTTTAGAATAAGCACTTTGTTTAATGTTATCTTGAATTTCCTGATCGATTTTATAAACTTTACCTGTTTGAATGACTTCGATATAGTTGATTGTATGGCTTTCAACATATTGACCATTATTAGAAATAGTTGCATAGGCACTTGCCATTTCTAAAGGAGAAATCCCGTTTGTCCATCCTCCAATAGCACTTGCAAGTCCAATGGATTCGCCATCCATATTGATACCAATTGATTCCATTGCTGTTTTTATTTTTTTATTACCAACTTTTTGTTCGACTTCATCAAAAGTTTTAATAGCAGGAATATTCCATGAATTTTCAAGGGCATTTGAAACAGTGACCATTCCATGGAATTGACGATCCCAGTTTTTAAACTTACCACCATAAGCATCATCATCCATAATAGAATGTCCCGTACACCAATCTAAATATTCAAAAGCAAGACCATAATCTAAAAATGGTTTTACTGATGAACCAGGTTGTTGTTTTGTTGTCGCAAAGTTAAGGTTACCGTAGGAATAATTACGACCACCAATAAGAGCAATGACACGTCCATCTTGACTTGATTGAATGGCACCTCCCATACGCATATCTTCATCACTATAATCATATTTTTCGCCATTTCCAATAGCAGTGGCAAGTTCTTGCGTTTCTTTATCACAATAAGTGTAAATATTCATTTGAACTTCTTTTGGATCAAGTCCTGTACGATTTTTGACTTCTTCAGTGACAAGATCAACGTAAGCTGCAAGTGACGAATTATTTGTACTAGGTGTTGCTAAAGTGTTTTCAATTTTTACTTTTTTTGCTTCATCACATTCTTCTTGAGTAATATAGCCATGTGTTACCATTAAATTTAAAATACGATTACGTCTTGTTGTTGCTTTATCTAAGCAATAATAAGGATCAAAATTATAAGGTGAATTTAAACTTCCAGCAAGCAAGGCAGCTTCGGGAAGAGTTATTTCACTTACATCTTTGTTAAAGTAATAACGACAGGCAGCAGAAATACCAATTGAATTAGTACTTCTACCAAAGTAAATTTTATTTAAATAAAGTGTTAATATTTCTTCTTTACTTAATTGTTTATCTGCTTGAATTGCTAGAAAGATTTCTGAAAGTTTTCTTGTATATGTTTTTTCTGCGTTAGGAAAATAAGTTTTTTTAATCAATTGTTGAGTGATTGTTGAACCACCGCCACGAATATGTCCCGCTGCTAAGTTAGTAATAGCTGCTTTTGCAATACGTGGTAAGTCAAAACCATTATGTTCAAAAAAGCGCGAATCTTCAGCAGCAACAACGGCATCGACTAAAACTTGAGGTAAATCCTCATAAGTGATATTTTCTCTTGTTCCATTTTCTTCACTACCGTAAGTATAAATGGCTTCACCATTTTTATCATACATAACACTCGCACCAGAAGATAACAATTTTTTAGCGTCGAAAGCTTCTGTATCTTTATAAATTCCATATCCTAAAAAACCTAATCCTCCGACAACAAGTAATGAAAAAATGATAATACAAGTAATAATAATTCTTTTTTTATTGAGTTGTTTCATTATATTGAGTTGTTTCATTATTTTATTTGCAGGCATAATATTCCTCCAATCTTATTTATACTAGAATAAGTATACCTTATTTCAGTTCATAAAAGCAAATCAATAAAAAAGGAAATAGAGAATTTCTATTTCCAAGTTATTGATTTGTATTTTGTGAGGTATCAGGTGTTGTTGAACTATCTTGATTTCCCTGATTGCCAGTACCTTGATCTGTCGTTCCTTGATTTGTAGTACCTTGTTCACTGTTTCCTTGATCACTAGTACCTTGATTTTGGGAATTTTGATCTGTATTTCCTTGATCCGTAGTTCCTTGATTACCAGTATCTTGACTTGTTGTATCATCTGTATTTTCAGTCGTTTGTTCCTCTGGTGCTTCTTCAGTTGTTTCACTTGCATGATGACTATGAGATGTTCCTTTTTTATAATATTCATTACCATCTTTAATAACTGTAGAAGGTTGTTCTGGATAAATCTTATTAGAATCATTTTTTTGTAAATGCTTTAACAACATTTGAACAACTTTTCCAGGATAAGCTTTATAACGACTTGTTGTCTTTCCTTTATCGATTCCAGTTTTATCAAATCCCATCCATACCGAGCATACATAGTCAGGTGTATAAGCTGTCATCCATAAATCACGGCTTTTTCCACCCATACCATTTCCTTTACTTGAAGCCCAGTTTGAAGTACCTGTTTTAGCACCAACATTATCAATGCCTGATAGATAAGCGTAGTTTCCACTACCATTTTTTGTATAATCAAGCATGACTTCACGAACCATAAAGGCACTTGCTTTCGAATAATCACTTTGTTTTGCTTCGTCTTGAATGTCTTCATCAATGTTGAAAACTCTTCCAGTTTGAACGATTTCAATGTAATTAATTGTATGACTTTCTGTATAAAGACCATTATTAGAAATCGTTGCATAGGCACTTGCCATTTCTAAAGGAGAGATACCTGTTGTCCAACCACCGATGGCATAAGAAAGGTTTGCTGGATCTTTTTGCTTAGACATGTCAATACCAAGGGATTCCATCGCTGAAACAACTCCGGATTTACCAATTTTCTTTGTAACTTCTTCATAAGTTTTAATGGCAGGAATGTTCCATGAATTTTCTAATGCAGAAGTGACAGATACTGTACCATGGAATTTTCTGTCCCAGTTTTTAGGTTTGAAGTTTCCTTTTGAATAAGGTTCATCAACGATTGTTTGACCAGTGCACCAATCAAGATTTTCAAAAGCAAGACCATAATCTAAGAATGGTTTTACGGAAGAACCTGGTTGTTGTTTCGTTGTGGCAAAGTTTAAAAGTCCGTAAGAATAATTACGTCCACCAATAATGGCAACAATTCGGCCATCCTGACTTGATTGAATAGCACCACCCATACGCATATCTTCATCACTATAATTATATTTATCACCGTTAGCAATAGCTGTGGCCAGTTCTTGAGTGTCTTTATCACAATAAGTATAAATATTCATTTGAACTTCTTTTGGATCAAGTCCTGTACGTTCTTTAACTTCTTCAGTAACAAGGTCAACATAGGCTGCAAGAGTCGAATTATTGCTTGTTGAAGAAGAAGTACATAAAGTATTTTCAATTTTTACTTGTTTTGCTTGGTCACATTCTTCTTGGGTAATATAACCATGTACAACCATTAAGTTTAAAATGGTATTACGACGATTTGTTGCTTTCGTTAAACAATAATAAGGATCATAGTTATAAGGTGAATTTAAACTTCCAGCTAACATAGCGGCTTCAGGAAGAGTAAGTTCACTGACATCTTTATTAAAATAATATTTACATGCAGCAGCAATCCCAATCGAACGAGTACTTCTACCAAAATAAATTTTATTAAGATAAAGTGTTAAAATTTCTTCTTTACTTAGTGCTTTATCTGCTTGAATAGCAAGGAAGACTTCAGATAGCTTTCTTGTATACGTTCTTTCAGCGTTTGGGAAATAAGTCTTTTTGATTAATTGTTGAGTAATTGTTGATCCACCTTGTCTACCACCAGTTGCTAAATTAGAAATAGCAGCTTTAGCGATACGTGGTAAATCGAAACCATTGTGCTCAAAGAAACGAGAATCTTCAGCAGCGATGACAGCATCAACTAAAACTTGTGGAAGATCATCGTATGTGATATTTTCTCGCGTTCCATTTTCATCACTACCATAGGTATACATAACCTCGCCATTACTATCATACATGACGCTTGCACCAGAGGATAAAAGCTTATCGGCATCGAAAGCTTCTGTATCCTTATAAATATTAAATCCTAAAACACCAGCTAAAACAATAGCACTAACTAACGCAATTGTTCCTATAATACGAATGGGTTTTAATTTTTTTAAAGTTCTTGTTTTCATTTAAATACCTCACAATAATATTGA
>ERZ835980.2029-NODE-2029-length-19691-cov-4.946883_pt1 | contig 19691 bp, 14 predicted proteins | sample MGYA00519943_ERZ835980 | MGnify/ENA primary metagenome ERZ835980 (study PRJEB31850, sample SAMEA3708791) | human gut metagenome | biome: human gut; feature: human-associated habitat; material: faeces | place: China | collected 2014 ... | reverse complement strand
CGGCTTGCCGACGGCAGCGAGGTCATTCGCGGCGAAAGCTGGGTCACAAATGCCTACGAGGGCCTTGCGTTCGTCACGCTCGGCACGATCCCGCAGTATACCTATCCGCTCCCGGATAAAACCGATACCGTGCTCGAGATCGAATATTCATAATGCCCATCAGACCCCGGCAGCGAGGCAGGGGAGATTGGTGAAACTGCCTACTTGCATTTTTCATAAAATCTGCTAAAATGTAGCGTGCTACCAAAAACGGTAGCACGCTACATTTTTGATTCGGGAGGTTCCGATGAAGGATTGTTCTCAGAATCTCGGCCCGCGGCTGCGGCATCTCAGCAACCGCATCACGCAGTACATGGATCAGCAGTTTCTTGCGCTCGACCTGACGTCGACGCAGTCATTTATCCTGCACCATCTTGTGCTGCATGAGGGTGAGCAGATCTACCCAAAGGACATTGAAAAGCGCTTCCACCTGACGCACCCGACCGTCTCCGGCGTGCTGCAGAGGCTGGAAGCAAAGGACTTTGTCGTGCTTGAGCCGGACCGGGACGACCGCCGCTGCAAGCGTATCCGCCTGACCGAACGCGCCCGGCAGTGCGACGCCGCCGTCGGGCAGGCATTCGAAACGCTTGAGCGCGTCATGTGCTCCGGCATGAGCGATGAGGAGCAGCAGACGCTCCTGCGTCTTCTCGATCTGGCCGCAGACAATCTGCACGCCACACAGGAAATGGAGGTATCCGATCTATGATAAAACGTCTTTCCTCCTGCATCCGGGAATACAAAAAGCAGACGATTCTGACGCCCGTGTGCATGGTGGGCGAGGTCGTCTGCGAATGCACCATCCCGCTGCTGACAGCCGATCTCATTAACTCGATTCAAAACGGCTGCGATCTGCGCACGATCCTGCTTTACGGCCTCAAGCTGTTCGTGATTGCGATGCTGTCGCTGGGCTTTGGCGCGCTTTCCGGCTGGTTCGCGGCGGAGGCTGCGGCGGGCTTTGCGAAAAACCTGCGCCATGATCTCTATTATCAGGTGCAGAGCTTTTCCTTCGCGAATATCGACCGCTTCTCCACGTCCTCGCTCGTCACCCGCCTGACGACGGACGTGACCAACATTCAGAATGCGTTCATGATGTGCATCCGTATCGCCGTCCGCGCGCCGATGATGCTGGTGTTCGCCGTCATCATGTCCATCCGCGTGGGCAAGCAGCTGGCGCTTGTATTCGCAGGGATCGTCCCGATCCTCGGTCTTGCGCTGTTCTGCATGATCCGCAGCGCGCTGCCGCTGTTCAAGGCGGTCTTCAAGAAATACGACGCGCTCAACAACTCCGTGCAGGAAAACGTACAGGGTATGCGCGTGGTCAAGAGCTTCGTGCGCGAGGACTATGAGACGCAGAAGTTCTCCGCCGCGTCCGATTCCGTCCGCGCGGACTTTTTGAAGGCGGAGAAAATTCTGGCCCTCAACAGCCCGGTCATGCAGTTCTGCGTATATACGTCGATGATCCTGATCTCGTTTTTTGCCGCGAAGCTCATCGTCACCTCCGGCGGCACGTACCTCGGCGTCGGCAGCCTGACCAGCATGATCACCTATTCCATGTCCATCCTGATGAGCCTGATGATGCTCTCGATGATCTTCGTGATGCTGACGATGGCGCAGGCCTCCGGCAAGCGCATCTGCGAGGTGCTCGACGAGACGAGCAGCCTGCAGAACCCGGCAGAGCCGGTCTATGATGTGAAGAACGGCGACGTGGATTTTGACCATGTCAACTTTAAGTATTCGGCGGCGGCGAAGCGCAGCGCGCTTTCGGACGTCGATTTCCATGTGAGATCCGGCCAGACCGTCGGCATCATCGGCGGCACGGGGTCTTCTAAGACGAGTCTGGTGCAGCTCATCTGCCGGCTGTACGACGTGACGGACGGCAGCGTGCGGGTCGGCGGCGTGGACGTGCGGCAGTACGATCTGGAGACGCTGCGCAACCAGGTCGCGGTCGTGCTGCAGAAGAACGTGCTGTTCTCCGGCACGATCAAGGAGAATCTGCGCTGGGGCAACCCCAATGCCACCGACGAGGAGCTGATTGCCGCCTGCAAGAAGGCTTCCGTCCATGACTTCATTATGGGGCTTCCCAAGGGCTATGACACGGAGGTGGGCGAGCTGGGAGATACCCTGTCCGGCGGCGAACGCCAGCGGTTGGGACTGGCCAGAGCCTTTTTGCATGATGCGCCCTTCCTGCTGCTGGACGAGCCTACCTCCAACCTCGACAGCCTGAACGAGGGCGTGATCCTCAAGGCGGTGCGGGCCGAGTGCCGGGACAAGACGGTGCTGCTGGTTTCCCACCGCAAGTCCACCATGGCTGCCGCCGATGTGACCTACTCGGTAGAAAGCGGCCGCCTGAGCTGAGAAAACAAACTGCAACCCCAAAAAAGGGCCTGTCTCACAAGAGACAGGCCCTTTTATGCTGCATGTTTATGGATCAGTAATTGACGGCTTTGAGGATCTGGCGGCCAATGTACTTGTGGCCGGAAACGGTGGGGTGGCCGTCGTTGGCGGTGCGGGTATAGGGGATGGGCACATAGGTCACATCATACTGGGCGGCCAGCTTGGCTGCGGCGGTGTTCAGCCGACGGAAGTGGCGGCTCCAGGAGGGCATCAGGGGCACCGGGTTATTGTAGCTCAGTATCATGATCTGGGCCTCCGGGTTCAGCTCACGCAGGTCCTTCATCACACGCTCCAGCTGAGTCACAGTGTCGGCGTAGGTGGAGGTGCAGATCTGGCCCATGCCGGTGGTCAGCAGATACATCACGGCACGGAACTCCGAGGGGGTCAGGGTCAGCTGCTTCAGGCAGTCCATAAAGTAGTCGATGTTGTCCGGGGTCAGGTTGCGGAACATTCCGGTGACCATGCTGTTGGCCAGCTTTTCACTTTTCCAGTTGGTAGCCTCGCCCAGGGCCACGATGGTGCGGATCAGGGCGTCGTTGGCACCGATCTGCAAGGTGATGAGGTCCGCTTTCTGGATGTACTCCTTCAGCTCCGGCACCGAGGTATACTGCACGCCGGAATAATGGTTCATGGCCGGCATGGCACCAGTCTCGATCAGGTCTGCCAGGTCCTTGGTCATCACGGCGGGCAGGCCCAGGTTGATGGCGTGGTCACGATCCAGGCCCAGCTGGTCGGCTACATAGCCCACAAAGCACTGGCCATCGTAGCCTTTGTAATTGCCGGACATATCGAAGCCGTTCTGGACCAGCTTGTACTGCAGGCCGCTCAGGCCCACGCCGGCAGTCACGCTGTCACCGATAGCGACATAGGTGTACTCTTTTTTGGCGGTGGGCTCTGCAACAGGCGCCACAGCATCGTCTTCGGTAAGAGCTTCCGGCTCCACTTCCTGCACGGCGGTTTCCGGCTCAGCAGTCTCTTCGGTGGTGGGGTTCTCTGCAAAGGCAGGAACGGCCAGCGACAGCAGCAGCGCGGCCGACAGCAGCAGGCTTGCAATGCGTTTTGTTTTCATGGTCATCATTCCCTCTTTCCCCGCAACATCTCAAGGCTGCGGAACTGCTTCCATGATAAGGAAATGAAGGGGGAATGTCAATTGACAAAACGTGGAAAATCGCAGGAAAAAGTTGTCAAAATAGAAGCTTTTGAAGCTGAATGCCGGAAATAAACGCAGGAAAGCAAAAAGACCCTGCCGGACAGGCAGGGCCTTGAAAAAACGAAACGTTTACTTGCGGACGGCCTTCAGGATCTGGCGAGCGATGTACTTGTGACCGCACACCGTGGGGTGACCGTCGTTGGCAATGGAGGTATAGGGGATGGACACATAGTCTGCGCCGTACTGCTGGGCCAGGGCCTTGACGGAGCGGTTCAGCAGGCGGAAGTGTCTGCCGTAGGTGGGCAGGAAGGGCAGGGGGTTGTAGTAGCCCACCAGAATGATCTGGGCGTCGGGGTTCAGGGCTCTCAGCTCCTGGAGGATCTGTTCCACGTTGGCCACAGTCTGGTCCCGGGTCTGGTCACAGATCTCCTCCATGCCGGAATCCAGCAGCTTCAGGGCGGCCTTCAGCTCTTCCGGGGTCAGGTCCAGGTTTTCCAGGCCCTTTCTCAGGGTCTGGAGGGTCTGGAGATTCAGCTCCCGCATGGTGCCCGTCAGCAAGGGAATCAGCAGTTTGGTGGCCTTGCCGTTGGTGGCTCTGCCCATGGCCCCCATGAGCTGGAGCACAGTGTCGTTGGAGCCGATGAGCAGGGTGATCAGGTCGGCGTCTGCCAGTTCCTGCCGCAGGGTAGGCAGGTCGTAGTAGGCGACACCGGAGGCGGTGGAGCCGGTCCTGACCAGGTCCAGGATGTTGCTGCTCATGGCAGCAGGCATCCCGTAGTTCACGGCATGGTCCCGGTCCAGGCCCAGGGCGTCGGCCACCCGGGCTACATAGCAGTCCTTGGAGTAATCATGGTAGTTTTCCTGCACATCATAGCTCTTGGCGGTGATGGAAAAGTGGGTGTCCTTCAGGCCCACGCCGGTGGTGATGCTGTCACCTAGGGCAACATAGGTATAAGCGTGCTCGTCCTCCGCAAAGGCGGGCACAGCCAGCAGCACCAGCATGGCGGCTGCCAGCAGCAGGCTGACAATACGTTTTTTCATAATGAACCTCCTTATATGGCAAACTCAGAAAAAATTACTTTTCCAGAGCCTTCAGGATCTGACGTGCCAGATATTTGTGGCCGCAGGCGGTGGGGTGGGCGTCGTTGGCCACCAGGGTGTAGGCGGCAGAGGCAAAAGCCACGTCGTACTGCTGGGCCAGCTTCTGCACCGAGCGGTTCAGGGTGCGGAAGTGCTTGACAAAGGGGTTGGCAGGAGCCGGCAGCAGGGGAACGGGATTGTAGTAGCCCACCAGAACGATCTGGGCGTCGGGGTTCAGGGCCTTCAGCTCCTGCAGCAGGGCCTCAAGGTTGGCCAGGGTGGTGGCCTGGCTCTGGGCGCAAATGTCGGCAACGCCGCTGCTCAGCAGCTGCAGCAGGGCCTTGCGCTGCTGGGCGGTGATGTTCAAAGAGTCCAGGTTCTCCCGGAGGGCGGCAAAGGAGGAGGCATCCATCTGGCGGAAGTCTCCCTCCAGCATAGGCAGCAGGGCCTCAAAGACCTGGGGGCCCCCCATGGCAGCGGCAACGCCGTACATGATGGGCACCAGCACGTCATTGGCACCGATCTCCACCGTAATGATCTCAGCGTGCTTCAGCTCCTGGCGCAGGTCAGGCAGAGAGAAATTGATGCTGGCACTCTGGCAGGAACCGGTCCGCACCAGCTCCAGCAGGTCGCTGCTCATCAGGGCAGGCATTCCGTAATTGGCGGTCTGGGCCCGGCTCAGGCCCAGGCTATCGGCTACCCGGGCCACATAGCAATCCTTGGAGTAGCCCTGGTAGTTGCCGGAAACATCGTAATACCGTCCGTTTCGCTGGTAAACGGCGTCCGGCAGGCCGATGCCGGCTACAATGCTGTCGCCCAAAGCAATGTAAGAATAGCAGTGCTGATCCGATTCGGCAGCGGCATCGGTCTGGGTCTGCACCGGGGTGGGGTCTGCGGCGGCAGGCTGGGCGGCCCCGGCAGAAACCACCGGCAGCACCAACAGAGCCAGGGCCAGCAGCAGGCTGACAATGCGTTTTTTCATGATGTTCCTCCTTTTTTTTTGAGCCATAAGGTCCCTTCTATCATAAAAAGAGAAGCCAGGGATGTCAAGGCCCATTTTCCGGAATGTGTCGGGAAATACAAAAAACGGTCGTGCACAAAGGCACGGCCGTAAAAAGCAGGATCAGTAGTCGCGGGAGGTGATCTTTTCCTCCAGCTTGCGGTAGTCCACCTTACCGATGGGGGTCAGCGGCAGCTCATCAAGGAACTTGTAGCCCACGGGCTGGACGTACTCCGGCAGCTCTTCTTTGCAGATCTGCTGCAGCTCCCGCACGATCTGACGCTTTTTGTGGTCAGCAGCGGGGTCCAGCACGACATACACAAAGGGCAGGCGGCCCTGCACATGGTCCTTGTCGGTGCAGCCCACCACCGAGCACTGCTGCACGGCGGGGTGGCGGCTGATGACGTTCTCGATCATGGAGGGGAACACCTTGAAGCCATCGTGGCGGATGATCAGCCGCTTGATGCGGGAGTCCAGGAACACGAAGCCGTCCTCATCCATATAGCCGACGTCGCCGGTGTGTGCCCAGACGCGGCCATCCGAGTGGTGGCGCAGCAGGGCAGCCGTTTCGGCGGGCTTGCCGTAGTAGCCCTTCATGATGGCAGGGCCGGAGATGCAGAGCTCACCGCGCTCGCCGATGGGAAGCTCGGTGTCGGTACCGGGTTCAAACACCGACACAAGGGTGTTCACCAGCGGGATGCCCACACTGCCCACCTTGTTGGCAAGGCCGGAAGCAGCGGTGGCGGCAGAAGAAACCTCGGTCATGCCGTAGCCCTTGGCCAGGCCGTACTCCACGCCGTGAGCGGCCAGGAAGTCGTTCACGCTCTGCTCGGCACCCACCGTGATGGCGTCACCGCCGGCAGCATAGTTGCGGATGAAGGACAGATCCTTGTTCTTCAGCAGCAGCGAAGAGGCCATCTGCTGGTAGTGGGCCGGCACGCCGAACATGTGCTCCGGCTTGTACTTCCAGATCAGGGCACCCAGCTTTTCAGGGTCCAGATTGGGGATGATGATCACGGTAAGGCCCAGCACCAGCGGCAGGTGCACGCCGCAGGCGTAGCCATAGGCAATGAACGGGGGCATGATGTTCATCAGCTTCTGGCCGCGGCGGAACAGCTTTTCGTAAGCACCGAACTGCTGTGCGATGGAGTTGAAGTCCACATCGGTTAGCATGACGCCCTTGGGCGAGCCGGTGGTGCCGCCGGTGTGCACCACCACGCAGGTGTGGTCCGGGTCGTAAGGCTCGGCACCGGTGTCTTTGCCCTCACCGGCGGCAATGAAATCCTTCCAGCGGATCACGTTGGAAGAATAGCGGTTCTTGTCGGGGGTGGACAGCTTGTAGCCCACGGCCAGATGCAGCGGCAGGGAGTCGGCGGGGGACACCACCAGCACCCGTTCCACGTTGGTGCGCTTGGCAGCCTGCTGGCAGCGGTCGTAGACCACGTTCAGGCAGATGAGCAGGTGGGAGTCCACCTCGGTGATGTACTCGTGGATGCCCTCAGCACTATAGCGCGGGTCCACCAGATTCAGGGAGGCACCGATCAGGTCCGCAGCGTAAAAGGCGTAGATGACCTCCGGGGTCATCACGCTGACCACGGTGGCAATGTCGCCTTTTTTCATGCCGATGGCACGGAAGGCCGCCGCCGTCTTTTTGACGTTGACGATGAGGTCGGCATAAGTGATCTTGCGGCCGTAATAGGTGATGGCGGTCTCGGTCAAGTGCGTTTTGTTCTGGCGGCAGACGTACTCGAAGGCGCTGCATTCGGGCGGCGTCTGATCGAAGAACTTGGGGTCATAGTATTTGAGCCAGGGTTTTGCGACGGATGCGTAGACGGGTTCGTGTGGTGCAGTCGTCATAGGATTCAGGACCTTTCTTTTTTTCTTCTTCTTTCATTTTCCCAGAAACGGCAGAAAAAAGCATGTTCTGCCGGACACTTTTTGACAGGCAAAAGGCCAAAACGGCCCACCGCTATTGTAGTGGACGGCAGTCGGAATGTCAATGAATAAACTGTGAGAAATCCAAAAAGGACGAACCATCAACGGTTCATCTAGTAAAAACTGTGTAAAGTGGTTGGATCGCGACCCGAAGCAGCTCAGGCCTGCGGCAGCCACTGCGCGGCCTCGGCGGCGCTGCAAAGAACCCAGTGCCTCGGGCGCAGCTCCCGCCACTGGGGCGCTTCGGTGGAATAATCATGCATGGCGGGGTCGTAGACCAGCAGCTGCTTTTCCCGTTCCCGGCGGGGGTCCGGCATGGGGATGGCAGACAGCAGGCTGCGGGTGTAGGGATGGATGGCGTGGGCCACCAGCTCCTCCGCGTCGGCCAGTTCCACGATGCTGCCCTTGTGGATGACTGCGATGCGGTCCGAAATGTAGCGCATCACCGAGAGATCATGGGCGATGAACAGGTAGGTGATGCCGCGCTCCTTCTGCAGGCGGCGCAGCAGGTTGAGCACCTGGGCACGGATGGACATGTCCAGAGCGCTGATGGGCTCATCGGCCACGATGAATTCCGGCTCCACGATCAGCGCACGGGCAATGCCGATGCGCTGCCGCTGGCCGCCGGAAAATTCGTGGGGAAAGCGGGAAGCAAATTCCGGCAGCAGGCCCACGTCCAGCAGAGCCTGCCGCACTTTTTCTTCCCGCTGGGCGGCGGAGAGGTCGGGCCGCACGTTCTGCAGGCCCTCGCCCACGATGTAGCTCACCTTGGCGCGCTCGTTCAGCGAGGACTGCGGGTCCTGAAAGATCATCTGGATCTCACGGGTGATCTGCTTGTCCAGCGCACGCGGGATTCTGCCGTTGATCTTCTGGCCCTTGTACAGGATCTCACCGCCAGAGGTGGGCAAAATGCGCAGGATGGCCCGGCCGATGGTGGTCTTGCCGGAGCCGGACTCGCCCACCAGACCAAAGGTCTCGCCCTTGTAGATCTGGAAATTGGCGTTCTGTACGGCGGCAAAAGCCTTGCGGCCGGAGCCGTAGGTCACATTCAGGTCCTTCACTTCCAGAAGGACTTCTTTTTCCTCGGCCATCTTACAAGCCCTCCTTTTGCAGTTTTTTCACCGCAGCAGGCGGCTCGATGTGGGGTGCCCGGGGGTCCAGCAGCCAGGTTTTGGCCTTGTGGGTGGGCGAAACTTCAAAGTACGGCGGGCGCTTGACATAGTCGATCTTCAGTGCCTGCGGGTTGCGGGGCGCAAAGGCGTCGCCGCGGATCTCGGCAAAGAGGTTGGGCGGGGTGCCCACGATGTTGAACAGATCCTCGCCTTTTATGCCCATCTGAGGCATGCTGGACAGCAGTGCCCAGGTGTAGGGGTGGCGGGGGTCATAGTAGATCTCGTCGGCGGTGCCGATCTCTACGATGTCGCCGGCGTACATCACGGCCACCCGGTCGGCAATGTTGGCCACGACGCCCAGGTCGTGGGTGATCATGACGATGGTCAGGTGGTATTTGGCCCGCAGCTCCTTGAGCAGCTGCAAAATCTGAGCCTGAATGGTCACATCCAGCGCGGTGGTGGGCTCGTCACAGATCAGGATCTTCGGGCTGCAGGCCACCGCAATGGCGATCACCACGCGCTGACGCATGCCGCCGGAGAACTCATGGGGGTACTGCTTAAAACGCACTTCCGGGTCAGAGATGCCCACGTCCTGCAGGTACTCCAGGGTCTTTGCCCGGGCGGCGGCCCCTTTCAGGCCCTGATGCAGGGTCACGGCCTCCAAAATCTGGTCGCCGATGGTTTTCAGCGGGTTCAGGCTGGTCATGGGGTCCTGCATGATCATGGCAATTTCGCGGCCCCGGATGCGCAGCCAGTCCTTCCCGGTTTTCAGGCCGGACAGGCGCACCGGCTCTGCGCCGGGGGTAGGGTAGTAGTCGATGGTGCCGCCGGTGATGGAGCCATTGGTGTCCAACAGGCCCATGAAACTCTTGGTGAACACGCTCTTGCCGGAGCCGGACTCGCCCACGACGGCCAGCACTTCACCCCGGTACAGGTCCAGGTCGATGCCGCGGATGGCGTGCAGCACCCGGCCGCGCAGGTTGAACCGGATATCCAGCCCCCGCACCGAGAGGATGCAGTCATTTTCGTTCATCATGCATTCCTCCTTACTGCAGGTGGTTCTTCGGGTCGGCGGCGTCCGAGAACGCGTTGCCGATCAGATAGAACGCAATGGTGACAAAGCTCAGAATCAGGGTGGGGTAGAGCAGCTGGTAGCGCAGACCGGCCTGCATCATCACCTTGCGGCCGTCGTTGACCAGATTGCCCAGCGAGGGCGTCTCCACCGAGAGGCCCAGGCCGATGTAGGTGATGAACACCTCGTTGCCGATGGCTTCCGGAATGGTGAGGGCCATGCGCAGCATGATCACCGACACCAGATACGGCAGCAGGTTGCGCAGCACGATGCGCACCGTGGGGGTGCCGATGCAGCGGGAGGCAACGTTGTAGTCACGGTCACGGATGATGAGGATCTGGTTGCGGATGAACCGCGCCATCTCGATCCAGCCCTTGATGGACATGCCCAGGATCATGGTCCAGATGCTGGGGGAGGCCACATAGGAGATGAGGATCAGCACAATGGCGGTGGGAATGTTGTCAAAGATGTTGTACAGCTCCGTGAACAGAAAATCCAGCCCGCGCACATAGCCCCACAGCACACCGGCAGTGATGCCCACCACGGCTTCGATGAGAGCCACGAAAAAGGCAATGGTCAGGCTGGTGCGGGCACCGGCCCAGATGCGGGCCCACAGGTCCTGCCCGATGGAGTTGGAACCCCAGATAAAGCCGTCCTGCCCGGGAGCGATGTTGCGGTACTGGATGCCGGTGACGGGGTCCACGGCGCAGAGGTTGGGGTCTGCCTGCCCCGGCAGATAAGGCTGGAGAAAGGCAAAGGCCACCACGGCCACCAGCGCGATGAGCAGGGCCACGGCTACCTTGTTCTTGAAGAAAGCACGGAAGGTGCTGCCCCAGTAGCTGTAGTTGGAGCTGGCCGTGGCCTCGGCCTGCTCGGCGTGGAACCCGGCGGGGGTGAACAGTTCGTCCTCCGGCAGCTCTGCCCAGGCAGCAGGGCCTTCCTTCTGCAGGGTGTTGAGCTGGTTTTCCAGCTTTTTGGATTTTTCCCGTTTCAGGAACGAAAGCATCAGCGGCCACCTTCTTTCTTGCCAAAGTTGATGCGGGGATCAATGAGCACCATGAGCACATCGCCCAGGATCAGGCCCACGATGCCCACACAGGCGTACAGCAGCACGATGCCCTGCACCATGGTGTTGTCGTGGCGCTGCACGCAGGTCACCAGCAGTCCGCCCATACCGGGGATGCTGTACAGGCTCTCAATGTAAATGGAGCCCACCACCGTGTTGAGGAACGCCGAGGGAATGTACTGCACCAGCGGCACCATGGCGTTGCGGAACACATGATGCAGCGCGATATTGCTTTCGCTCACACCCTTGGCACGGGCCAGCTTGACGTAGTCCTTGTTGCTCTCGTCCACCATATAGCGGCGCAGCCACATGGCGTAGAACGCAAGGTTTGCAAGGCTCATGCTGCACACCGGCAGCACCCAGTAGCGCCAGTTGGCGGCGTCGAACAGCAGGCCCACCCCCAGAACGGAGGTGCCGTACATCTGGATGTACAAAAAGTACACGGCAGCCGGCACGGCCTGGATGAGCACGATGAGGGCTGTGCCCAGTTTGTCGGGCCAGCGGTTCTTGCACCGGCCCATGACAAGCCCCAGCGGGATGCCCAGCACAAGGCTCAGCAGCATAGCCAGCACGCCCATCTGGATGGAGATGGGCAGCTTTTGGGCCAGGATCTCGGTCACCGGCACGTTGACCTTGTAGATGTGGCTCACGCCCAGGTCACCGTGCAGGGCGTCTTTCCAGAAGCGGCCGATCTGCACCGGCAGCGGGTCCAGCAGGCCCATGGACTGCAGACCCGCCTGGATCTGGGCCGCGGTCATTTTTTCGTAGTTTGCAAAATAGCCTTCCACCGGCATGAGCCGCAGCAGGCAGAACACCAGCGTTACAATGATGAACAGCGTCAGCAGAGAACGCCCGATGCGCTTTGCGAGATATTGCACCATAGTGTGCACCTCTCTTTTTCTTTTGAAATACAGATAAGAATAGAATACCGCAATTTCTTGATTTTGAAAAGTGATTTGAAGATTTTTTGAGCAAAAGCTGTTGAAAAGGCGGTGGGAACTCCCGTGAAAAAGCAACTCGGAAAAATCCGCAGATTTTTCCGAGTTGCAAAGAAAAACATATTTCCGCTGAAAATATCCAGAGCGAAGCGGAGGATATTCAGAATGATTTACCGGGCGTCCCGGTTCTGGTCGTACTCGTCCATGGAGACGTAGTGGTCCAGGATGTGCACGCCCTTCAGGCGGTTGGACGAAAGGCCGGTGGGGGCGTACTGACCCTCCCACAGGTTCAGGCGGGTGGCAATGTACGGCGGCACGGGCAGGCCCAGCGGCACCACCAGGGCATTCTGGATCAGATAGGCCTCGGCATTGGCAAAGGCTTCATACCGGGCATCCAGATCCTCGGTGATGGCCTTGGCCTTTTCCACCATGTCCATGTAGGTCATGACGTACTCGGCCGTCTCACCGGTGATGATGCCGTCCTCCACGCCGGTGCGCAGGAACGCATAGCAGGTGCCGCGGTCGCCGGCTTCCTGATAGAAGGGGTACACCTCGGTCTCGGGGTCGGAGTAGTCGGCACCCCAGTAGTAGGACATGAGCTCATAGGCACCCACACGGCGCACGGCGTTCAGGAAGTTGTCGGAGGGGCCCTGGGTGATGATGATGTTGATAAAGTCGAAGCCGTCGTTCAGAACGCCCTCCACCTGCTGCTTGAACACCTGACACTGCTTGTCCCAGTCCACCACGGCGGGGTTGTAGGGGTACTGCACCTTGATGGGGAAGGTGGCCCCGGCGGCAGTCAGCTCTTCCACAGCGGCGTCGCGGTATTCCTTGGCCTTTGCCTCGTCAAAGAAATCGGACAGGTTGGCCAGATCGCCGCATTCGGTGTAGTCCACGCCCTGGCTGTTGGCGCAGAAGGACGGCGGGGTGATGGTGTGCAGCTTGTAGTTGTCGTAGCCTTCCGGGGCAGTGACGGCCAGCGTGACCGACGGATTGATGGCGTACAGGAAGGCTTTGCGGAAGTTGGTGCTGTTGACGGCCTTGGCCCAGTTGTCCGGCTCATACTGGGCGTCCACGCCGGTGACGTTCCAGTTGGAGAACTCGTGGGCGTAGGGCAGGAAGTTGAAGATGTAGAAGTAGCTCTTGCCGGTCTCCGGGCGCTCCATGGACACCATATCCTTGGTGGTGTCATCGGACAGCCAGCTGTCGAGGATGTCGGAGCTGATGGTGGCCTGGTCGATCTCGCCGCGCCGGACCATTTCCGGGCCGCTGATGAGCTCTTCCTGGTTGTAGATGTAGCGGATGGTGTCGATGTAGACATTGTCCTTGTCGTAGTTTTCGGGGTTTTTCTTCATCACCCAGCTTTCCAGCGGCACATACTCCGCCAGATAGAACGCGCCGCAGCTGCAGGCGGTCTCGGCGCTGGTGCAGAACTGGTCGCCCAGCTCTTCCAGCAGGGGGCCGTAGGCCGGCTCGTAGGGAGCGTAGCTCAGCAGGCTGACAAAACCGGGAAAGTCGAAGCACAGCGTATAGGTCAGGGTGTGCTCGTCCACGGCCTTGACGCCCACGGTATCAAAATCCACAGGAGCATAGCTCGTGGTGGTGCCATCGGCGGCTGCGGCGGTCACCGAGCCGTCGGCTTCCAGCGTGTAGGTGGTGCCGTCCTCGGCCACGGTGCCGTTCTCAGCGCTGGCTTTGTAGAACAGATAGTTGTAGTAATCCTCGGCACCGGCCACATAGGGGGTGACCAGGCTGGCCGTGGAGGATGCATAGGCCGGGGTGAGCACATACTGCAGCGCATCCACGAAGTCCTGTGCGGTGACCGGGCCCAGCACCTCACCGTTGCAGTCCACCCAGTTCTCGTCCCGCAGGTGGAAGGTCCAGGTCAGGGTATCCGCATCCCACTCCCAGGTGGTGGCCAGACCCTCGCGGATCTTGCCGCGGTTGTCGTACTCCACCAGCGTGTCCACGCACTGGGTGCCGTGGTACAGGTCCGGGTCTGCGGAGCAGATCAGATAGTTCAGGGTGGCGGGCTGACGGGAGTACAGCAGGGTGTAGGTGCTGCTGCCGGAGCCGCCGGTGGAGCTGCCGGAAGCGGACGAGCCGCCGCAGCTGCTCAGCAGGCCGGCTGCCGCCGTGGAAACAACAGCGGCACCGCCGGCTTTCAGGAACTGGCGGCGGGTAATGGTATGACGCATAAAAAATCCCTCTTTCTTTCAGATTCGGGTCTGGATCGGATGAAATTGCCCCGCAGGCACAAACCGAAAAAAGAGGCAACGGAATCCATCCGTTACCTCTTTGTAACAGCGTACAGCTACCAACGGGTAACCAACGCAAGTATAACATTGAATCCGCGCGGCGTCAATCGGTTTTGGGCACAGCGGCGGCAGTTTCCGCACCGGCAGCAGCGGCAGCTTCATCGGTGAGCATGGCAGCCACGGACTGCGGTGCGGCGGGAGCAGCGGTCTCCACGGCAGGTTCTGCAGCCGGGGCAGCTGCCTGCTCTGCCGCCTTGGCGGCTTCCTCGGCGGCCTTTTTGGCCTCCCGCTCTTCCTTGAGCTTCTGTGCGCGGGCACGGGCTTCTTCCTGCCGCTGTTTGGTGCGCTCCTTGATGCGGCACACCGAGCACAGGCCCTCGGCGCTGTCCGGAGCAATGGGCTTGCCGCAGTTCTTGCACAGGGTCTTGGTGCACTTGTTCAGGCTCACCGGGCCAAGGGTGGTGAGCTGGCGCAGCTTCATGCCGTCCAGCCCCTTGTTGGAGCAGGCCGCCACGCACACGCCGCACTCACTGCACTTCCACGGGGTGACCACCATGCGAGTCTGGCCGTCCGGCAGGTCCTCCTGCTTCAGGGCACCTGCACGGCAGGCTTTTTCGCACTTGCCGCAGGCAAAGCACTTGTCGGTGAAGCTGGGCAGATAGCAGCCGTAGTGCAGGGGATTGTCCGGCATGGCGGCCTTGAGCTGCCTGGTGCGCTGGTGCAGCAGCAGGCGGAAGTCTGCACCGCCGTCCTCGTCGCTGCGGAGGCCGGGCAGCATGCGCAGCAGCTGTTTGGTGCCGCTCTTGGAGCCGTGGCCCACCTGCTCGAACATCTCGCGGCGGGTGAGCTCCTTGACGTGGTAGGGGGCTTCGTCCGGCTCATAGGCCAGCGTGAAGCGGGCCTCAAACATCGTTTCCCCGAAGAACTCCACCAGGCGGGTCAGCTCGGCCCGCAGCTGGTCGGCGCAGGTGTCGTTCTCGCACTCGCCGCAGGGGGTCAGGTCCAGCACGATCTTTTTGTTCAGGGCCAGATAGGCCAGCGCCTCCCAGGAAAGGGACGCGATGCAGGCGCGCACCATGGAGTTTTTGCGGGCCGACTTCTCACAGCCGATCCAGATGGTATCGTTGTCGGTGTCGGCGGCAGAGGTGTCGCGCTCCACCTGCTCCGGCGAGGGGGAGATGCAGCGGCTGCGGCATACGGAGACGCACAGACCGCAGTCGGTGCAGGGGTCCCAGTCCTTGACGAGGTTGGGACGGGTAAAGATCTGATCGCCGTAGGGGCAGATATCCTTGCAGGCCGTGCAGGATTTGCGGTGCGGGTGCAGGTTCCAGCACTGGCGGCGGTTGATCTCTGGATGGGTGGTTTTCATCAGTGCATCCATCGCAGCTCTTGTAAAAAAGCCCATACGATCACTCCTTTTCTACGATCGACGTGACAGCTGCATGGTCCAGCAGAAAGCGCTGGACCTTCTGGTTGGTAAGGGCGGCGGCCACAGCATCACGGGCCAGAACCCGGCGGATCTCCTCCTCCGGGTTGCCGTGCAGCCGGGCCAGACGGGCGTATTCGGTGTCCACTTCCTCATTGCTCACAGTGATGTTCTCGGCCTGTGCAATGGCCGGCACGGCCAGCATCGCGCGCATGCGGCGTGCGGCGTCCTGGCGATAGCCGGCCCGCAGCTGTTCCGGCGTGGTGTTGTTGGCCTGGCAGTACAGCTCCAGCGAGAAGCGGCTCCGGGAAAGCTTATCCTTCAGCTGCTGCAGCGCGTGGTCGGCGTTCTGGTCCAGCACGGCAGCAGGCAGCTCCACGGTCAGGTTGGCCCCGGCCAGGTCCAGCAGGGCAGCCTCAGCCAGACGGTCAGCGTTGGCCTCGTGAGAAGCCGCTTTCTTGGCACGGATGCTCTCCCGCAGGGCGTCCAGCGTGGCAAAGCCCAGCCGCTGGGCCAGGGCATCGTCCACGGTGGGTTCCTGCTTCTGCTCCACCGTGTGCAGGCAGATCTCGAACTGCGCCGTTTTGCCGGAGAGCTCCGGCACGCGGAACTCGTCCGGGTAGGTGAAATCAAAACGGAAGGTCTCTCCGGCGCAGTGGCCGTACACGGCCTGCTCGGCGGCAGGCATGAGCTGGGCGGTGCCCAGTGTCACGGTCACCTGTTCCATGCGGCTGTCCGGGATGGGCGCGCCGTCCAGAAAGCCCTCAAAATCCAGCGTGACCCGCATCCCCCGGGCAGCGGGGGCGCTGGTGGCGCAGAAAGGCGCATGACGGCGGGCAAGGCTTTTCAGTTCAGAAGCAACGGCGGCTTCGGTCACCGGGCGCACCCGGCGGGTGACCGGCAGGCCCTTGTACTGCCCCAGCGTGACCGGCGGCAGAGCATTTGCGGTTTGTTCCATGGCAGGAAACCTCCATTCCAGTAAGCGCTTACAGCCCGCGGGCAGCAAGCCAGTTTTCGGCGACCTGAGAGAACATCTCAGGGTATTTGGCATCTTCTTCGGTAAAGGCACTGAGGTAATACTCCACCTCGGCGCGGCTGGGGGCTACCGTGCGCCGCCAGATGGTAAAGGTGGTGCCGTTGCCCATGTCAAAGGTCTCTTCCAGTGCGAAGTATTCGTCGCGCACGGCCAGGAACATGTCGTTCAGTTTGTGGGACATCTCGTTCTCAGGGTCATTTACATGAGTCAGCGGGAAAGGATCAGCGGTGAGAACGTATTTTGCCTCAAAGAACTGCATGGGGAAGTAGTGGGTGCCAGGCACCGAGAAGCCAAAAGCCAGCTTGTTGTTGATGGGGGTCTGGGGCAGCAGGCAGTTCTTGAAGTGGTCCGGGCAGTACAGCGTGTCGTGGGGGATCATATAGGCAATCTCGCCATCGGCGCAGTGGGTGTCGATCCAGCTGGCAATGGCCTTGATCTGCGGCAGATCCTTGCGGTCATAGACCAGGTCATCAATGGCGGCAAAATCGTGGGCGCTCTCCTGCGGAGAGGCCGAGAGAAGAGTGCGGCCGATGAGAAAATCCGGCAGAGCCACGGTGGTCAGGGGGGAGCAGCGCACCGAGGTGGCAAAGGCGATGGTGAACAGCCAGAAGCCGATCTTTAGATTCCGGCGGCGGTTCATGCCCTCTGCCAGGGCTGCGGCACCGATCAGGAACAGGAGGAACCAGCCGGGTAAAAACAGCAGCATATGTTGGGAACCGGTGGTCTGCACCCGGGTGAACAGCACCATGCTCAGCAGGATCTCCAGCCCGGCCAGACAGGGCAGAGCTGGCATCTTTCTGCGCTTGAAGCAGAACCACAGGCCCATGCCCATAAGCACCAGGTTCATCAGGCCCATGCGGGCGCATTGCAGGTAGGTTTCAGTGACCATGCCGCCGCCGTTGTAGTAGGAATAGTGGTCGGCGTAGTCGTAGCCCAGAATGTGGCTCACCAGGGGCCACAGCAGGATGACCATGGCCACCATGGACATCAGGCCGAACAGGATCAGGTTGCGCACCTGCAGCAGGGCCTCCTGCCTGCGGCCCACTTTGGCAATGCGGGCGCTGCTCACCAGCACCAGCACGGCGTAGGCAAAGTAGTAGCCCACCACGAAGTACAGATACCACCGGCGGGACAGGATGATGGCCGCCGTGGCCAGGAACAGCAGCCCGAACCGGGGCAGGTCCAGCTTTTCAAACCGGAAATCCAGCGTGAGCAGCAGGATGCTGAAGGCGAAGATCAGGCCGAACCAGTCCGGCTGGCTCAGCACGGCGCTCATGCGCAGCCACGGGTAGGTAAAGGTCCAGGACAGACCGATGAGAAAATACCAGAAGCGGTTTTTCACCTGCAACATCTGGCCCACTTTGACCACCAGACCGGCCAGCAAAAGCAGCAGCATGGGCACGATGCTGAACACCTGACAGATCGCAAAGCTGTCGCCGGTGCGGTCGGTCAGGCAGAACGGGAACTCGAGGAACAGGGTGTTGAAGTTGGTATAGTCCTCAGCCAGAGAGTCCAGAATGAAATGGAAGCCGACCGCCGGGCCCTGAAGAAAGGCGGCCTCGGCGTTGTACTGCTTGTTGATGTAGTTGACGTAGTCCCAGATGTACACGAAGCTGCGGCGGGTCTCGGCCCAGTAGAAGTAGAGCAGCGCCGCGGCCCAGAAGCCGATGATCACAGCCCAGTGGAACAGGTCGAACTTCACGTCCGCCAGCCGCAGCACCACCAGCACCAGCCCGAACAGGGCCAGGTTGCACCACAGGCTCACCAGCGGGAAAAATACGGCACTGCCGGGGGCGGCAAGGCCCAGCACCACCAGCGCCAGTGCGGACACGGCATAGGCCAGCAGGGCCCTGCCTACCCACGAGGTGCGCAGCTTGGAAAGAGTTGCTGACATGAGAGAAAATCCTCCTTATAAAAATGCGCGATGCACACAGCATAAATTCACAGCTTACAGTATAGCAAACCACAGGGGGCACTGTCCAGCCATAGCGGAGGCAAAACCAAAAATGCCCCGCTGCTTTCAAAGCACACGGGACATTTTGACACAAATATTACTTACTGGAATTCTTGGCGCGGGCGGTACGGCGCTTCTGGGCCATGGCCTTGTTGGCGCTGATGCGGGCGGCGTCCGGGTTGGGGGCCTCCGGGGTCAGGCGCAGCAGGAAGCTGCCCATGGCGGGCAGGTCCACGGTGAGGGTATAATCCCGGCCGTACACGCCGCCGTCGGTGGTGTGGAAGTGCAGCTTGCGGCGGCCCTTGTGGGCACCGCCCCACTCGGCAGCCTCGGTGTCCAGCACCAGCTCCGCAGAGCAGGGGAACTTGAGGTACAGCGGGAACTTTTTGTGGGCGTGGTCCTGGGTGTTCATGATGCACAGCAGGTTCTGGCCCCGGCCCTTGCGCAGCCAGGCGTAGACGCCCTCGGTGCAGCTCTCGCTGGCCACCCACTCGAAGCAGTCGGGGTTGTATTCGCCGTCAAACAGGGCGGGCTCGGTGGCGTATACCAGGCTCAGGCGGGCGAAATACTTCTGGAAAGCGTCATGGAATGGATACTTGAGCAGGTCCCAGTCCAGCTCCCGTTTTTCGTCCCACTCGCGAAAGTGCCCCAGCTCGTTGCCCATGAAGTTGAGCTTTTTGCCCGGATGCATATACATATAGAAATAGAGGGTGCGCAGCTGGGCGCACTTTTCGGCGTAGGTGCCCCACAGCTTGTCGATGATGGTCTTTTTGCCGTGCACCACTTCGTCGTGGCTCAGGGCCAACAGATACAGTTCGTTGTAGAAGTAATGCATGCTGAACAGCAGCTTACCGTAGGCGTTCGGCCGCTCCCCGAAGGGGGTGGCGAAATAGTCCAGCGTGTCATGCATCCAGCCCATGTCCCACTTGTAGTCGAAGCCCACACCGTCGTAGCGGGTGGGAGCGGTGACCTTGAGGAAGTTGGTGGAGTCCTCGGCCATGTAGATGCCGGTGGGCCAGCGCTTGTTCAGCCCGTGGTTCAGGCTGCGCAGGAAGTTCACCGCACCCTGGTTCACGCCGCGGTTGGGGTCACCCTGCCAGTACAGTGCCCGGGAGATGGCGTCCATGCGGATGCCGTCGCAGTGGTACACATCCATCCACAGCCCGGCGGCGCTGCTCAGGAAGCTGCACACCTCCCGGCGGTAGTAGTTGAAGTTGCAGGTGCCCCACTC
>ERZ835980.2025-NODE-2025-length-19718-cov-5.687637_pt1 | contig 19718 bp, 17 predicted proteins | sample MGYA00519943_ERZ835980 | MGnify/ENA primary metagenome ERZ835980 (study PRJEB31850, sample SAMEA3708791) | human gut metagenome | biome: human gut; feature: human-associated habitat; material: faeces | place: China | collected 2014 ... | reverse complement strand
CAGAAAGCGGCACTGCAAATGCCGTTTACCTTTACGCCCCCTCCAGTGAAAATGCAATGCCGGAGCGTCCGCAGACGCTCCGGCATTGCTCTCTTAAAAATTATTCTTCCGCTGAATACGGCCGGAGCAAGGCGTAGGCCATTCCAGATCGTCCCCCTCAGAACTTCAGCCGCATCTGGTACCACACCACGCCCCCGTGGGTAGATCCGGAAACACCCTCGTTCACAAAGCCGAACTTTGCATAGTAGTGCACCAGAGCCTCCTTGCAGGTCAGTACCAGCCCCTTCCGGCCCTGGGCCCGGGCGTCGGCAATGGCCTGCTGCAGCAGCTGCCCGGCGTACCCCTGCCTGCGGCAGGCCGGGATGGTGTTTACCCCAAAGATCATCTGCCAGGCACCATTCTCCCGGTGGAGGGAGGCGTCGGCGTACATCTCATCGGTCAGGTCCGGCCAGTCGGTGCAAAAACCATCCACAAAGGCCAGCAGCCTTTCCCCCTCCCACAGCAGCCAAAAATGATCGCCGTACTGCTGCAGCCGCCCGGCAAACTCCTCTGCCGTAGCCGCCTCTGCCACCGGGAAGCAGGCCGCCTCCACCGCTGCAATGGCCTCCAAGTCCTTTAAGGTCCCCTTACGGATCTCCATAAATATTCTCCCCTCTTTTTCTTCCGAGTGTACCACAGTTCCTGCCCAAAGGCAAAGGTCCTGCCGGTTTTTCCTTTTTGGGCCATTTGCATCCGCTGCCGCTCCGTGTTACAATGGCTATATTGCATCCAGGAAAGGAGCTGACACGCCATGCCCACTGAAAACCGCATCACCCTCACGTCGGACACGCCGGTGCGCTACCTGAAGGGGGTAGGCCCCAAGACCGCCGAGCGGTTCGAGAAGCTGGGCATCGTGACGCTGGCCGACCTTCTGTGCCATTATCCCCGTAAATACATCGACTTTACGAAGCCCTACTCCATTGCGGAAGCCCCTGCCGACACGGAATGCGTGGTCAAGGCAGAGGTGTTTGCCAAGCCCGGCGGGCGCATCCTGCCCGGTGGGCGGCGGATGGAGCGGGTCACCGCCGGGGATGACGTGTCCGGGCTGGAGATCACCTGGTTCAACAACCCCTATGCCGCCCAGAAACTGGAGATCGGGCAGGAATACTATTTTCAGGGCATCGTCACCGGCGGGATGCTGCGGCGTCAGATGGTCAACCCGCTGGTGCGCACTGCCGAACAGGTGCAGGCAGCCCCGTTCGAGGCCGTGTACCCCCAGACCGAGGGCCTTTCCAGCAGTGCCATTGCCAAGTGCGTGCGGCAGCTGCTGCCCCATGCCGAGCTTCTGCCCGACCCGCTGCCGGAGGAGATGCGCCGCAAATACCGCCTGCCCTCCAAGGCCGAAGCCGTGCGGGCCATCCACTGCCCTGCCACCGAAGAAGAAGCCTTTGCGGCCCGGCGGCGGCTCATCTATGAAGAGCTTCTGGTGCTGCAGCTGGGCATCGGCCGCATGAAGAACCGCGGCTCCGCCGCCACCGGTGCCCCCATGCAGCCCACCGACCCGGAACCCTTCTGGGCCAGCCTGCCCTTCTCTCCCACCGGTGCTCAGCGCCGGGCTGTGGATGAGATCCTGGCCGACATGGCCGGGGAGCACTCCATGAACCGCCTGTTACAGGGTGACGTGGGCAGCGGCAAAACGCTGGTAGCGGCTGCCGCCATCTGGGCCTGCATCCGGGCCGGGTATCAGGCTGCTCTGCTGGCCCCCACTGAGATTCTGGCTGCACAGCACGCCGAGGGTCTGAACCGGATGTTGGCCCCCTTTGGCATGCGGGTGGCCCTGCTCACCGGCGGCATGAAAGCCGCTGCAAAGCGCACCACGCTGGCCGCCATCCGGGGCGACGAAGCGGACCTCATCGTGGGCACCCACGCCATCCTCAGCGAGGGGGTGGAGTTTGCCCGGCTGGGGCTGGCCGTCATCGACGAGCAGCACCGCTTCGGCGTGCGGCAGCGCGGCATGCTGGCCGAAAAGGCCGTGAATCCGCACCTGCTGGTCATGAGCGCCACCCCCATTCCCCGCACACTGGGCCTGCTCCTCTACGGAGACCTGGACATCTCCATTCTGGACGAGCTGCCCCCCGGCCGTACCCCGGTCAAGACCCGGTGCATCACCGGCAAAAAACGGCGGGACCTGTACCATTTCCTCGATCAGGAGATCGACAAGGGGCGGCAGGTCTATCTGGTGTGCCCCGCCATTGAGGACACCCCCGACGGCGGGTTGAACGCGGTCAAGACCTACTACGAGGACATTGCCAAGGCCCTTCTGCCCGACCGCCGGGTGGGTCTGATGCACGGCAAGCTCAAGCCCAAGGAGAAGGCCGCTGTCATGGAGGATTTCAAGGCCGGGCGGCTGGACGCACTGGTGTCCACCACAGTCATTGAGGTGGGCGTGGACGTGCCCAACGCCAGCGTCATGGTCATCGAGAACGCGGAGCGCTATGGCCTGAGCGCCCTGCACCAGCTGCGCGGCCGGGTGGGCCGTGGTGCCGCCGAGAGCTGGTGTTTTCTGGTCAGCGACAATACCGGCGAAGCGGTGCAGAAGCGGCTGAAGTTTTTGTGCAGCACCACCGATGGCTTTGCCGTGGCCCAGTACGACCTGGAGACCCGCGGCCCCGGCGACTTTTTCGGCAGCCGACAGCATGGCCTGCCCACATTGCAAATTGCCGACCTGATGAATGACACCCGCACCCTCCACGCCGCCCAGAGCGAAGCACTGGCCATGCTGGCGGAGGACCCGCTGCTGCAGGCCCCGGAGCACGCCCTGCTGGCCGCGCAGGTGCAGCAGATGTTCGACAAGGCCGGGCCGATGAACTAAAAAAGCGCTGTCACACAAAAACTCGTGCGACAGCGCTTTTTTCACGCTTTTTCACTCCCGACGATCCTTTGCAGAATGCAGGCAGTCAGGGCATCCAGCTTTGTTTCCAGTGCGGGCAGGCGCAGCAGGCGGTAGAGCCGCTGATACACGGCATCCACCGCGTAGCCCACCACGGCGATCAGCAGCACCGCGCCAGTCAGGTAAGCCAGCGAGGGCAGCAGCGCCCCGCCGAACCGGGGCAGGTCTACCAGTCGCCACAGCAGCGCCCGGGTAAAATCGCTGTCGTGCAGCAGGTATACCCCGAAGGACAGCGGTGCCAGCCGAAAGACCCAGCGCCGCCAGTAATCCGAGCGGATGTGGATATTCTGGAACAGCAGAAACATCGCTGCCGAGGCGATGACCGTATCCAGTGCCTGATAGCCGTTGACGGCATTTACAAAACCGTTCAGGTGCAAAGCGTTTTCCACCCGCAGCGCCAGCATCCGGTTGAAAAGCCCCGCCGCCGAAGCTGCCAGATATGCCAGCAGACACAGCCCGCTGGGCACAGTCACCCGGTATTTGCGGAAATAGGCGGCAATAAAATACAGGGTATAGAACCAGATAAAGCTGTACCCGTTATTCACAAAAGTTGCATCCGCTGCCCAGTAGAACAGCGTGCCCCACACGCTTTGCAGCAGCAGTACCACCAGCAGCAGCGTTTTGTACTGCCGCCTGTCAAGGCTTTGCACCACCACGTTCAGCACCGGCACCGAGAGATACATCAGAAAATAGGCCGAGGCAAACCAGTAGTCGTTGGAGGTAAGGGGCAGCAGTGCCCGAAGCAGGTTGACTGCCGAAAGCGGGACCGCCCCGGCCCTGACCGCAACGCAGAAGGTAAGCATGGAGTAAAACCACACCTGTGCCCCAATGCGGAACAGCCGCCCGACATGAACAGGCCCCTTGCGCTCCGACAGATAATAGCCGGAAAGCATTACAAAACAGTTGGTGGATACACGCGCCAGAATAAACAGCAGCCAGTAGATCCAGAATGCCGCCGACCCCTGCGGCACGGCGCTGCCCAGCCCGCCGTGCCCGATGCCGTGCATCAGAATGATCATTACCATGCTGAGGATGCGCATCGTCTCAAAGCCGCTATGCCGTTTTTGTTCCTCCATACCCCGTTTTTCCCCCTTACAACTCCCCTGTTTCCAGCTGCCGCAAAGCCTGCCGCACCTGCTGCTCCGGCCGCAGCCACGCTTGATAGTACGCCGCATTGTGCTGCGCCATAGCCAGTATCGCCGCCGGGTCTGCCAGCAGCTGCCGCAGCTGCTCCTCACATTGTGCCGGGGACGTATACGTTTTATAGTTTTTCCCTTCTTCAAAGCCGCCCGGCAAGGTGTACCGCAGCGGCTCGGTAACGATAGCACGTCCCGCCGCCACATACTCGGCCAGTTTCCAACCGGTAGAGCCGTGCAGTCCGGTAGAAGCCACACAGATCTCGGTGTGCTGCATCCGGTGCAGGTAGGCGCGCTTGCCGGTCAGCATGTCCGGCACGATCAGTTCCGGGCACTGCCGCCGGGCACAGGTGTTGTCGGACACGCCGCCGGTGAACTGCGCCGGGAAGGCGCTTTGCAGCCGGTGCAGCAGCTCGATGCGGTCTGCGTTCACCTGCCGCCACTCTGCCTGTAAGTCCGGATATTGCTGCACCGCCGGCTCCTCTGGGTCCCACAGACGGGTGAGAAAGAGGATGCGCGGCTTTTTGCGCACCCGGGTCAGCCGGGCTTCAAAGTCCTGCGGATAGCAACGGGTGGAAAGTGCCCACTGCTTCAGGCGGCTCTTTGCGCTGCGCTCCGCATCCAACGGCGAACCCGGACAGGTAACGTAGTAGTTCAGACCCAGCGGCCGCAGCTTTGCGGAGATATCTCCTGGGAACTGCCGGTTCTTCTCAGCCGAAAAGGAGCGCTTGAACACCACATCTGCCCGGCTGAACAGCGCCTGCACCGCCGCCGGGTCGTTGTAGAAGTAGCCGTCCATCAGATCAAACACCACCGTGCGGCCGTCAATTTCAGTTTCCAGCAGCGCCTCCCGGGCAATGGGGCTGCCCTGCCGCGCGTCCAACACCCGCAAAGTCAGTTCCCCGCGCTTTGCCAGCAGGGTAAAGCCCGCCAGAATGCCGCTGATATGGGCAGCGCCCTCCCGGGTGGCAAGTTTTACTGTGACCTGCATTTTATACCTCCTATCAGCGAAACAGCCGCTTTGCGTGCCGGTCCCCCATGGGGATCACGTCGCAGAACACGCAGCGGCTTTTGGTGGACAGCTGCACATCCCGGTGATAACAGCCGAAGAACCATTTTTCATAGGTCAGCTTCAACAGAATTTTGTCCAGGAACTGGTGCAGCTGGTTGGTCTCGCCGCTGGCCAGCACCGTAAAATCCAGGAATCTGCTTGGCGCGTCGTGGGTGAGCACATAATCCACCTGATAGCCGCAGGCTTCCAGGTTCTGCTCGCAGGCCGCATATTCTTCATCGGAGGGCATCTCCTGCTTCCACCAGTTCACGCCCGGCTCCCGTTCCTCCCGGTCCGGGCTTTCGGCCCCGCCGAAGCACAGGTACTTTTTGCCCTCCAGCTCCAGCACGCTGCCGCGGCACACATGGTAGACATTGCCGCCCAGGCTCTGCACCCGGCCACCGAACCGCTCTGTTTCCGGATATTGGGCCAGCAGGTCGTAATTCTCGTGGGAACCGTCCAGAAACAGCAGGGTATACGGCCGCTTTCGCAGCCAGTCCAGCTTTTTCTGTTCTTCTGTGCTGCCGTCCCACACGAAGCCGAAATCGCCCAGCACCACCACGATGTCCTGTTTGCCCAGCCAGCGCAGCCGCCCGTGCCGGAACCGGTCCAAATCGCCGTGGGTGTCGCCTGTCAGATATACCATTCCCGTCCTCCTGTGCCGGAGCGTGCAAAACTGCAGCCAAAAGCCGCAAAGCCCTTGTCACGTCCCGGCAAACCTGTTATTATAAAGTATACAGCGTCTGCTGTTCCATTTGTGTTTTCTGCGTACCGCTGCCGGTGCGCATTGCTTCGTATAGTTTATCGCTTTTTGAAGGAATTGTCCACATGAAACGTATTTTTGCACTGATCCTGTCGTTTGCACTCCTGCTCAGCTGCCTGGTGCTGCCGGCGGGTGCCATGTTCGACCCATCCCCCGTCTATCAGGTGCAGGCCCAGAGCGCCTACATCGTGAACACCGACACCAACATCATCGTCTACGAAAAGGACAGCACCAAACAGGTCTCTGCCGGTGGCCTGACCAAGTATATGACCATTGCGCTGGTGCTGACCAACTATGCCGACCAGCTGGACAATACCTTCCAGATGCCGTTTGCCATCTCGGACTATGTGCACAACACCAGCAACGCCGACATGCGCTCCAACGAGACTTTCACCTACCGCGAAGCACTGTACGCCATGGTCACCCGCAACGCCAACGAAGCCGCCATGGGCCTTGCCTATACCCTTTCGGGCGGAGACCTGGACGGCTGGGTGAGCCAGATGAACGCCCTGTCTCAGCGCATCGGCACCACGAACAGCACCTGGACGGACGCCTGCGGCATCGACACCGGCAACGTGACATGCGCTGTGGACATGTACCTGATCCTGCGCTACCTGATGAGCTTTGACGCCTTTGTGGAGATCTCCGGCGTGCCCACCTTTACCATGCCGGCCAAGGAGAAGCACCGGTCTCCGTCGGTGCTGGTCAGCCAGAATGCAGCCCTGAGCAAAAGCAGCGGCGGCAATTACTACCGCAGCGCCATGCAGGGCGGCATGTGCGACGTGACCGCTTACAAGAAGGACAGCGGAAACCAGAGTTACGTTTCCTGGGCCAATCAGGACGGTGCCACCTATATCTTCTGTGTAATGCAAAGCCCCGACACCTGCGACACCTTCGGCTACGCCAACCGCCGCCCGGCCCTGTATGAGACGGTGCGGCTGATCGACTGGGTGTTCGACACCTTTTCCATCCAGGCCGCACTGGACACCGACCTGGCGCTGGCCGAGATCCCGGTGAAGTATTCCGCCGACACCGACACCCTGCAGCTGTACCCGGCCGACAGCATGATGACCCTGCTGCCCTCCACCGGCGACGGCAGCGTGACCCAGAAGTATTTCCACCTGCCGGACTACGTCTGTGCGCCCATCCGGCAGGGCGACGTGGTGGGCACCGTGGAGCTGAAGCTGGCGGGCGAGACCATTGGCGTGGTGAACCTGATCGCCGGGCAGGATGTGGACCAGAACGCCCTGCTGCTCACCGTGGCCAAGATCCGCGAATTTCTGGGCAGTCTGTACCTGAAGGTGGTCATCGTGCTGAGCGTGCTCAGCGCCGCCATCTACGGGCTTTGGCTGCTGCTCAACCGCTGGAACCACCGCCGCCCCACCCGGAAGATCCACCGCCGCTGACCGGATCTCGAATAAGCAAAAAACGCCCCGGAAGCCTTCCAGCTTCCGGGGCGTTTGGTTGCGCCAGCAGGAGTCGAACCTACGATGGGGGAGTCAAAGTCCCCTGCCTTACCGCTTGGCGATGGCGCATCGTGCAAAACAGTATATCATATTTTCCGGATTTTCACAAGAGGCACCGGCATGTTTTCTTCCGCGCGGAGGCAGATCTTCTTTCCTGAAAAATTTTTGGGGATTCGCTGAAAAACCTTGCCAAACTGTTGCGGTTGTGGTACGCTGTGGGTGCGCAGCCATTCAAGGCCGTGCCGGAATGCCGCCCCCGCCGGGCAGGCACCGCAAGAGCTGCGGGGCACGGTTACTCCCGGGAAAGTGAGGAATTTTATGAAAAAAATCTTCCGTGCATTGACACTCTGTCTGGTCCTGCTCAGTCTGCTGTGTGCGGCAGTGCCTGCCGCCTTTGCCGCAGGAAATAAAGAGGACGCCTTTTATACCATCGGTCTGGACGCCTGCGGCGGTGTGAGCTCCACCGTGGTGGTCACCACCAATCTGGACGGCAAACTGACCACCCTGCCGGAGTCTCCCACGATGGACGGCTACACCTTCAACGGCTGGTACACCGAGCCGGTGGGCGGCAGCCGGATCACCACCGCTACCGTGTTCACCGGTGACACCACCATCTACGCCCAGTGGACCGCAAAGTCCAGCTCCGCCAGTCCCACGACTCCTACCCCGCCCATGACCGGCGGTCCTGCCCTGCAGAAGCATCTGGGCACCCTGCTGGTGGCCGGCATTCTGGTCACGCTGGTGGTCGTGGCCGCCGTCTGATTTTTACATTTTGGAAAAACATGCACTGATTTTACGAAAGAAAGGAATTCCCATTTATGATGACCGAAATGAAACTGCCCGCCTGCTATGCCGTGATCGACGAAAACGAGATGACCTATCTGGACGGCGGTGCCACCATTGCCGACAGCGACGCTTACAAGGCATTCCTGAACGTTGGTCAGGTCTTTAACCAGCTGGCCCGCATCTTCTCCGGTGCAAGTTCCATTATCAACAACATCAATGTGATCTACAAGTCCGTCGTTGAGCTGAACAATCTGCTGGGCGGTTTCATCAAGAAGTAAACATTCTGCCGTAAAAAGAGCACCCTGTTTTCCGCGCAGGGTGCTCTTTTTGCGCAGCCTGAGGAATTTTGTGTGCGATTTTCAAAAAATATTTTTTGAAAACCCACTGCAACGCCATTTTTGTTATGGTTTTGTTGCATTTCGTCTGGTAGAATGCTGTATGTGTGGATGTTCGGAGTTTTGACGAATTTCTGTACGAAAATCGCTTTTTCGCGCAGCAGGGCCCGTACCGGCCCTGCAACGCTTTTGATACGGAGGTGCCGTTATGGCAGACCGTGAACTGCGGCATATGCGCCGCACTGAACTGGTCGAGATCATCTTTGCGCTCAAGCAGAGCGAAGATCAGCTCAAAGCCGAAAATGCAGATCTGACCGCCAAACTGGAACAGCGGCAGATCCATCTGGACAGTGCCGGGTCCATTGCACAGGCCGCTCTGGAACTGAACCATGTGTTTGAGGCTGCGCAGGCAGCCGCCGATGACTATCTGGCTTCGGTGCGGTCGGTCGACCGGGACGCCCTGCAGGCGCAGGCAAAAGCCGAAGCGGACCAGATCCTGGCACAGGCCCGGGCCGAGGCGGAACAGCTGAAGGCACAGACCAAGCGGGAATGTGACGCCCTGACCGAGGCAGCAGAGCACAAGCGTGCCCAGACAGAGGCCGACTGCGCCGCCTTGCGGGCCAAAACGGAACAGGAGATCGCGGCACGGCGGGCTGCTTTTGAGCAGAGCACCCGTGAGCTGCTGCGCAGCCGCTGCGACACCGATATCCTGCCGGAAGAAGGCAAGGTAAAATGAAATCAACCGAGATCAAATTTACGGCCATCCCCTCCACAGAGGAGGTAAAGGCCGAGCGCGACCGTCTGGCCTACCTCAGCCGGTACGGACGGGTACTGCGCAGCACCATTTATGCGCTGGTGGTGGTGGCCGCTGTGGCCGTGCTGCTGGCCACCCTGTTCCTGCCGGTGCTGCAGGTGTCCGGCGACAGCATGAACCCCACGCTGGAAGATAAGGACATTCTGCTGCTGGTCAAGTCCGACAGCATGAAAACCGGCGACCTGTGCGGCTTTTATTGGCAGAACAAGCTCCTGCTCAAGCGTGTGATCGGCCAGCCCGGTGACGTGATCTCCATGGACGAGGACGGCCATGTGACCGTGAACGGCACTGTGCTGGACGAGCCTTATGTGGACGAGCTGGCACTGGGCGAATGTGACATCCGGTTCCCCTATCAGGTGCCGGAGAACCGGTATTTTGTGCTGGGCGACCACCGCTCGGTGTCCATCGACAGCCGCAGCAGCGTGATCGGCTGCGTGGAAAAAAGCCAGGTCGTGGGGCGGGTGTTCCTGCGCATCTGGCCGCTGAACCGCCTTGCGGTTTTCTGAGATCGTGCCTGCGGAGCGGGCGAATGCGTCCCGCCTCCGAAGCAATGTTGTGTGCATAAATTTTCCCCATCTGGAAAGGAGCGAATCATCCCCTCATGAAAAAGACGTTCAAAAAACTGTTTGCTGCCCTGCTGGCAGCAGCCTTGGTGCTGGCTATGGCCGTGCCTGCTTTTGCAGAGACCAATGCCACCAAAGGTTCCATCACCATCAGCAAAACGGTGAAGGACGAGACCTACACCATCTACCGCATGTTCAAGCTGGACAGCTACAACGCTGAAAGCAATACCTATTCCTACACCGTAGAATCGGATTGGGAGGGTTTCTTCAAGACGGGTGCCGGTGGAAACTACATCACCCTGGACGGCCAGAACCACCCCACTTGGACGGCTGCTGACGAAAACGATTCCACCACTGTTGCCGCATTTGCTAAGGCAGCTCTGGCCTGGGCAGCTGATAAGAAGATCTCTGGCACTAAGGAAACCGCAACTGGTGATACCGTCACCTTCTCTAACCTGGACCTGGGCTACTACCTGGTGGACAGCTCTCTGGGTGCTCTGTGCGGCCTGAATACCACCAATCCCGATGCCACCATCAAGGAAAAGAACGAAAAACCTGAAATCAAGAAGGAAGTTCAGACAAGCACCGGTGACTGGGGCGACAAAAACAACGCCAAGATCGGTGATACCGTAGAGTACAAGGTCGAGATCACGGTTGCTGACGGTGCTCAGACGTACACTGTCACTGATACCATGAGCACGGGCCTGACCTTCAATAGCGGTTCCCTCAAGGTTACCGCCAATGATGTTGTGACCACCGATTATACACTCACCCCTACCACCAACGGCTTCACTCTGGTGCTTCCTGAAACCTACGTCAGCACTCTCACTAAGGGTACCACTATCATTGTGACCTACAATGCCACCCTGAATAAGGATGCTGTCATTGATGGCGATGGCAACACCAACGAGGTCAAGCTGGGCTACGGCAATCATCAGAACACTGTTCCCAGCAAGGTCACCACCAAGTCCTACCAGTTCGACCTGGTGAAGGTGGACGGCACCACCAACAAGCTGCTGGACGGTGCTGAGTTTGAGCTGGCCGATGGCGAAACCAAGCTCTCTTTCGTAAAGGACGCTAACGGCAACTATCGTGTGGCTACGACTGGCGAGAAGGGTACAACTACTACCATTACCGTCAAGAACGGCAAGGTCAACATCTACGGCCTGGCAGGCAAAACCTATACCCTGACCGAAACCAAGGCTCCGGACGGTTACAACAAGCTGGTAACCCCCGAAACCGTAAACCTGACCGATGGTTCCAAGGCTTCTGCCACCATCGAAAGTGAGACCTATGTAGACGGCGGCGTTGTGGTCAAGAACAACGCTGGCACTGTGCTGCCCAGCACCGGCGGCATGGGCACCACCCTGTTCTATGTCATCGGCGGCGGCCTGATGGTGGCAGCAGTCGTGCTGCTGGTCACCAAGAAGCGCATGGAGCACAAGAACTAAGCAACCATCCCTGAAAACACCCGGAGCGGGGGCGACCAACTCGCCTCCGCTCCTTTTTCACAGCACAGAGGGCCTTGCCATGAAAAAGCACTCCGGCACCATCCTGCTCGTCCTCATTTTCTTTGTGGGCCTTGCGGTGATGCTCTACCCTACCATCAGCGATTACATCAACCAGCGCAACCAGACCAGGGTTGTGAACAGCTACGCCCAACAGGTGGACGGTCTGTCCGACGCCGACTACACGGCCTATTTTGATGCCGCCGACGTCTTCAATCAGGAGATCGCCGCCGACCCGGATGCCCTGTACCACGCCGACCGCTTTTCCACCTACAGCACCACGCTGGACGTGACCGGCACCGGCATTATGGGCTACATCACCATTCCCCGCATCGGGGTGGAGCTGCCCATCTATCACGGCACCAGCGACGCCGTGCTGCAGGTGGCCGCAGGCCATCTGGAAGGCACCAGCCTGCCGGTGGGCGGCGAGAGCACCCATGCGGTGATCTCGGCCCACCGCGGCCTGCCCAGCGCCAAGCTGTTCACCCATCTGGACCGGCTGGAGGTGGGCGACACCTTCACCATCACCGTGCTGGACCGGGAGCTGACCTACGAGGTGGACAAGATCTCCATCGTGCTGCCCACCGAGGTGGACGAGCTGAAGGTGGTGGACGGCAAGGACTACGTCACCCTGATGACCTGCACCCCCTACGGCATCAACACCCACCGGCTGCTGGTGCGCGGCCACCGTGTCACCGCCCCGGAGAACCTCAAGCGCATCCGCGTTTCGGCTGACGCCACCCGCATTGAGCCCATCCTCATTGCGCCGCTGCTGGCCGTGCCGCTGCTGTTGCTTTTGCTCATCGGCCTGCTGGTCTCCGGCAGAAAACGCAAACAGAAATGACAAAAGCCGCCTGAAATCCCCCCCGGCATAGACAGAGCAACCCCAGAGCTCTGTTTGTGCCGGGGGTATTTTCTCTCACAAAAAATTCGCCGTTTCGTAGCTGAAACGGCGAATCAAGTCTCTATTCTTTTACGGTGTGCGGATTATTTTTTCAGACGATGGCGCAGTATCACATCCTCTGCAAGCCGAAAGACCGGGCACTTCTTCCGGAGCTGCCTCTGCGGAACCAGGCGTGACCCCGGTGTTCACTCCACCAGCGCCACGGCCACGTCGTTGACGTTCGTGCCGGTAGCGCCCGTGCGGATGAGCCCGCCCACCGCCTGCAAAGCATGGTAGGCGTCGTTGTCGGCGAGGGTGCGGTACACGTCCCGCCCGGCTGCGCGAAGGGCGGCTTCCGTCTCGCCGTCCGCATAGCCGCCAGCGGCATCGGTGGGACCGTCGGTGCCGTCGCTGCCCACCGAGAACACACAGCAGTGTTTCAGCCCGGCCAGCGCAGGAGCCGCCGCAAGGGCCAGCTCCTGGTTGCGCCCGCCCAAGCCCTTGCCGGTCAGGTGCACCACGGTCTCGCCGCCTGCAATGTAAGCCAGCTTCCGGCCTCCGCCCGCATGGGTGCGGACCACCGAACCAAGGAAGCTGCCCGCCTCCCGCGCCTCGCAGCAGAGCCGGTCGGTGAGAAGCACCGGCTCATACCCCAGCGCACGGCAGGCCGCAGCGGCTGCCGTGCACAGCTCCCGCACACTGCCGGTGATGCGGGTGGTCACGTTGGTCATAGCCTTGGGGGTCTCCTGCCGCAGCAGCTCCTGTGCCTCGGTCGACAGGCGCAGGTGGTATTTCTCAGCAATGGCGATCGCCTGCCCGCAGGTGGAGGTGTCCGGCACCGCCGGGCCGCTGGCGATCATATCCAGCGGGTCGCCCAGAATGTCGCTGAGGACGATGCTGAACACCTGTGCCGGGGCGCAAGCCTGCGCGAACCGCCCGCCCTTGACGCCGGACAGACGCTTGCGGATGGTGTTCATCTCCACGATGTCCGCGCCGCTGGCCAGCAGCTGGGACGTAATGTCCTGCAGCTCCTCTGCAGGGATGAGCGGCTTTTCAAACAGTGCACTTCCGCCGCCGGAAAGCAGGAACAGCACCGTGTCCTCTGGCTGCAGGCCCTGCACCAGCTCCAGCGCCTTCTGGGTGGCGGCAAAGCTGTTGGCGTCCGGCACCGGGTGGCCTGCCTCGCAGCAGGTCACACCGGGGATCTTCCCTTTTACATGATTGTATTTGGTCACGACCACACCGCCGTCCACATGCCCCAGCACGGCAACGGCAGCATGTGCCATCTGCCATGCGGCTTTTCCGGCGGCCACCAGCACCGTGCGCCCTTCCGGGTGAAAATCCTTCAGCGCACGGCGGACGGCCTCGTCCGGCAGCACCGCCCGGATGCTGGCTTCCACGATCTGATCCGCGCAGCTGCGCAGCGTTTTTTCCATAAAAAAGAGCTCCTTTCGTTTCCGGTCCGTGTCCGACACGGTAGGCCGGTCCATCCGGCTCCATTATACCGCAGAACCGGCGTTTCGGGAATATTGAAAAAGCAGAGCGCTCCCCTTCTGCGGGACGCTCTGCTTTTTTTGTCAGGTCTCTTTCTGCAGCTCTTTGTCGATCAGCCCCTGCAGGCGCTCGGTCTCTTCTGCTGCATAGGCTCTGGCATCGACCTCCACCGGCTGGAAGTAATAGCTCAGGATGTCCTCCTCGCCCGAGACGTACCCATTCTGATAGTTCCGCAGCCATCGTCTGGCCTGGTCGTAGTAGGCCGCCTGGGTCGCGGCATCGTCCCAGTCGATGTTTTCCACCACATAAGCCTGCTGTACATGAAACGCCTCGTGGGCGATGGTGTCCATGGTCTCCTGCGCACTCCCGCTTTCCAGCACAGACCGGGAGAGCACGATCTGCCGGGAAGCAGCGCTGTAGTAGCCCAACCGGTCCTCGTCGAGCGGCTGGACCGTGATCTCTGTCCCGTCCGGCACCCCCAGCATGGCAAGCTCATAGGCGGCCAGCTGCTTTGCCAGTTCGGTTCCTTTCGTTCTCGAACGACTCCGCCCTCTGCGCCGACGCTGTGCGTTCCTACACCAAGAACCGGCTGGTGCGGACGCTCAGCCCGTCCATCAACCTGTTCGTCGGCGACTATGCCGCCAGCAACCGCATTGAGGATCTCGCCGACCAGTCGGAGGGCATCCGCCGCGTCGCCATCTGCCGCATGGACGTGGACAATCTGGGGCAGGCCTTTCTTGCCGGCTTTGAGCAGCCAGACCAGACCGACCCCGTGCAGCGGATGAAGTACGTCAACCTGTTCCGCGCCGCAGCCGAGCAGACCGCCGCGCTGGAGGACGAAGCCAAAAAGCTGCCCGGCAAGAACGGTGCCGCACTGTTCGACGCCGTGCCCGACCACACCTACTCCTGGGATGTTTTGCGGGACAAGGTGCTGGGCAAGAAGATACCCTGTCTGGAGCAGTTCTTTGCGCAGTTCCAGAAAAAGGACGACGATCACCGCGGCAATTCCATGCTGTACAACCTGACCGACCTGCTGCGCAATACCCAGGAGGACCAGGTCAATTTTGCACGGTGCGTCTACCTGCTTGCCCGCCGCAGCTGTGTCAACGGCGAAACGCTGCCGGATTTTTCCGCAGACGGCGAGGTGATCCTGCGGATGTTCGGCAACTCTGAACCAGTTCGCTTTGCGCGGCTGCAGTTTGCGGACGCCTTTCTGCTCAACTCCGATCAGCTGAAAGGCGTGGGCGTGACCGAAGTCAAGTCGGAGAACACGATCAACCGCCTTACCTCTAAGGCCAACCCACGCCAGATCGAGCGCGTTGTTGCCGGTTCCCGGTTCGGGGTCAACATCGTTAACCTGTCCGACCCCAAAGAGATGGAAGAGGACCTTTCGCTTCTGTCCAAGGCCATGAAGCTGCTCCAGCTGGACTACCTTGGCGGGCACGGCTCCCGCGGCAACGGCCGTGTGAGCTTCCAGAACTTCCAGGTGATCCCTTACCCGGAGACGCTGAACGTTGATCTGGACGGCATCCGCCAAACCTTCAAAACCGAGGTCGAAGAGTATGAACTATTTTCTGCTAAAGCTGGCGTTTGATACCGCCGTCCACTTCGGCGGTTCCGACTCGGCGGTCGGCTCCCAGTCCTCTGCCCTGACCCTGCGCGCCGACACGATTTTTTCGGCCCTGTGCCACACGGCGCTGGAAGTGTACGGCGAGCCCGCACTGGAGGAGCTTCTCGTCTCTGCCGATGCGGACGCCCTGCGCATCAGCGATGCCATGCCCTGGCGGGGGGATTCCTTTTCCCTGCCCAAGCCGATCGCCGCATCCACATCCCCTGCCGAGCTTTCCACCGTTGAGCGCAAGGCGGTCAAAAAGCTTGCCTGGATTCCGGTCTCCAAATTCGACCGCTACACCGCCAGCCTGCACAGCGGCACCTACCCGCTGGACGAGCTGGACCAGAGCTTTGGCCAGGCCTACGAGCAGACCAAGGCCAGCGTGACCGACGGTGCTGCCGCCGACGACATCCTGGACAGCATTTTCCGTGGTGTTCAGGTCTCCGACAGCGCCCCCATCGACAACGACAAGCTGATCCTGACCGGGCGCACCCTGATCTCGCCCCTTTCCGCTGCCCGTGTCGAGGACTTTGACGGTGACGCCAAAGATCTGCCCCTCTATCAGGAATGCGTGCGTCCGGGCGAGACCATCCGCTTCCGGCTGACGCTGGACCAGAGCATTCTCAACCGGTATGCCCATCCCATTACAAAGGATGCCCTGCTGGAAGCCATCGCCGAGTTCAGCCGCTTTTATCAGGATGCCTTCCTGTCGCACTTCCCGCAGGGCCACCCCGTCGCAAACATTCCGGACACCCCGCATCTCATCCTTGGCGGCGGCACCGGTTTCCTCTCCAAAACGGTCGGTTACCCTTACCTGAAGGACGATTATGCCGCCGCCCTGTTCAAATCCCGCTGCGGAGATTAAAAAAGACCAGTACACAAAGTGTACTGGTCTTTTTTGGTCGGAGCAGCGGGATTTGAACCCACGGCCTCCTCGTCCCGAACGAGGCGCGCTACCAACTGCGCTATGCCCCGAAAATACCGCAGCCGATTGGGCTGCGGTCTGGTTGGGGATGAGAGAATCGAACTCCCACAAGTAGAGTCAGAGTCTACCGCACTACCACTATGCAAATCCCCAATATTCGGTTGTGTCAGCCGCGCCGTGCGTTGCTGACAAGGGATATTATACACGCCGGCGGGCTGCTTGTCAACCATTTTTTCAGTTTTTCTGCAAAAGTTTTCGCAGCGGCTTTCCGTTGCACACAGGCTTGTAAATTTTTGGTTTTTCTCTTGACAGCACTCCCCTTTCGGAATACTCTAATACTATAAAGAGGTAGGATCCCGGTCAGCCCGGCACCCTTTGCCGGACCGTTCGGCTTTGCCTGAATGATAATGAAAGAGGGTATTTGAATGAAAAAACGTGTTGGTATCCTGACTTCTGGCGGCGATTGTCCGGGCCTGAACGCCACCATCCGCGGCGTTGCAAAAGCACTGTACGCCCGCATGGGAGATAACGTGGAGATCGTGGGCATCGCCAACGGTTACAGCGGCCTGATCAACGGCGACTACCGTGAAATGAACGAGGACGACTTCCGCGGCATCCTGACCTTAGGCGGCACCATTCTGGGCACCAAGCGCACCCCCTTCAAGCTGATGCGTGTGGTGGAGGACGACAACATTGATAAGGTCGCCGCCATGAAAAAGACCTACAAAGCGGCAAAGCTGGACTGTCTGCTGTGTCTGGGCGGCAACGGCACCCACAAGACCGCCAACCTGCTCTCGCAGGAGGGGCTGAACATCATCGGCCTGCCCAAGACCATTGACAACGATATCTACGGCACCGATGTGACTTTCGGCTTCCACACCGCTGTGGACATCGCCACGGACGTCATCGACCGCATCCACACCACCGCCGGCAGTCACAGCCGCGTGATGTGCATTGAGATCATGGGCAACAAGGCAGGCTGGCTTACCCTGTACTCCGGCATTGCCGGTGGTGCGGACATCATTCTGCTGCCGGAGCTGCCCTACGATATCGACCGCGTGTGCGAGGCCGTGGAGCGCCGCGCCAAGAAGGGGTCCAACTTCTCTATCCTTGCCGTGGCCGAGGGTGCCATCAACACCGAGGAAGCCCGCATGAAGCGCAAGGACTGGATGGCCAAGCGTGCCGAGGCCGGCCTTGGCACCACCGCCACCAACCGCATTGCACAAGCCGTGCAGAAAAAGACCGGCATGGAGACCCGCGTGTGCATCCCGGGCCACATGCAGCGCGGCGGCAGCCCCAGCGCCTACGACCGTGTACTGGCCACCCAGTTCGGCAGCTATGCTGCACAGCTGGTGGAGGTGGAGCGCTACGGCGTGACCGTGGCCATGGTGAACCGCCGGGTGACCGAGAACCGTCTGGCAGACATTGCCGGTAAGACCCGCAATGTGCCCGAAAACTGCGAGCTGCTGAGCGTGGCACGCCGCATGGGCGTCTGCCTGGGCTGAACACCGCTTTTCCGTGCAGCTGCCGCCTGCTCCCGTGGCCAGCAGCGCTGCCCGGGCCGCCGTTTCTGCCGCAGCGTAAAAAATATTTTCACATGCCAAAGGGGCTGCCGCACAGCATTGTGCAGCAGCCCCTTTCCTGTTTCTGCCTATTTCTTAGCGGTCGGTCACATCATGCCGGGTGGGCGAGCCCTCGGCAAAGGCGGCGGCGCTTTCCAGCACACCGCGCACCATGCTCTTCACGTCCTCGTAGGTGTAAAAGGCAGTGTGGTCGGTCAGGATCACGTTGGGCATGGCGCGCAGAGCGGCCAGCTCCGGGTTGGGGATCACATCGCCCATGCGGTCGTAGTAGTACAGGCCGTTCTCGTTTTCCAGCACGTCCAAACCGGCAGCGCCCACCTGCCCGCTTTCCAGCGCAGCCAACAAAGCATCGCTGTCGATCAGCTTGCCGCGGGCGGTGTTCACAATGGTCACACCGGGCTTCATCTTGGCAAAGGCCTCGGCGTTGAGCAGGTGGTGGTTCTCCTCGGTAGCGTTGGTGTGCAGGGTGATGACATCACTCTCGGCAAGCAGGGTCTCCAGCGGCACATACTTTGCGATCTTCTTCACCTCGTCGTTCTGGTACAGGTCGTAGGCCAGCAGCTCACAGCCAAAGCCGGACAGGTGCTTCAGCACGGTCTGCCCGATGCGCCCCGTGCCGATAACGCCCACGGTGCAGTTGGAGATATCCCGGCCGATCTTGCCCTTCAGGGAATAGTCCTGCACTTCACCGCGCTTGAGGATGTGCCCCGCCTTGCGCAGGCTCATCAGCATGAGCATAATGGCAAAGTTCGCCACACCGTTGGGGGGATAATCCACGTTGGATACCTTCATGCCCAGCTCCCGCGCCTTTTCCAGATCTACATGGTCATAGCCGATGGAGCGGCAGCAGATCGCCTTTACCCCAAGGTCGTGAAAGCGCTGCAGCATGGGTGCGCTCATATCACAGGGGGTCAGCGATACCGCATCGTAGCCTGCGGCCAGCTGGGCGTTCTCCATGGTAGGATACGCCTCGGTATAGCCGTACTCGATGCCCCGCTGCTTTGCCAGATCCTCCAGAATACCCTGCTCATCGTAGGGGCGCAGGGTGTAGAAAAACACTTTGACTGCCATAAAATTCTCCTTCCGATCCTTCTTTACTAAAATGCGTGCCTGTGCAGCGCGTCCTGCACCGAGCGCCTGCACCTTTATAAGTATGCCTTTATTGTAGCACGTTTGCGGGAGGAGGACAGCTTTTTTAGGGTGAATTTTGTTCATTTTGCTGTTGAAGCTGCGTTTTCTGTCCCAAGTGGGCCAAAAAGGTTGTCAAAACACAAAAAACAGGGTATGATAGAAGCCGGATCGCAGCCTGCGATCCTTCAATATTGCAAAAGGAGTGTGCTTTGTTATGCGCGCCTATGAACGACTGCTTGATTACGTCAAGGTCTACACCACCTCGGACCCGGAGTCCGGCACCCATCCTTCCGCTGCGCGGGAGTTTGATCTGGCTCACAAGCTGGTGGAGGAACTGAAGGCTCTGGGCGTGGAGGATGCCCGTGTGGACGAGCACTGCTACGTCTACGGTTCCCTGCCCGCCACCCCCGGCTGCGAGGAAAAGCCCGCGCTGGGTCTGATTGCCCACATGGACACCGCCCCGGATGCCAGCGGCGAGAACGTGAACCCCATCCTGCACGAGAACTATGACGGCGGCGACGTGGTGCTGCCCGCCACCGGCAAGGTGATGAAGGTCTCCGCCTTCCCCTTCCTTGCCTCCATGAAGGGCGAGACCCTCATCACCACCGACGGCACCACCCTGCTGGGTGCTGACGACAAGGCCGGTGTGGCTGAGATCATGACCGCCGCCGAGATCCTGCTTGCCGAGGGCCGCCCCCACGGCAAGGTCTGCATTGCCTTTACCCCCGACGAGGAGATC
>ERZ835980.2019-NODE-2019-length-19763-cov-10.730516_pt1 | contig 19763 bp, 18 predicted proteins | sample MGYA00519943_ERZ835980 | MGnify/ENA primary metagenome ERZ835980 (study PRJEB31850, sample SAMEA3708791) | human gut metagenome | biome: human gut; feature: human-associated habitat; material: faeces | place: China | collected 2014 ... | reverse complement strand
ATAATGCCAATCAATCAAGCGGTTGGAACAGGGACGCATATCGTCTGGAGAAAAAACTGCTGGAATACTGCAAGGGGCGGGATCTATCGCTCAACCAATGCTATACCTTCAAAACGGACAGGCATCACCTGATCTTCATGTCCGTGCAGGAGGAGCAGGACGATTGGGAAAAGCCGTACGCCTATATCATGTACATAGACATCGGGCCCATCACGCGCTATATCGTAACGCTTAACTGGGTGTTCTTTGCGGTACTGCTGGCGATCTCCTCCGTCATGTGCCTGCTGGGGTTCCGCTTCGGCAGAGATATTGAAAAGGAGGCGGAGCGGCAGCAGACCTTCTTCCAGAATGCCTCACACGAGCTGAAAACGCCGCTTATGGCGATACAGGGCTACGCGGAGGGGATACAGGCGGGCGTAATGGACACAGGCAGCGCGGCGGAGGTGATCCTGGCGGAGAGCGACCGCATGACGGAGCTGGTAGAGGAGCTCCTGGACATCTCGAAAATCGATATGGGGCGGCAACAGCTTGCCCTTTCCGAGATGGATGTTCGTGAGCTGCTTTATGATGGCATACGCGCCGTGGAGCCGGCAGCCGCCGGCGGCATCGCCATCGTGCCGGATTTCCCCGAGGAGCCCGTTATGGTCAGCTGCGATGATACCCGGCTGCGCAGAGCCGTCACCAATATCCTATCCAACGGCGTGCGCTATGCCCGCAGCCGGCTGCGCCTGACCTGCCGCGCAGACAGGCGGCAGGTGACGATACGGATACAGGACGACGGGGACGGCATCGCCGAGGAAGATCTTCCCCACATCTTTGATCGTTTCTACATGGGGCGGAGCGGAAAATCCGGCATCGGCCTTGCCTTGACCAAGGAGATCGTTCACCTGCAGCGTTTTGATAGACAGCGCTTTTCGCATAGGGCATAATCCAGATGAAGTTCATGTTGGGGGGGCAAGCGTGTGGATATTGGAGGCAAGATCAAAAAGTCAAGGATGGATGCGAAGATCACGCAGGAACAAGCGGCACAAGCCCTTGGCATCAGCAGACAGACAATATCGAATTGGGAGAATGAGAGATCTTACCCCGATATCGTAAGTGTGCTTAAAATGAGTGATTTGTATAGCGTCAGCCTTGACTACCTCTTGAAAGGAGAAGGCCCTATGAAAGACTATCTGGATTATATCGAAGAAAGCACAAATACGGTGAAAAGCAAGACAAGGTTATCAAAACTGCTGGTGGTTTTGTGCTATCTGGTAATTTGGGCGTTCAATATTATGGCGTCATGGCGTTTTTCCGCGGGAAGTATTACGGAAGCACAGGCAGGTGGAGCCCAATGGATTATGCTCCCGGCCGCCACGATCGTTCTGTCTCTTTTGATCGGGAAAAACAATTATTGGGGAAAGTACAAGTGGCTGGCGCCGATTGGATTTGGCCTTATGTTCATGCTTTCCGTCTATGCGAGCTATGGCATGAGAGAAAGCTTGATCTTTAATCGGGTCGATTTGCAAACGCTCAGCTTTTTCTTTATCGGAACGATTGCTTCGATGATAGGGATGGTGCTTGGTCATGCACTTTTCGCGGACCAAAAAAGCAAAGAAAAGAGCAAGTAATATATGCTTGCCGATACATGAACTTTAATGGGCTGTTCTGGCAACAGCCCATTTCCAACGGACGAGAATGGATTTTCACGCAGAACCCGGAAGCATTTGGGATGGTAAGGTCGTGCATCAGAAGCGCCTTCTGGCAGGCACCTTGACGAAGATGCATCCGAGACCGCCCTTTGAGGATTCGGAAAACTTAACATGGACCTTATTTTCGGTATGGTAGAATAAACAAGCGACAGCTTATGCTGTCCGGAGGCGACTGCAATGCAACGCCAGCCCTGCGGATACAGAATTACTTACAACGGAGAAAACGTATGACATTTGAAATTCACAGTGACATCACAAATCGCTCTATGACCATAGCCGCCCGCGCGATGCGCAAGGTGCTGCGGCGAAAACGCAGCATCCTTTGGGCCATTTTTGGCTGGAGCGTCTTTTTATTCAATGCATTGCTGCTGATCCCATTCGATGGAGAGCCTTTTGTGCTTGATGTCAGAACGTTGACTTCCATGCTGGTAGAGGTGATGCTGCTGTCCGTTCTGCTGTTTCAGGATCGATTCAACGGCATGATCGCCCGCAAAAACACGCTGGCGGGCACAAAGGAATATCATGTCGCGTTAGGCGAGGATTCCTATACCGTCGTTACGGCGGTCACCACCTCCACCTTCCGCTACGAGCTGATCGACGCACTGGCTGAGTCGCAGGAATACATCATCCTTCTGATGAAGAAACGCTATGCGCAGCCTCTGGACAAGCGTACTCTTACCGGCGGGACGGTGGAGGAATTCAAACGATTTCTTGAGGAGAAGACCGGAAAGACGTTCCGGCGTGTGAAATGAATGAATTTACTATAACGCCCTTTCGCGGGCTGCATTTGCTTCTGCTTTTGCTTACGGTAGCGGCGGTGCTGCTCATATTCTTGCTGCTGCGCGGAAAACCGGAGGCACGGCGCTCCCGGTTTCTGATCGGTGTGTGCTTTTTTAATCTCGCGCTGTTTGCCGGCTACAAGCTCTCGCTGTCCATGGACGCAGCGTATATCCGTGCGTACTATCCCAATGGCTTCAACATTTTCAATGAGCTGCCGCTGCACCTGTGCAACATCAATCTGTTTCTGATCCCGCTGGGCGTGTGGAAGAGGAACCGCTCGATCATGGGCTTTTCCTTCTTTGTAGCGCCCCTCGGCGCACTGATGGCACTGCTCTTCCCGGAGCCTCTGTTCTCCGGCTTTTCGCTGTTCCTGCCGCGGATTTTTGGCTACTATGTGACCCACGCAATCCTTGTTGTCTGCGGCCTGAGTCTGGCGACGCTGGGCTTTTACCGCCCCGACCCCAAGGATATCCCGCGGATCCTCAAGACCTTTGGCCTGCTTGCCGTAGGCGCTCATCTTATCAATCTCCTGTTACGCCTCACGCTCTGCCCGGAGGCAAACTACTTCTTCACCTACGGCGCAGAGATCGGCGTGCTCAAGCTGTTTTGGCGTATTATCCCGGCGCCGCTGCTTTACGGGCTACCGGCTCCGCTGATCCTTGCAGGCTATATGTACGCGGTCTGTGCGTTGTCCCGCCTGATGCGAGGCGCGGAAGAAGCGTCTTTTTCATAAAACAGGACACAAAAAGCGGCCTTGGCGCAATGAACTCCCCCCCTTTTTTGGTGGTTGGCAGTTGAACGCTGCCGGCCGCTTTTTATGCATCGGACAAAGCGGAGCGCTTCTGCGCTCCGCAGCAGGATATCAGAAAAGGCGGGCTGAGGCGCGCCGGGGAAGGAACAAGGTCAACAGAACCGAAGAAGGAGCGCGAGCAAAGGCTCACTGTGGCGCTTCCGGGAAGAATTCACCGTGCACCGCGTGCACGGCTTTTTCATATTCTGGCTCGCTGATGCCGACGGTGATGTTGATCTCCCGCGTGCCCTGCACGATCATCCGCACGTTGATGCCGGCGCGTCCGAGCGCACAGAGCAGACGGCCGGAGACGCCCGGCTTTCCCGCCATGTCCCGTCCGACAATGGACACCATGGCAAGCCCGTCTGCAACGCAGATGCTGTCCGGGCGGACGGCGGCGGAAATGTCCGACAAAAGCGCCTCGCGGCAGGCGGAGACCGCTGCGGCCGGGGCGATGAACGAGATGCTGCCAAGCCCCGTTGCGATGTGGTCAAAGGGGATCTCGTGCGTTTCGAGCACCGAGAGAATCCGGCGGCAGTAGCCCACGGCGCTGTTCATATTTTCCTTCTCCACCTGTATGGAGCAGTAGCCCTTGCGCCCCGCGATTCCCGTGACGGGACAGGCGGAGGGAGGGCTCTGCGAGGAGACGAGGGTGCCGGGCGCGTCCGGCTGCATCGTAGAGCGGATGTGAATGGGAATGCCCATACGCCGGGCTGGCGTCACCGCGTCCTCGTGCAGCACGTTGGCGCCCATATACGCAAGCTCCCGTACCTCGTCATAGGCCATGGCGGGAATCGCCCTTGCGCTGGGCACGATCGCAGGATCGGCACGGAAGATGCCGGGCACGTCCGTCCAGTTTTCGTAGGCATCCGACCCGGAGGCGCTTGCCAGCAGCGCTCCGGAGATATCCGAGCCGCCGCGCGGCAGCGTGTGGATGCGGCCGTCCGCGCCGCCCCCGTAGAAGCCGGGCATGACGGCACGCTCCATGTCGCGGAGCCTGTGCATTAGCGCCTGCTCCGCCAGCTTGTACTGCGGGACGCCGTCAGTGTCAAAGAAGTGCAGCTCCGCCGGGTCGAGAAACGGCCAGCCCAGCAGGGCTGCCAGCATCCGCCCGCTGAGGTATTCGCCGCGGCTGGCGCAGTATGCAGCAGACGCGCCGGAGCGCAGATCCTTTTCGATCTGCCGGAGTTCCGCCTCCAGATCGATGCCGAGACGGAGCTCCTGCGCGATCTGCCGGAATCTCGCAGCGACAGGTGCAAAGGCAGTCTCGGGGTCTGCGCCTGTTTTTACAGCGGCATGGCAGTCATACAGCAGATCCGTCACCTTTTTGTCCTCCGCAGAGCGCTTTCCCGGGGCGGAGACCACGACAAAGCGCAGCTCCGGGTCTGCCGATACGATGCGCTTTACCTGCCGGAAGCGGGCTGCGTCTGCCAGAGACGTGCCGCCGAATTTTGCTGTTTTCATAGGGCGTCTCCCTTCAAAAGATCGTCCATATCGTAAAGACCGGGCTGCCTGCCGCAGAGGAAGACGGCAGCCCGCAGCGCACCCTCTGCGAACAGCCGCCGGTCATGCGCCTCGTGCTTCAGACTCAGCGTTTCGGCTCCGGTCGAGATCAGCACCTCATGGATGCCGGTCACACTGCCGAGGCGGATGGAGGATATGCCGATCTCGCTGTGGTTTCGCGGTGAAAAGCCGCTGCGGCCGCACACAAGCGCTGCCTCCGGCCGCTCTTTTTGAATGGCGGCGGCAAGCATACGCGCCGTGCCGCTCGGAGCGTCCGCCTTGCGGCTGTGATGCGTCTCCACGATCTCAATCTCCGCCTCCGGAAACAGGCGCGCGGCCTCGCGCACAAGGCCGCAGAGCGCCGCAATACCGAGACTCATGTTGCCGGAAAAAAAGACGGGGATCTGCTCTGAGGCGCGCTCGATGCGCGCGCGCTCCTGCTGTGTGTGCCCGGTGGTGCCGATCACGATGGGAAGGCCGTGCTCCAGCGCAAAGCCAAGCGCGCTTTCGGTCGCGGTGTGAAAGGAAAAATCGAGCACGACGTCGGCAGGCTCCAGAACTTCGGAAAAGGACGCAAACGCGCCGTTTCCGCTGCGGCTGACCATGGGTCCTGCGGTGCAGCCTGCAAATCCGGCGTCCAGCAGCGCGCGAAGCGCTCTGCCCATCGCGCCGTTTGCTCCGTGCAGAAGGATCTTTGTCATCTCAAACACCCCATGCTTCGAGCGCGTTCAGAAGGACGGCCCGGCTTCCTTCCTCCATCGGGGTGAGCGGCAGACGCAGCGTGTCGGTGCCGTAGCCCATTTTTGCCAGCGCTGCCTTGACCGGAATGGGATTGACCTCGGAAAACAGCGCGTCGATGACGGGCAGCAGACGGCACTGGAGCGCCGCAGCGCCGCGCACATCCCCGGAGAAGAACAGCTCGCACAGCTGAACCGCCTCCCTGGGCAGCACATTGGAGAGTACGGAGATGCAGCCCTCGCCGCCCATGGCGAGAATCGGCACGATCTGATCGTCGTTGCCGGAATAGACGTCCAGGCACGCCGCTGCCCTGTGAAACAGCGATACGATCTGCGAGAGGTTTCCGCTTGCCTCCTTTACGGCGGCGATGCGCGGATGCGCTGCAAGTGCGGCGCAGGTCTCTGGCAGCAGGTTGCAGCCCGTGCGGGAGGGAACGTTATAGAGGATCACGGGCCTGTCCGATGCGTCCGCAATGGCGGTATAGTGGGCGATCAGCCCGCGCTGCGTGGCCTTATTGTAGTAGGGCGTCACCACCAGACAGGCATCTGCTCCGGCGGCGCAGGCAAACCGCGTCAGCTCGACGGCTTTTTCGGTGCAGTTTGCGCCGGTGCCTGCGATGACCGGTACGCGCCCGGCGGCCCGCTTTACAGCAAATGCGATCGTCTGGCGGTGCTCCTCGGCGGTCATTGTGGACGCCTCACCCGTTGTGCCGCAGGTGACAAGCCCGGCGACGCCGCTTTCTATTTGCCAGTCTATGAGCCTGCCATAGGCGTCATAGTCGATGGCGCCGGAAGATGTCATCGGGGTGGCAAGCGCCGTGGCGATGCCACGGAAAAGTGTTTTCTGTTTCATTTGAGCTACCTCCTGTTTCTGTAGGTCGTCAAGTTCTTCTTTCCTGTTTGAGCTTTTCCAGAAATGCCTCGAGACGATCCATGCCGCGTTCGAGCGTCTGCTCGCCGCAGCAGTAGGATATGCGGATATGCCCCTCTGTTCCGAAGCAGCTTCCGGGTACTGCTGCGACCCCGGCCTCCGCGATCAGACGAAGGCAGAACGCCTCGGAGCAAAGGCCGAAGGCACGGATATCCGGGAAGGCATAAAACGCGCCCTCCGGGACGGGGCAGCAAAGTCCCATCGCATGGAGGCGGCGCAGCACCAGCGCCCGCCTTTTTGCGTAGGTCTCGCGCATTGGCGCCGTGTCGGTTTCCAGCGCCGTCTCACAGGCGGCCTGGAGCATACTGGGCGCGCAGGTCAAAATATGCCCGTGGAGCGCAGTGAGCTTTCGGATGACCGGCGCGCTGCCCATGAGATACCCGACGCGCCAGCCCGTCATCGCCCACGGCTTTGAAAAGCTCTGGGCGATCAAAAGCCGCTCCCGCAGGCCGGGCAGGGCCGCAGGATCCGGACAGGGCCGCGTGCACAGCCCGCGGTAAACGTCGTCGCAGAGTATAAAGATGGGCCTGTCTCCGACCGCGCGGCAGACGGCCGCAAGAGAGGCTTCCGTATATACCGCGCCGGTTGGATTGTTCGGGCTGTTGAGCACGAGCGCCTTTGTCCGCGGCGTGATGGCGGCGCAGAGCGCTTCATATGTCAGCTGAAAGCCCGTCCGGGCGGTGTCCAGATACACGGGAACAGCGCCTGCGAGGCGCGTCACGGTCTCGTAAAGCCCGAAGGCGGGCGTCGGGATCACGACCTCGTCGCCGGGGTCGAGGACGCCGGTCAGCGCGCAGTAAATGGCCTCCGTTGCACCGGCGGTGACGAGGATCTCGTCCGCTCCATAGTCAAGCTGACGCGTTTTTGCCTCATAGGCGGCGATCTTTGCACGAAGCGAAGCGCTGCCCTGGTTTGCAGTGTAGTGGGTGCTGCCGCCTGCAAGTGCGCGGACAGCGGCCTCGCATATGGGTGCGGGCGTGGGAAGATCCGGCTCGCCGATGGTCAGCACGATGCAGTCCTCACACTCTGCGGCAAGGGCGGTATAGCGGCGAATGGCGCTCAGAGAAAGCCCGCCGAGCGAGGTGCAGAGCCTGTCTACCATACTGCGCCTCCCGCGACTGTCTCAAAATAGCGCACGCCGGCCTCAAGCACGCGCTCGTCAAAATCGAACGCCGCCGTGTGCAGCGCCGATGTCTCGCCGCAGCCCAAAAACAGAAACAGGCCGGGAAGCCGCCGCTGATAGTATGAAAAATCGTCGCTTGCCATGGTTGGCGCAGTCAGCGCCTCGATGGGAAACAGCGCAGAAGCCCTGCGGAGCAGATCGGGCGGATTCACAACAGCGGGGTAGCCCTCGCTGAAATGGACGGCGGCCGCACAGCCGCTGGTTTGCGCGACATGGCGGCTGATCGTCTCCAGCGCCTCCCGGATGCTGCAAAACGCAGCATCATCGAGCGCGCGCAGACTGCCCTCCAGCCGCGCGCTTCCGGCAACTGCATTGCGGACGCTTCCGGCCTCCATGCGCCCGAAGCCGAGCAGACTTTGCGGAGCCTGCGGAAGCGGCAATGCCGCGGCGCGGCTGTAAAACTCCACGCAGGCTGCGAGCGCGTCGCGGCCGGAGGCGGCGGAGCAGAAATGTGCGCAGCGCCCCTCGGTGGTGAACGTCACCTCGGCCGAGCGCGCCATCATGGGGCCGGGCAGACCGGCGATCATCCCGGCAGAAAGACCCGGCCAGAGGTGCAGGGCAAATACGGCTTTGACGCGCAGACGCTCCAAGACCCCTGTTTCGCAAAGCCGTCTGGCGCCGCCGGTCGTTTCCTCAGCGGGCTGAAACAGCAGCAGAATGTTGTGCGGAAGTGCCTGCTTCGTGCGGATCCTGCGGCCAAGCTCCAGCACCATCGCCATGTGCCCGTCGTGTCCGCAGGCGTGCATTTTTCCGCTGTGCTGAGAGGAAAATGGCAGCCCCGTCCGCTCCGCGATGGGCAGCGCGTCCATTTCCGTGCGAAATGCCAGCGTATCCGCCGCTCCGAAGTCAAAATAAGCGCACACAGCGCTGTCAAGTGGGAAAAGCACCTCGCAGTCGAGCGTGCCGAGGACATCTTGTACATAGTCCATGGTCTTGGGCAGCTCGTCGCCCAGCTCGGGGATGCGGTGCAGGGCGCGTCTGTCCACTGTCATGGGGGTGAGCGTTTGCATATCTGAAACCCTTTCTTGTGCGTGTTTGAATATCATGCGCCTGCGGCTCAAAGCTCCCGCAGGGCGTCCACCAGCGCCGTCTTGGCGGCGGAAGTCTCATCCTTACGCTTGATGATACGCGCGGGGCATCCGGCAACCACGGTGTCGGGCGGTACGTCCGAGATGACGACCGCGCCCGCCGCAACGACTGCGCCCCTGCCGATGCGGCAGCCCTCGATCACCACTGCGTTCGCCCCGATGAGCACCTCATCCTCCACGACGACGGGCAGTGCACTCGCGGGCTCGATCACGCCGGCGAGCACCGCGCCTGCGCCGATGTGGCAGCGTGCGCCGACCGTTGCGCGGCCTCCAAGCACCGCGCCCATGTCGATCATGGTTCCTGCGCCCACGCTTGCGCCGATGTTGATGATGGCGCCCATCATGATGACCGCGCCCTCTCCGATCTCGACCTGTTCGCGAATGATGGCGCCCGGCTCGATCCGGGCACGTAGATCCTTCGTGTCCAGCAGAGGAACGGCTGAATTGCGGCAGCTGCTTTCGATCACGATATCGGCAATGGCGTCCTGCTGCGCCTCGATGGCGGGGCCGATGTTCCGCCAGTCGCCAAATACGATTTTTGTCCCGTCTCCCGCCGGAAAGACTCTTGCATTCGGAAAGCTCGTGGGCGAGCGTTCCCAGAGGTAGACCTTGACTGGCGTTTTCTTTTCGGCAGTGCGGATATATTCGATCAGTTCCGCTGCGTTCATGTGTGTGCTCCTTTTCATGCTTATTTACTGTAAATTCATCATATCGGATACTTCGATGCAATACAATGCACAGCAATGCGCAGATTATTGCAAAAAATGCTCATTTCTTTGCCACAATGTCAAGTGATGAATTAAGAAAATAAACATACAGCCATCTTCTCCACAAAGAAAAATAAATCACTGTCGATTCCAGTGTAGATAAATTTTCTTTTGCCTTCTTCGTAAGGAACTTTTCTGTGTTTGTAGGCGGAAAACATTTAGATTCTAGCCCTTGAATACAACTCAAAAAAATGCTATACTTGCATATAAGTATCTGCCAGTACTTTCGGCAGATTGATTTTTGCGCATTAGTTAGAGGCAGCTAACCGCAAGGAGGTGTTGACTTATTATTATTTCATACCCTGAGGCTCGTTTTGTTCCCACCGCTGTAAGCATTGCTGCATCAAGTCAGATTATGCAGGCGAATAAAACAGCCGATAATCAATATCTCATTCCCCTCATGGATGGTACTATTGAAAACATTGATATTACCGATGGAATATTGTTGACAACATCAGAGTTTGTTTCACAGGAAGATATTGAAATGACAACAACACACGACGATTTGAGCCTGTTTCAGATTTCCTTTTGCATTGATGGCAATATGGAGTGGTCTTACATCAATAACGAGGTTGTTCATCAATTTCAAATTGCGGCACAGCAGAGCCAAGTACGCTATGGAACATTTAAGGAGTGCCGAAGTAGAATAAGCGGAAACAGGAAATTCAAAGGCATCAGCATTACTTTGGATGAAAAAATCTTTGAGCAGATTTTCACCTGTATCAAAATAAGGGGGGCATTATATGATACAAGAAAAACAGCGCCCGTAAGAGTATACACCTACACACCAAACATCAGTAAAATTCTCTCTGAAATCCTTGCTTGCCACTTTTGTGATGAAATGAAAAAGATCTATCTGCAAGGAAAAATTTTTGAGTTAATTGCTGTTTACTGCGACGAGGTTATTTGCAAATCTCCTACAAATGACTTTGGCATCCGTATCAGTGTGGAAGATTACAATGCGCTGTTGAAGGCACGAGAATTTATTGGTGAGAACTTCGCCCACCCCCTCACAATTCCAATTGTTGCAAAGGCGATTGCTATCAACGAGCAAAAATTAAAGGATGGATTTAAGCGGTGCTTTGGAGTTACAGTTAATGATTATGTTGTAGAAAAACGGCTGGAAGCAGCGATACGATTATTGAAAACTGGAAAACATACAGTGCAGGAAGTGACATGGATGGTGGGGTATTCTCATACGGGATATTTCATCGAGCTTTTTCGGAAGCATTATGGAATATCCCCCGGCGAAATGTTAAAAAACAATAGATAAGAACTTCATGTAAGTCTGAAAAGACCGCATGAAGTTCTTTCTTTTGTGACATAGGAACTTCCGATAGTGACACTATGCAGAAAATCATCGTGCTATACTAATAGCAGTTAGCGTTATCTAACCAAAAACTTGGAGGTTATTGCTATGAGCAGAACTAATGAAAACAAATTAAAAATGAAGGACATTGCAACCATAGGCATCTTTAGCGCACTCCTTTTTGTGGTGACAATGGTAGCAGGAGCTTTGATGGGAATTAGCATGGTGTTGAATATGTATTCCGTTGCGGTTGTTGCCGTTTTATCTGCGCCACTTTATATGCTGATTATGGCAAAAGTACATAAGAAAGGCGCAGTCTTATTGACTTTTGCTATTGTCGGCATTCTATGGGGGCTGTTTGGCGGTATTTTTGTCTTGATTTGGATGTTAGGGTTTGGCGTTGTAGGCGAAGTCCTTGCCAGCAAATCAAAGTATCAGAATTACAAAATGCTTACCGTTTCTTTTGGATTGTATTCAGTTGGATATTATTTAGGCGCCATCGCACCCCTCTATTATTATCCCGCATTTTGGTATGGATTTGACCGTCCAAAGGAAACCGTGGATGCAATGATTGCAGCAGCACATTCTACGGCTGGGCTTGCTGCAATTCCGGTTACATTGATCGCAATTGTGATAGGTGCTGTAATCGCAAAGAGAATGTTGAAGAAGCATTTTGAAAAAGCAGGAGTGATTTAATGCACCGCATAGACCCCCGTATAGTGATTATTCAGATTGCGCTTTCAGGGATATGTGCATTTTGGATTTTTAAGCCGTTAGCCATGCTTTGTGAAGTGATTTTTCTGATGAGCTTTCTGTTATATTTGCAACACCCGAAGGAGGCTTTGCGGCTGGGCGTATGGTTTGCGTTCCTTGTCGGATTGTATGCCTTACTGAATGAGAGCAACGCTCCGCAAATCATAGTCCAGTCCGTTTTCCTATTACGCAAGCTCTCTCCCTTACTGGGCGTAATGGTTCTGTCACTAAAGGCGTTGACCGTGAGTGAGCTGTTCATGGGGCTTCAAAAATTACATTGCCCTAAATCAGCTACGCTTGCGCTTGCTGTCGCATTGCGATTTATTCCCACTATTCGTCATGAGCTTGAACAGATTAGAAACGGCATGAAAACAAGGGGCGTCCCCTTAAATGTGATTACTTTTGCAAAAGCTCCTGCCATGACCACAGAATACATGATTATTCCCTTTATCATGCGCTGTATAAAGGTAGCGGATGAATTGTCTGCGGCTGCGGTCACTCGTGCAATTGAAAATCCTGTGCCAAGAGGGATGAGAGTTCCTCTGAAAATCAGAATAAAGGATATTGTGTATCTGATGATGGTGATTTGCTCTAATATCGGAACACTTCTTTATTCATTGTGCGGGTAGCGCGGAGGTTCAGAATGAGTATGATCACAATAAGAAATTTACAATTTCAATATGATGCCGCACCGGAGATAAATGCTCTTTATGGAATTGATTTGGAAATTCGTAAAGGAGAGTGCATTGTTTTAACGGGAGAAAGTGGCTGCGGGAAAACAACTTTAACACGATGCCTCAATGGTTTAATACCCAACTTTTTTGAAGGAACACTTACAGGAGAAATATTGTACGAGGGTGTTCCAGTAAACAAAATGGAACAGTATGAGCTTAGTCGTAAAATTGGCACAGTGTTTCAAGATCCCCGTTCACAATTTTTTGCAGTAAACACAACGGACGAAGTAGCTTTCGGGTGTGAAAATCTTGCCTTTTCCACGGAGCGGATAAATCAGAACGTGGACGCCGCATTCTCCCGAATGAATATTGACGTACTGCGAGATCGGAGTTTATTTGGGTTATCCAGCGGCGAAAAACAGCGGCTGGCAGTTGCTTCTATCTATGCAATGGATACCGATGTCATTGTTTTGGACGAACCGACGGCAAACCTTGATGGAGAAACAATACAAAATCTCCGTGAGCTTTTATTTACACTAAAAGCCGAGGGGAAAACTCTCATTATTTCTGAACACCGCCTTTCCTGGCTTGGAGGAATTGCCGACCGATATGTATATATGCGCAAAGGGAGAATTGAAAAAATATGGGGTGCGGCGGAGGCTGCTTGCCTTTCGCCCGATGTGCTGCGAGAATACGGTTTACGCAGCATACAAAATGTGCTTTTTCCTACAAAGAAAACTCCTGCAAGGTCTAATGCAAACGAGCTGACGTGTCAAAACCTCTGTATTTACTACGGAAAGCAGGAAATTATCCATGATTTGAATTTTCACTTTACATGGGGCGAAGAAGGTCGGATTATCGGAATTGTCGGTGCGAACGGTTCCGGGAAAACAACATTTTCTAAAGTGCTGTGCGGACTTATGGCACCGCGAACTGGGGAAATTCGTCTGAACGGCAAAAAAATGACCCATAGAGAGCTGCTGAAAAAAACATACTTTGTTATGCAGGACGCGGATTATCAGCTTTTTACGGAAAGCGTTGCCCATGAAATGGAATTGGCGGCACGAAAAAATAAGCAAAAAAACGTTCGATCTTCAAAAGAGGAAACAACAAATATTCTTGACAGGTTCGGCTTGGCCGAATATTCCGAAAGACACCCGCTATCCTTGTCCGGCGGACAAAAGCAGCGGGTCACGATTGCTGCGTCCATCGCTGCAAAATCGGATATTCTTGTTTTGGACGAGCCGACGAGTGGGCTTGACGGACGGAATATGCTCCGTCTAAAGAATATTCTGCGTGAACTGAAAAAACAGGGAATGCTGATTTTCATTGTAACCCATGACGCAGAATTTCTTGAAGGATTAACAGATGAATTACTGACTATTTCAAATAAGGAGGAAAACATGGACAAAAGAGAAAAACAGCAATCGCCTTTAAGGGGTATTTTGCAGTTTGCCAGTCAGAGGAAAGGACTTTTGAGGATTTCTGTTCTCCTTTCTGTTCTGTCCTCTGCGTTTGGTATGGTTCCATACGCTGCTGTAGCTGTGTTGCTTGGGAAAGCGTTAGACAATGCTTTGACCATAGAATGGGCAGTCAGCTTGACCTTGGTGGCTTTAGCAGGATATTCTTTAAAACACTTTCTATATTCAAAATCAACCCTATGTTCCCACAAGGCAGCGTATGAAATCATACAGAATATCCGCTGTGCAATTATGCGGAAGATGTCAAAAATGTCTATGGGGACAATACAGGAAAAATCTTCCGGCGAATTTAAGCAATTAGTCATTGATGATACGGAACGACTTGAAGGACAGATTGCTCATGCCATTCCCGAAATGACAGCAAGTATTCTTATTCCGATTTTTGTGTTTGCCTATCTGCTTTTTGTGGATTGGCGTATGGCGCTTGCTTCTCTTGCTTCGGCTGTTTTGGGAAATGTTATCTATTATAGCATGATGATAGGGCGCAGCGAGAGGATGAAAGAATATATGTCCGCGAATGGAGATATGAACGCAACCATTGTTGAGTATGTAAATGGTATGGAAGTTATCCGTATGTTCAATCAGACTGCTTCTTCGATGGGACGGTTTAAGGGAGCAGTATTGAAAGTGCGGGATATTACTACCGCATGGTATAAGCACTGCTATCCTTTTATGAGTATCAGTCAGGTTGTTATGCCCTCAACGATTGCATTTGTTTTGCCCGTCGGCGTTGTACTTCTTTCGGGTGGTACTACGACATTAAACGAGGTTATTTTATGTATTCTTCTCTCTATGGGGCTTGTTGGCTCTTTACAGGCAATGATTGAGTTTTGGCATGACATTGCCGCAATTTATGAGATACAGCCCCGTATTATGGCACTTTTAGAAGCAAAGGAGTTGCCCGAGCCGATAGAAGCACAACACAGTAGCGGCAATGATGTGGAGCTGAAAGATGTTCATTTCAGCTACGGAGCAATCGAGGTTATCCATGGCGTTTCCTTTACGGCAAAGGCTGGGACAGTCACAGCATTGGTAGGTCCGTCCGGTTCGGGGAAATCAACTCTGGCAAAACTCATTGCCCGCTTTTGGGACGTGGGCGCGGGTGCGGTAACTGTGGGCGGCGCGGATATTCGCAATCTGCCGTTATCCGAGCTTTCCGAAAAAATCAGTTATGTTTCACAGGATAATTTTCTGTTCAATATGAGCCTGAGGGACAATATCCGAATCGGTAAGCCGGATGCTACGGATGCAGAAGTAGAACGGGCTACGTCACTGGCGAGATGTGATGACTTTATTGCCCGCTTCCCTAAGGGTTATGATACCAACGCCGGGGATGCAGGTGCCCGCCTTTCGGGAGGGGAACGGCAGCGTTTGGCGATTGCGAGGGCAATTCTAAAGGACGCTCCGATTATTATTCTTGATGAAGCTACGGCGTTTACCGACCCGGAGAATGAAGATAAATTGCAGCAGTCCATTGACCATCTGACAAAAGGGAAAACGCTGATTGTGATTGCGCACCGCCTGTCCACTATCATGTACGCAGATAAAATTTTAGTGTTGGAGGATGGTGCGATTTCAGCGGCAGGAACCCATGAGCAGCTATTATCTTCTTCGCAGACCTATTTGGATATGTGGAAAGCACATATATCGGCAATGGATTGGAGTATGAACAAGGAGGTGGAAATATTATGCTGAAAGTAATTAAACGAGTATTGCGTTTGAGTGGTGATTTGTCAAAGCGTATCTATGCAAGTTTTGTATTCAGCTTTATAGACTCAATTGTGGCAATGTTCCCTGTCGGGGCTGTGTTCTATACCCTCACAAAAATACAGAACAACAAAGCATTTGCAGGGAATGACTGGCTTGTACTTTTTGGAATACTGATAATCTCTCTTGTTGTCCGCATGGTGTTCAAATACTTAGTGTATAGCTTTCAAAGCACAGCGGGATTTGAGTTTGTTTCCAGAGAGCGAATTACGTTAGGAGATAAGCTGCGTAATGTGGGTATGGGCTTTTTCCATGAGCGAAATATGGGGGACATTACAACAACAGTTACAACTGACCTTAATTTTTTGGAAAACTACTCCATGCACATTCTTGACCGTGTAACAACCGGAATGGTAAACATGGTGGTGATCAGCATATTCATTCTGATGTTTGACTGGCGGCTTGGTGTGATTTTTATTTTAGGTGTTCTCTGCTCGTTCCTGATTTATGGGCGTATGCAGGAAAAGGGAGAAGAACTGACTGCAAAACAGCGGCAGGTACAGGCTGCTTCTGTTGAGGCTACGTTGGAATATGTGCAGGGAATATCCGTCATCAAATCATTCAATATGGCAGAGAAAAATTTAAGTGGCATTGAAAAGGCTTATGAAAAAAGTATGGAAGCGTCTTACGCTCTTGAACGGGATTTCGCACCTATGAATGTGGCATATTCTATGGTTTTCCGTGTAGCTGCCTGCGCTATCACATTAGTATCACAGATTTTCGCTTTAGGCGGGGAACTGGATTTTTCAAGCCTTGCGGTTATCCTCATTGCTTCATTCTCTATTTTCAATTCTGTAGAGGTAATGGGGCAAATGACCGCCATGATACGCTCCATGGAAGCAAGCCTTGACCGTGTGGAACGGATTAAGGGAGAAAAGAATATTGATGACGGGGGCGGAGATATTTCCTTAAAAAGTTATGATATTGTCTTTGATCATGTTAGCTTCTCCTACGAACAGGGAACGAAAATTCTTGATGATGTCAGCTTTACCATTCCGCAGGGAGGAATGACCGCCATAGTCGGGCCTTCCGGCGGTGGAAAGACAACGATTACCCGTCTGATCTCCCGCTTTTGGGATATTCACGGCGGTAGCATTACCATAGGTGGCAAAGATGTTCGGGAATTTACATCTGACAGCCTTTTGAAAAATATGAGCATGGTATTTCAAAATGTCTATTTATTCAAAGATACCATTGAAAACAATATTAAGTTTGGTTGCCCGGAAGCAAGCCATCAGCAGGTTGTAGAAGCAGCTAAAAAGGCACGCTGCCATGACTTTATTTCCTTATTACCAGAGGGCTACAATACCATGATTGGAGAGGGCGGTTCTACTCTGTCCGGCGGTGAAAAACAGAGAATATCCATTGCCCGCGCCATGCTGAAAAATGCCCCTATCGTCCTTTTGGACGAGGCCACCGCAAGCGTTGATCCCGAAAATGAAGTGTATTTGCAGCAGGCAATCAGCACTTTAGTAAAAGATAAGACACTGATTGTAATTGCACACCGCCTGTCTACCATTCGGGACGCAGAGCAGATTTTAGTCATCGACAACGGGAAACTTGTTCAGCATGGAAAGCATGACGAGCTTGTTTTGCAGGAGGGTATTTATCAGAAATACTGGAATATTCGCCAGAACGCAAAGGCATGGAAAGTAGCACAGTAGATTATGATCCTCAATTCGTTAATCTGAAAGATTTTGCGAGCACCAATCCATGAGAAAAAAGTAACGGTGGGTAAGGATCGTCCCTTGCCCTCCGTTTTCCTGCACAAAAGTACAATTGCCTAAACCTTATCTAACAAACAAGGATGAACTATCATATGCGAGTATATTTCGACAGGCGGTGTATCTAACGCGGCACGATACCGCGGGAAAAATACATTTCTACAAATGACAATTTTAATTTTGGAAATCCGCTGCAACGTTTATGTTTTGCAGCAACTTTTCCGCGTTCCTAAGATTGTCACCTTTTTGCTTTTGGTTATCGCACCGTCCAGCAGCAGCCCTTATATTTTATACGCTTTTGCTCTGCTTCAAGGCACCCGTGCGGGCTTTCATGTCCGTATGGGTGCCTTTTGTCATGTGCAGAAACTCCTTGCTGCGTGTTGCCGTTCCCCACCGTGCTTCCTGCCCCTTTGCTCCCACAAAATTAGCAGCATGTATGGTGTGCGGATACCTCTTAACATAATCTTTCATATTTTTGGGGGAAATCATCGCTTGGAGTTGGCAAAATCCGCTTTTCGAGTGGTGTGGGTAGGGCTTGGTGTCCGGGGAACTGCTCTTTACAAAACCTCTCGCCCAGCTTCTGCGCACGGTCAACAGTCAGCCCATTGTCAGGGTCGTCCCGTGGGTCAAAGCTGATGATGTAGTGGTGGCTCTTTACGTCCTCTTTCTTCTGATTCTTTCCGTAGCGGAGATTGGAGCGCATACAGGCAACAGCGAAATCTTCCTCGCCGCAATTCAGCGTGGATATGCGGAAGTCCTCCCTCGGCACAAGCCGTCCCTGCTCGTCCAGGGTGGGCTTCATTGTGAACTCATCGTGTTCAAAGGTCAGGTATTTTTCAGCGTCGCCGTAGTTGGCGTTCTTAGAGCTGATATGTTTGAACGTTGCCAACCGCTTCACCTACCTTTTCCTGAATGTCAAACTTCAAGGCGGCAAGGTCGGAAGCTGCCGTCCGTACCTCACCGGCAAGCTGCGGATAGGGGCTGTGCCACTCGTTCAGCGTCCGGGCGATCTGATTGAGGTTGCTTCCGATGCGCCCGTATTCGGCGGTCAGCTTCCCAATGGCAGACAGCAGCTCGTCATTGACCGGGGATACATAGACCACGGGGCGGATGACGGCTTTGCGGATGGCCCGCCGGATAAACTCGGATTGGCTGATACCGTAGGGTGCAAGGCGGGCGGCAAAGTCGGCGTATTCCTCCTCGGTCAGCCGGGTTTTGACTACCCGCTTTCGGCGCGGCGTGTCGTACTGTTTGCGGGACATGGGCTTCACTTCCTTTCTGTTATTGGCGCCCATGTAGCGGGCGCGTGTAAATACCTCCTCATATACCTCAAGAAAAATCGGCAAAAACCGTACCCCTCGTTTTGAAAAGTTCACAGATTGTTTGCAAATGCGATTCAGCCGTTTTTCTTTTCCCCGCAGGGTAAAGCAGGGTTTGGGGAAGGCACTCCCCAACAAGATTCCGATGGGGCAGAATGAGCGAACGGCGAATTATTGCACCTCGGTAGAATCTCTGTGACTTCCGCGCTTCTTCCTCCTTCGGCTTCTTTTGCTATCAGTACAATCAGCAGGATAGAAAAAAGCCGGTTTTGCAAAACTTTTCCCTTCTGCTAATACAACACCGGCGAGGTCGTCGCGTGCTCACTTTTTGCAAAACATTTTCATTTTCCCTTTCACCACTACTACGGTGGGCGGGGTACGTTTTGCCAAATGCGCCCGTGATTTTCTTCATATTTTCTTATCCAACCGATTTCTTGAAATGCCAAAAATGGGCGCAAAAAAAGCAGCAAATCTTTTTCAAGACTTACTGCTTTGCGCAATGCTGTGGCGGCATCACCTATATTTGGTTTTCTTCATGATTTATCTTTTTTATACGAATCTTGATAATCTCAATCTCCCCGCAAATAGCATAGCTTCTTTACGGGGAGAAGGAGAAAAAGTAATTGAATTTAGCTATCCATCGTTATCATATAGGCTACTTCCTCTGCTGTGTCGTATATGCAAAAAGAAACATTCGTGTATTTTTGTGTTCCCGGATTTCGGTCAACAAGCATCCAATAACCGTCGGCAATTTCTGGGAGCTCAACATAATCAGATATGCTCGTTAAAAACAACTCAGCACTTTCAGAAAGAGGAAGAATAGACCATTTCAAGAAATCTTGCTTTGCATCATTGTCTAAAGTTATTTTATACAAGGCAATTCCCTCATAAGGAACTCCCTCATAATTATTAAACAACTCTTCAATTTTGATGTTATCCTTGTCAATGTCAAGATTGAAATCTCTCATGAATTGCATCTTGACATCTCCTCTCGTGCTGTTGAAAGTACACGCACCCAATAGCGAAACGGATAGCAACAGCAATGCTACGCACACAAGTGAATTGAGCTTTTTCATTTTTATTCCTTATGCCGAAAAAGAGATATTCACATGGATTTTATGCAACACTCCTGTGAGAACTCCTTTCTATTGAACAAGTATGCTGTTTTCAGAATTACATCGCTTGACAAGGGCACACAGCCCTTTGTTGTGTGCGATGGATAAGTAAAAGTCAAATTTTCCACTCAATCGAAACGTGTTCGTC
>ERZ835980.2007-NODE-2007-length-19838-cov-3.284891_pt1 | contig 19838 bp, 14 predicted proteins | sample MGYA00519943_ERZ835980 | MGnify/ENA primary metagenome ERZ835980 (study PRJEB31850, sample SAMEA3708791) | human gut metagenome | biome: human gut; feature: human-associated habitat; material: faeces | place: China | collected 2014 ... | reverse complement strand
CAAAATACGCCTCACCCTTCTCCAAAAGATCAGGCAGCAGTTCAATCAGTCGGTCAACCGATGTGGAGGCTGGTTCGGCGACCGGGAGCATACGCACATTTTCGCCGCGGATGACAAGGAATGCAACCGGCGTAATCTTAATTCCCGCGCCTGCGCCGCCAGCCGCTGCCAGTTGCTGTTGGCCGTCAGCACGCGCACTTCGAAAAAATCGGGGTTCTCGCGTACGATGTCGAGCGTCTGCACGCCGATCGAGCCGGTCGAACCCAGTATTGCGAGTCTTTGTTTCATGCGTTTGTCAGAAGACGATGTACCCCTCGGGGTCCACGGGTTTGCCGTTGTTCCAGAGTTCAAATTCGAAGAGCCGGACCTCTCCGTCCTGCACTTCGGCGTTGTAGCCGATCAGTTCGCCCGAACGGATGGTCTGGCCGGTCGTTACGAGCGACTGCGAGAGGTTCTTGTAGACCGAGATCAGGTTCCCGGCGTGTTGCAGGACCACGATGTAACCCGTCTCCGGGGTCCAGAGGCTCTGAACCACCGTGCCGTTGTCGATGGCCGTGATGCGGTCGGCGGCGGTCGCGGCGATCTTCACGCCGAAATTTCCCTGCCGGATGTCGAATTTTCCGGTTATGATTCCCTCGACGGGCGTCGCCAGCTCGATGGCCTCGCGCACCTTGCGCCGCGAGCCGCCCTGTCCGGCGATGGCGTATTCGCCGTCGCCCTCCATCTGGGCCCGCAGGAGCGAGTCTTCGTGCGAGGGCATCACCAGCACCTTGCTGATGCGCGACGAGTCCGACGAGGCGAGCACGCGCGCCACGGGCGTGCGTCCCTCCATGATCAGGGCTATGTTCTCGTTGTAGGTCAGCATGTCGTTCATCATGCGCTCCATCGAGTCGAGCCGGATGATGTTCTGCACGAGGCTTTCGCGCGAACGGTCGGCCTCGGTGCGGTATCCGGGCAGGAATTCCAGGATGGGGGAGTACGCCACCAGCGACAGCGTGAGGATGAAGAGCATCAGCATGAACGCCACCAGTCCCGCGAGGATACTCGCCGGCGAGAGGTGCATGTGCCACTCTTCGGTGTTGTCCGTGGCGTTGAGCATGTTGAACCGGCGTTTGCGGAACAGGCCGCGCCACCATGCCCGTATGGTTTTCAGAAATTTCATCTCTCCGGGTACGATTTCTCTTTGTTAACCCTACAAAGATAGGCAAATTTGCATAAATCCTTTGCGGGGCGCGCTTAATTTTTTACCTTTGTGGATGTTTTGAACCAATGTCATAAACAGATAAAATAACATGGTAAAACCCACATTACTGGTACTCGCCGCGGGCATGGGCTCCCGCTACGGGTCGCTCAAACAGATGGACGGTGTCGGTCCCAATAACGAGGCCATCATCGACTATTCGGTCTACGACGCCATCCGCGCCGGTTTCGGCAAGGTCGTCTTCGTCATCCGCCACTCCTTCGAGAAGGAGTTCCGCGAGGTCTTCTCGGCCGACCGTTTCGGCGGGCGCATCGCCGTGGATTTCGTTTTCCAGGAACTCGACTACCTGCCCGAAGGTCTTGCCGTTCCCGAAGGCCGTGTCAAGCCGTGGGGTACGAACCACGCCGTGATGATGGCAGCCGATGCGGTTCACGAACCCTTCGCCGTGATCAACGCCGACGATTTCTACGGCGCCGAGGCCTATAAGACCATCGGGGACTACCTGGCGCAGCTCGGCGAGAGCCGCAACAGCTATTGCATGGTCGCTTACGACCTGAACAAGACGCTTTCGGAGAACGGTACGGTTTCGCGCGGCGTCTGCGGCGTCGATCCGAAAGGCGACCTCACGTCGATGGTCGAGCGGACGCAGATCGAGCGGATGCCCGACGGACAGATCGTCTTCCACGACAACGGCGCCGACGAGCCTCTCTCCGAGGACACTCCCGTTTCGATGAACCTCTTCGGCTTCACGCCCGACTTCTTCACCTACTCGAAGGAGTACTTCAAAGTCTGGTTCGAGGCCAACAAGGACAATATCAAGTCGGAGTTCTACATCCCGACGATGGTCAACAAGCTGATCGGCGACGGCACGGCTACGCTCCGCGTGCTGCGTTCGGCCGCCCAGTGGCACGGCGTCACCTACAAGGAGGACAAACCCGCGCTGATGGCCGCCATCGAGAAGATGATTGCCGAGGGTAAATATCCCCGGAATCTCTGGGCGTAGTTTTCGATTCTCACGGGCATCTTTCGCCCTGCCTTGTCCGGCCCGAACGGGAAATACTTCGGTATGTCCCGTCCGGGCCGAACTGCGTTATGACGAAATCTGCTCCGCGATAATCAAAAACCGGTTCCGCTTTAGATGCGATACTTTCCGCATATTCCCCGAACGGTGCGAACGGGGACGTACTCGAGTACTACCCATCCGTCCCGTTCTTCACGATGCCCGGAACTTGCCAGCTCCTATTGTCTCTGTCATTATAGGCCTACCTCTGCCTGTTTTTGCCACCGCCTGTATACTTCTGCCCGTCGCTTGCCCGCCGCTCCAGCTTGCCCGCCGCTCCAGCCTGCCCGCCGCTCTGCCCGCCGTTCTGCCTGCTCTGCCTGCTCTGCCTGCTCTGCCTGCTCTGCCGCTCTGCCGCTCTGCCGCTCTGCCGCTCTGCCGCTCTGCCTGCTCCAGTCCGCCTGCCTGCAAAAAAAGCGAGACTTTGAAAAGTCTCGCTTTTTTATTATCCGGTTTGGGCCTTCGTCAGCCCCCCCCCGACTTTCTGCGCGTCAGTCCAGAAAACCTTCCCGGACGAGCTGCTCGCGGATCTTGGCCCAATCGGCCACGGGATGTTTCTCTCCGTCGATGAACCGCAGCGGACATCCCAGATTGCAGTCGTCGATGTAAAGGTCTGCATGAATCTTCGGCGACGAGGTCCAGCGCTTCTGCGACGGGTTTTCGTTCACGGCGTAGAGCGGAATGCCCCGGACGCGGAACCATTCCACCGCGCGGTCCAGCAGTTTTCCGTGCCGCATCGAGTAGAGGATCAGTCGGCAACCGTTGTCCGTCAGCTCTTTCAGCACGGGCGCCGCCCCCGCATCCTCACCGATCTCCGGGTAGGCATGCGTTACGACCGTACCGTCGAAGTCGATGGCTATTGTTGCGTCGTGAATGGCCATCGTTACCGTTTTACTTTATGTGCCAGCGACCGGAAGAAGAGCTTGATGCGTTTGCGGTAGCTTACTTCCTTGTAATCGTCTCCGTAGCCATATCCGTATCCATAACCGTAACCGTAACCGTAGCCATACCCGTATCCATATCCGTGACGGCGGGCGCGGGTGCTGTTCAGAACGATGCACATGTTGTGGAGCTTCTTCTCGCGGTAGAGCCGCTCGATGTCGGGCAGCTGGCGCCGGTCGAGCACGCCCTCGCGTACGATGTATATACAGAGGTCCGCAAGCCGGTCGGTGATAATTGCGTCGGCCACCGACATGGCGGGCGTACTGTCGAGGAAGACATAATCGTATCTGCCGCGCATTTCGGCGATGAGCTTGTCGAGTTTGTCCGAAAGGAGCATCTCTGCCGGGTTGGGCGGCTGTACTCCTGCGTAAATCACGTCGAGATTCTGGTGGAATCCGGAGTTCTGGATCAAGCTCTCCACATCGGAAACCGTTCCTGCGAGATAGCTCGTGATGCCGGTTTTGCTGTTGCTGTGGCCCAGCTGGGACGACAGGGCATGGCGGCGCAGGTCGAGGTCGACCAGCAGCACGCGCTTGCCGGCCATGGCGAGGGTCATGGCCAGGTTCGTCGCCACGAAGGTCTTGCCTGCGTGCGGGTCCGACGAGGTGAAGAGAATGGTGCGGATGTCGGTTCCGGCCGAGACGCTCATAAACGTCATGTTCGAGCGCAGAATGCGGAAAGCCTCCGACAGGGCGTCGCGGCCCGTTTCGCGCACCACGATCCCGGCCTTGCCGCCGCCCTCGTGGTAGGGGATGTCGCCCAGGAACGGGGCGTTGACGTTGTCCTCGATGTCCTTGCGACCGCGGATGGTCGTGTCGAGCATGCCGATCAGGTAGAGCAGGCCGAAGGGAATGGCCAGACCCACGATCAGGGCGATGCCCAGAATCATCATCGGTCGGGGCGATACGGGAGCGTTGCTGCCGTAGGCGTAGTCGATCGACCGCGAGTTGCTCTCTGCCACGGCGTAGTTGAGCTGGTTCTCCTCCTGCTTGTTCAGCAGGTAGAGGAACAGTTCTTCCTTGATCTTCTGCTGGCGCGTGATGCCCAGGATGACCTTCTCCTGCGAAGGCATGGTCGAGATGCGGATGTTGGCCTGCGTCTCCTCCTTGCGCATGGCGTCGCGCTGGATTTCGAGCGTCGAGATGTTGGAGTCGAGCGACGAGATGATCGAACGCCGCACGGCAGCCAGCAGGTTGTCGAGGTCCTGAATGACGGGGCTGCGCTCCGAACTGTTCTCCAGCAGTTTCTCGCGGCGCAGGATCGCCGAGTTGTAATCTTCGATTTGCTTGGCGATGGCCGTGTTGGTTCCCGCGGCCGCCATCGCCGGAATCAGTTCACCGACGTTTTTCGGGTCGTTCAGGTAGGTGCGGATGTACTCCGCCACGTTGATCTGGTTTTCGAGCGAAAGACCTTCCGTCTTGTAGCGCGAACTTTCCGACACGCTGCGCGCGGCCTCCGAGGTGATGTCCACCATCCGGTTGTCCTTCTTGATGTCCTCGATATTGCGGTCCACGTCGCCCAGCTCGCGTCCGATAACGTCCAGACGGGCCTTGATGAACTTGCCCGTGGCGACCGACACGCGACGCTTGTCCTCGATGGCGTCTTCGTTGTAGGCCTCGATCAGCGTGTTGATCACGTCTTCGGCGCGCCGGGGGACGGTGTTGTTCATCGAGATGGTCACCACCGAAGCCTGCTTGTTGGCCACGTCGCTTTTCACGGCTGCGCGGTAGGCGTTGGTGGTCCGTCCCAGCGAACTCTTGGTCACGCGGATCGGAACCCCGATGTAGTCGGGGGCCATGTAGAGCGACTTCTGCACCACGACCTGACCCACGGGGGTCGGGATCGTGTCGCCGTAAGCCGCCGTGATGACGCTGCGGCTCTCGTGCTTGGTGACGAACTGGTCTTCGAATCCGCTCAACCGGATTTTGTCGTCGTCGATCGGCGTGATCTCCATTGCGAGCGACTGGTTGTCGTTGTCGTTGATGAACTTCACGTCGATCGGGGCCTGACCGTAGAGGTCGCGCCGGCGGAGCCGTTCGCTCACCGAGTAGTTGACCGTCAGGTTGAGCTGCTTGACCACGTTGGTCATCAGACGCCGCGACTGGAGGATGAATACTTCGTTGTCGACGTTGCGGCGGTTCTGGAATCCCGCCAGATCGCTGAATGCCGTGAGATCCACGTCTCCGCCCTTGCGGCTGTCCTTGACCAGAATGGTCGCCGTGCGGCTGTAAATCTTCGGGGTGCTGGCCAGATAGTAGTAGGCCGCGCAGAGACAGCATACGGTCGAAAGCACGAACCAATACCAGTTGGCGATCACCATGCGGATGATGTCGTGCAGGGTGATCGTGTTCGTCAGTTCTTCGTTGTTGGTCTGTATCTGTGAATTGATCTGTTGTTCTGCCATGGAGCCTTGCTATTTGGTGAGGGTTACGATGAGTGTCGCCACCGAAATCGCCGTTCCCACCAGCGAAAGGTAGAAATTGCGGTTCTGGCTGATCTCGCCCGTCTGCGCCTTGTACTTGTTGGGTTTCACGTATACCACGTCGTTCTGCTGGAGGTAGAAAGCCGGGGAGTTGAAGATGTCGGTCGATGTGAGGTCGAGGTATTCGATCGTGCGCACGCCGTCCACCTCGCGCGTCACGGCCACCTCCGAACGCACGCCGTATACGGTCATGTCGCCGGCCATCGCCAGAGCGTCGAAAATCGAAACCTTGTCGCGCGTGACATCGTAGAATCCGGGGCGGGCCACTTCGCCGATGACCGAAATCTTCATGTCGGCGAACTGTACGTTGACCGTGGGGTCGTTGATGTATCCGCCGTCGATGATCTTTTCGGCGATGGCCTGGGCCAGTTCGCTGCGGGTCTTGCCCTTGCATTCGATCTTGCCGATCACGGGCATTTCGAGCATGCCGTTCTCGTCGACGGTGCGCATCTGGAGCGCCTGCGAGTTTGCCGCGCCGGAGATGTTGGTTCCCGTGAGCGAATTGTAGGAGGTCGCCGAGTTGAACGGCACTGCCAGTTCGGGGTCCTTGCTGTTGACGACGATCGTCAGCCGGTCGAGCGGCTTGATGCGGATCTGTCCGTTTTCGGCGATTTGTTCGGGTGTGAAGGGCTGGGCGTCCTGCAGGTACCATACACGCTTCTGTGCGGAGCACGAAACGAGCAGTATGCCGAGGACCGCTGTCCCGATGAGAAGGCAGAGTTGCTTCATTTTTAATAAGGCGTTGATTGTAATTACGTGCGCAAAGATATAAATTAATTCTGAAAAACAGCCGCTTTTCGAAGGTGATATTTTACAAGTATGTAGGTAATGCGTTGCCGGATACGTGTTTTTTTTGCAAAAAAATCGTATCTTTGGTATCCGAAATTCAAAAAATGATAGACTGCTGCATATTCGATTTGGACGGAGTTGTCGTCGATACGGCCCGCTACCACTATCTGGCGTGGGCCGCGCTGGCTCGTGAACTGGGCTTTGAATTCACGCCCGTGCAGGGCGAAGCGACCAAGGGTGTGAGCCGCATGGCGTCGCTGGAGATCGTCCTGCGCGCCGGAGGACTTGAGGGGCGTTTTTCCGCCGCCGAGAGGGAGCGTCTCGCCGCCGAAAAGAATGCGCGTTACCTGCGTTTTGTTTCGCAAATGACACCCGCCGAGGTGCTTCCGGGCGTGGCGGCGTTTTTGCACGACGTGCGCAGCCGCGGCGTGCGGACGGTGCTCGGCTCGGCGTCGAAGAACGCGGGGACGATCCTCGACCGGTGCGGCCTTCGGCCGCTGTTCGACGCCGTGGTCGACGGCAACGAGGTTTCGCGGGCCAAACCCGATCCCGAGGTTTTCCTGAAGGGTGCCGCCGCCGTGGACGCCGCGCCTTCCGTGTGCGTGGTCTTCGAGGACGCCGCCGCGGGTATCGAGGCTGCTTCGCGTGCGGGCATGCGTTCGGTGGGCGTCGGGGGCGGTGCGTCGCTTTCGGCCGCCACGATGCGGCTGGAAACCTTCGCGGGGTTTACGTTTGAACAATTGGCGATGAAGATCGACCGGGACTGATTGCAACCCCGGCGCAACGCCGCGGAAGGCTGCGGCCGGGGCGGTGAAACGAGCGATAAAGAGTATAGATTATGAACGACGGATATGTAAAAACCGATCCCTGGCGCCTCGTCGAGGATCGCTTCGACCCTTCGCGGGCGCTCTCTTCCGAGTCGCTCTTCGCGCTGGGCAACGGCGTGATGGGCGGCCGGGCCAATTTCGAGGAGCGTTACTCGGGCGAGACGCTTCAGGGCAATTATATCGGCGGGGTCTATTATCCCGACAAGACCCGCGTGGGGTGGTGGAAGAACGGCTACCCGGAGTATTTCGCCAAGGTCCCGAACGCCGCGTTCTGGATCGGGGTCGATGTCGCGGTCGACGGCGAGCCGCTCGACCTGGCGACCGTCGCGGAGGTGAAGAGCTTTTACCGCGAGACGGACATGCGCCGCTCGGTGCTGACGCGCCGCATGAGGGTTGTGCTGAAAAACGGCGTCGAGGTGGCCGTCGAGACGGTTCGTTTCCTCTCGCTGGCGCGCCGCGAACTGGGCGTCGTGAAATACGCCGTCACGCCGCTCAACCGGGCGGCCCGGATCACCTTCTCGCCCTATGTCGACGCCGACGTGCGCAATGCCGACGCCAACTACGACGAAAAGTTCTGGGAGGAGGTCTCGACCGAGGCCGACGCCACGCAGAGCCGTACCAAAAAGAGCGGTTTCGAGGCGGCCTGGGCGCAGGCCGTCGAGCTGGACGGCGCCGAGTGGCATTGCGAAACCCGCCCCGAGAAGGTCCGGGCCACCGCAGCGGTCAGCCGTGAAAAGGGCTGCGCCGCCGTCTTATATAAATATGCGGGCATCTGCTCGTCGCTCAACCACGCTCCGGCGGACCTTATCGCCGCGGCGCGCTGCGTCGCGGCTTCGGGACAGGAGGCGGGCTTCGAGGCCCTGCTCAAAGAGCAGACGGCCGCCTGGGCCGCCCGCTGGCACGGCTGCGACATCGAAATCGGGGGCGACGCCCGGGCGCAGCAGGGCATCCGCTTCTGCATCTTCATGTTGCTGCAAACCTATACCGGGGTGGACACCCGTCTGAATATCGGTCCGAAGGGCTTCACGGGCGAGAAATACGGCGGCGTGACCTACTGGGACACCGAGGCCTACTGCTTGCCGTTCTACCTGGCCACCGCCGGGCGGGCCGTCGCCCGCGAACTGCTCGTCTACCGCTACAACCAGCTCGACAAGGCCATCGAAAACGCTGCGAAGCTGGGCTTCCGCGACGGTGCGGCGCTCTACCCGATGGTCACCGTCAACGGCGAGGAGTGCCACAACGAGTGGGAGATCACCTTCGAGGAGATCCACCGCAACGGCGCCGTCGCCTACGCGATTTTCAACTACATCCGCTATACCGGCGACACGGCGTATTTGGCCGACTGCGGGCTGGAGGTGCTGCTGTCCGTGGCGCGCTTTTGGGCGCAGCGCATCACGTGGTCCGGGGCGCGGCGAAAATATGTCATGCTGGGCGTCACGGGTCCCAACGAGTACGAGAACAACGTCGACAACAACTGGTATACCTCCTACATCGCCTGCTGGTCGATGCGCTATGCCGCCGAGTCGGCGGCGTGGGTGCGTGAAAACCGGCCTGCGGACTACGCGCGCATCTGCGCGAAGCGACGTTTCGACGAGACGGCCGAGACGAAGCGGTGGCTCGAAATCGCCGACGGCATGTACTTCGGCGAGGACCGCGAACTGGGCATCTTCCTCCAGCAGGACGGCTATCTGGACAAGGAGCAGACGTTGGCCAAAGACCTCGACCCTGCGGATCGCCCCATCAACCAGCGCTGGTCGTGGGACCGCATCCTGCGCTCGTGCCTGATCAAGCAGGCCGACGTGTTGCAGGGGCTTTATTTCTTCGGCGACGATTTCGACCTCGACACCGTCCGCCGCAACTTCCGCTTCTACGAGGCGCGCACGGTCCACGAATCGTCGCTCTCGCCCTGCGTCCACGCCATCCTCGCCGCGCGTATCGGCGATCTGGACAAGGCCTACGAACTCTACCTGCGCACGGCGCGCCTGGACCTCGACGACTACAACCGCGAGGTCCGCGAGGGCTGCCATGTCACTTCGATGGCGGGTTCGTGGCTCTCGGTGGTCGAGGGTTTCGGGGGCATGCGCGTCCGCGACGGCGTGCTGTCGTTCGACCCGCAGCTGCCGGCCGCGTGGGAGTCCCTCTCGTTCAAGGTCAATTTCCAGGACCGGGTCCTGACGGTCCGGATCACCCGCAATGCGGTCGAGGTGGCGAACGAAGGTGCCCCCGTCGAACTTGAAATCCGCGGCGTGCGCCGGCTGATCGCGGACAAGGTAATTATGAATTGTGAATTATGAATTGTTTTTGGCCGCAGGCTGTCCTGTATGAAATGAACGTGCGCCAGCTCACGCCCGAAGGCACGCTGCGCGCGGCAACTTCAAAACTGCCTTTCCTCAAAGACCTCGGCGTCGACGCCGTGTGGCTCATGCCGGTCTATCCGATCGGGGAGGCCGGGCGCAAAGGCTCGCTCGGCTCCTACTATTCGATCCGCGACTACTGTGCCGTGAACCCCGAGCTGGGCACGATGGCCGACTTCGACGCCTTCGTCGCCGAGGCCCACCGCCTCGGCATGCGGGTCCTGCTCGACTGGGTGGCCAACCACACGGCGCGCGACGCGCGGTGGATCGCCGAAAAGCCCGCCTCGTGGTACGAACGCGACGCCGCGGGCCGTCCCGCCGTGCCGTGGGACTGGTCCGACACCGCCAAACTCAACTACGCCGACCGCGACGTGTGGCGCGCGCAGGCCGACGCCATGGAGTTCTGGCTCACGCAGCACGACGTCGACGGATTCCGCTGCGACATGGCGATGCTGGTTCCCATCGAGTTCTGGAACGAGACCTCGCTGCGCCTGCGGCGTGTGAAGCCCGATCTGTTCATGCTGGCCGAGGCCGAGGAGCGGAATCTTTTCGAGGAGGGGGCTTTCGACGCCTGCTACGCCTGGCGGATGCACCACCTGATGAACGACGTGGCCCGGCAGCGCACCCGCGTCACGGCCCTGCGCGACTACATCTACGCCGACCGCGACGACTATCCCGACTCGGCCATGCGGCTGGCGTTCACGTCGAACCACGACGAGAATTCGTGGAACGGCTCCGAATTTTCCAGATTGGGCGATGCGCGCGAGATCATGGCGGTCTTCACGTTCGTCGTGCCGCGCGGCCTGCCGCTGATCTACACCGGGCAGGAGATCGGCTACGACCATTCGTTCGCCTTCTTCGACCGCGATCCGATTCCCCGTTACGAGGCCAACGCTTTCACCGGGTTCTACCGCCGCCTCACGGCGTTGCGCCACGACAACCCGGCCCTGGCGGCGGGGGAGCGGGGCGGCGCGATGACCGAGATCCGCAACAACGCCGAGGACTGCCTGATGACGCTGGTCCGCGAGACGGCTGACAACCGCGTCGTTGCGGTGATGAACCTCTCGCCCTACGCCATCCATGCCGATTACTATACGGGCATCTACGCCGGGATGTACACCGACGCCATGACGGGCGAGCCTTACGAGCTTCGCGGCCGCGTCGAGGAGGATATGGCCCCGTGGAGCTACCGGATATTGTGTAATTAAAAATTGAGAATTAAGAATTAAAAATTATTATTTGCGAATGATTGGCTGTTGTAATGCTCTTTGCAGCCCGACTGTTCGGGCCGTTGTGATGCAGCCTGCGTTATAATTTTTCATTTTTCATTTTTAATTCTTCATTTTCTTTATCTTTGCCGCATGAGAAACATTGCGATCCTTTGCCTGCTGCTCGCCTGTGCGCTGCCCGCCCTTGCGGGAACCTACCGCGCGAACGAGATTCCCAATGTTCAGCGTATGGACCGGCGGCGCTATGTCTCCGATCCCGACGGTATCCTGTCGCCTGCCGCCGTGGCGCATATCGACTCCGTCTGCGCCTCGCTGCGTGAGCGGGGCCTCGCGCAGGTCGCCGTCGTCGCCGTCGACGACATTGCGGGCGGCGATACGTTTTCGTTCGCCGTCGATCTGTTCCGCAGCTGGGGCGTAGGCTCGGCCAAAAGCAATAACGGACTGGGCATCCTGCTGGTGAAGGACCTGCGCGAGATACGCTTCGTCACGGGCGGCGGCCTCGAAGGCATCCTTCCCGACGCGCTCTGCAAACGCATCCAGCTCAACTATATGCTTCCGGCCTTCCGCGAGGGGGATTACAGCGCGGGCATGGTCGCCGGGGTGGGGGCTGCGGCCACGATCCTCGAAGGCGGCGACGCCGACGAGGACCTTCCGGCATGGATGATCTTCACGATCGTCTTCGGCTTCGTGATCTTCCCGCTGGGCATGGTGCTGGCGAACTACTATTTCTCCCGCCGTTGCCCGAAGTGCCGTAAGCTGACGCTGAAACAGCAGTCGCAGCAGGTGTTGAGCGTCACGCGGAACTACCGGCTGGTCGAATATACGTATGTCTGCCCGAACTGCGGTGCGGTCGTGAAGCGGCGTTCGCGCAACCTGCGCGACGACAATTTCGGCGGCGGGGCCGGGGGCGGCACGATCATCGGCGGCGGCTTCGGACGCGGCATGGGCGGCGGCATGGGCGGCGGCTTCGGAGGAGGCTCCTTCGGCGGCGGCGGAGCCGGTTCGCGCTGGTAGTTTAAGGTGCAGAGTTCCGGGGCGTTGCATGTTGGGCTGAAAAGCGTCTGCAATTCGGTTGCGTCGCGACAAGCCCTTCCCCTGAAGGAAGGGTTTGGGACGGGGGCTGGCTTGTAAACGGCGCCGGAGGCTGCGACTGCAGCGGTTTGATGCGAAATGAGTTTAAATATATAAATAGCTTCTGTTATGAAAAAATGGATTTGGATCGGCGTAGTCGCCGTGGTGGCGATCTTCTTTTATGCGACCTATAACGGTTTTGTGAACAGGGAGGAGGGGCTTAAAAGCGCCTGGTCCAACGTCGAGACGCAGTACCAGCGGCGTGCGGACCTGATTCCCAATCTGGTCAACACCGTGAAGGGCTACGCGGCCCACGAGACGCAGACCCTGAACGAGGTTACCGAGGCGCGCGCCCGGGCCACGTCGATCAACCTTTCGGCCGACGACCTGACGCCCGAGCGGCTCGCACAGTTCCAGCGGGCGCAGGCCGAGGTGCGCTCCGCGCTGGGCCGCCTGATCGCCGTGTCGGAGAGCTATCCCGACCTGAAGGCCAACCAGAATTTCCTCGAATTGCAGGCCCAGCTCGAAGGGACCGAGAACCGCATTGCCGTCGCCCGCAAGGACTTCAACGCCGCGGCGCAGCAGTACAACGTTTCGGTGCGCCGCTTCCCGGCCAACCTCGTCGCGCGGATGTTCGGCTTCGGCCAGAAGCCCTATTTCGAGTCGGCCGAAGGGGCCGCGGCCGCTCCGCAGGTCACCTTCTAAATGATCTCGGAACGTTCCCGCGGTTATGTGCTGGGAGCCATAGCCGCGGCCAGCTACGGACTGAATCCGCTCTTTGCGCTGCCGCTTTACGGCGCGGGCCTGGGAGTGGATTCCGTGCTGTTCTACCGCTATGTGCTGGCTGTGGTGATGCTGGGTGCGCTGATGCTGTTCCGGCGGCAGTCGTTCGCCCTGCGGCGGCGCGACGTCCTGCCGCTTGCGGCTATGGGCGTGCTCTTCTCCGTCTCGTCGCTGCTGCTTTTCGAGAGTTACAACCTCATGGACGCCGGCATCGCCTCGACGATCCTGTTCGTCTATCCGGTGATGGTCGCGGTCATCATGGCCGTGGGTTTCCGCGAGCGGGTCACCGCCGCCACGGTCGTCTCGATCGCCCTGGCGTGCGGGGGCATCTCGCTGCTCTACAAAGGGGGCGACGGCGCGACGCTCAACCTCGCGGGCGTCGTGCTGGTCTTCCTTTCGGCGCTCTCCTATGCGGTCTGGATCGTCGCCGTCAACCGCTCGTCGCTCAAGGACCTTCCGACCGAGAAACTCACCTTCTACTGTCTGGTTTTCGGCTCGCTGGTCTATGTCGTTCGGCTGCGGGGCTGTGCCGATCTGCAACCCGTCCCTTCGCCTCTGATGTGGGTCAACGCCGTTGCGCTGGCGCTTTTCCCGACGATCGTTTCGCTGGTCGCGATGGCCGGGGCCATCCGCCGCATCGGCTCCACGCCCACGGCGATCCTCGGGGCGCTGGAACCCGTCACGGCGTTGTTTTTCGGCGTCGCGGTCTTCGGCGAGCGGTTCACGCTGCGCATCGGAACCGGCGTTTTGCTGATCCTCGTCGCCGTGACGCTCATCATCGCCGGCAAATCAATCCGCATCCCCACCTCCGTCACGCACCTGGCCCGGTGGATGGCCCGTCCGCGCCTGCCGCGCTGGGCCGTGCGCTGGGCGCGCCGCCTGCCGCTGCCGCGCATCCGCCGTACCCGCTGACGGATTTTGCAAAAACACGCCGGCGCCGGAGGAATCGCCTCCGACGCCGGCGTTTGTCTTCGTACCGTTACAGCCGGCTCTTTTCGTCGGCCGACCCCGCCTCGACGGCTTTGCGCTTGAAGGCCTTCCCCGACTTGAAGTTGTAGGTCAGCCCGATTCGGAACGAGCGGTTGCTCCACGTCTGCCGGGCGTTCATCGTGCGGACGAATCCGTCGCCGTGCGCTCCGATCACCTGTCCCTGGTCCAGAAGGTTCTGCACCGAGAACGAGGCGGTGAACTTGTCGCCGAACCGTTTTTTGATCCCCGCATTGAGGAAGTGCATCGGCTCCACCCAGCAGTTGCCGAAGCGTTTCTTCACGCCGGCCTGCAACCGGTGGTCGGGTTCGACCCAGCAGTTGCCCAGGTCGATGCGGCTCTGATAGTTGTACGAGAGGTCGATGTAGAATTTAGCCGGGAGCGTGAAGGTCGTCGAGATGCTGCCGAATGCCCAGTTGTAGAAAGTTTCGGCGCCGTGCTGTTCGACGCGCTCACCGTGGCGCATGTAGGTGAAGTTGGCGTTCAGTTGCCACCATTTCGCGGGCTGGAAAGGCAGATTGACCGAGACGTAATAGTTTTTGGTGCGGTCGTAGTTGACCCATGCCAGTTGCAGCAGGTCGGGATTCTCCGGGTCGGCCTGTATCGTCTGCTGAATCTCGCCGCTGACGAGCTGCACGCCGGCCGTGAGGGTGTATTTGTGGGCGGCCACCAGCGTGAGGTTCACGTCCTGCTTGAACGCCGGGTCGAGCGACGGGTTTCCCGTCTGGTAGGTGTAGTCCGAAATCTGCATCCGCTGGGGGTTGAGGCACCAGAAGCGCGGCCGTTCGATGGTCCGGGCGTATTGGGCGATCAGCGACCATCCTTTCTCCTTCGAAAGGGCGAAGGAGACGTTGGCGTTTGGAAAGAGCGAGAAATAATCCTGTCCGACGCTTTTTCCCGTCGTGTGGGTGTACTCGCCGCGCAGACCAGCCACGAGGCCCCAGCGGCCGAGCTGCGCCGAGGCGACGGCGTAGGCCGCCGCGATGTTCTCCGTGTAGTCGATCGTGAAGCTCTGGTTGTCGTTGCGCGTCCATGCGTCGCCCTTGAGGTATTCGTAGAGCGCGTCGTTGTGCATGTCGTTGTAGGTGTATTTGGCTCCGGCCTTGAGCGTCCAGCGGGGCGAAAACCTCTTTTCGAGGGCCAGCGTCGCCGTGGCGATGTTGTAGACGCTCTCGGTGTTGTCGCGGTAGGTCGAATCCGCCGTTGCTCCCGGAGCCGTCATGCGGCTGAAGTTGTCGTTTCCGGAGTCGGTTTCGCGGCGCGTGTAGTCGGCAAGGAGTTTGAGCGTCGAGCCGAGCGTGTCGATCTTGCGGATGTAGTTGAACGTCGCCGAGTAGTTGTTGCGGATGTCGAGTTTGTCGAAATGGCTGTCCGTGCGTGTCACCGTGCCGGCGTTCCGGAAATCCGTGTAGGTGTCGTTCGGCTCCCCGTTCCGGTTGCGCCAGTACTCGAACTCCGCGCCGACGCTGTTCCTGCCGTCGATCTCGACCACCGCGCCGGCGCTGGTCCCGAGGCTGCGGTTGCGGCCTTTCATCGACGAATGTGCGTTCAGCTCCTTGTCCGCGGCCTCGTAGCGCGTCTGCTCGCCGGTGGTCGTCTCGTCCTTTCCGAAAGATCCCCATGCCGAGGCGTAGAAGTCCACGCGGCCCGAATGCAGGTTGATGTTGGCCGACGGATTGTACCTGTGTACGATCTCTCCCTGCGTCGTGTTGAACGCCACCGAGCCGTTGACGCCGTTCTCGCGGCGTTTTTTGAGCGTGATGCGGATGATGCCTCCCGCCGAGTCGGCATCGTAGTCGGCGCCCGAGGTGGGCACGACCTCTATTTTCTGAATCTCCTCGGCCCGGAGCGACCGCAGGTAGGTCAGCAGCTGTTCCGGCTCCATGCGCAGTTCGCGGTCGTTGACGTAGACCTTCGAGCCGCTCTTGCCGTTGATTGATATTTTCTCCCCGTCGATCCATACGCCGGGGGCGCGTTCCAGCAGTTCGATGCCGTCCTTGCCGATGGCCGCCGGGGCGTTCGCCACGTCGACCACGAACCGGTCGGCCTCGCGGCGCACCAGCCGGGCCTTTACCTCCACGCTTTCGATGCCGGTCGCCGAGGTCCGCATCACGAAATCGCCCAGATGGTTCTCCTGCTCCACGCGCACCGGCTTTTTCACGGGGTCGAATCCGAGGTACTGAATCAGGAGCGTGTATTCGCCGGGAGCTGCTTTCAGCGCGAAGCGTCCTTCAGCGTCGGTGGCCATGCCGGCCACCTGTTCGGTTCCTTTCAGCAGGACGACCGTTGCGTATTCGACGGCTTTTCCCTGTTCGTCCACCACGCGGCCCGTCGAGGGGCAGAGGTGCGCCGCAAAGAGCCGGGTCGCGGCCGCTGCGAGCGTTACGATAAGGAGGATCAGTCTTTTCATAATATTCTGTTTTGCACTTTATTTGTCAGTGCAAAGATATGTAATAATATTTATACTATGCAAGACATAGTACTGTAAATTTCAGAAAATTTTCGATACTTATGTATATGGAGGCCCGCGGTTCTTGCGGGGGGGTTTTCCGGGTGTAAAGATACCCCCCCCCGGCTGCGAACCAAATTTTTCCGCAACTTTTTTTCGCGGTCCCGCTTTTTCTCCTCCTGAAAACAGGTGCAGTGAATATTTTGTTGAAAATTCGCCGACTGGCGGGGTAGGAATCCCGGGAAATAATTCCTAAATTTGCAGATTGAATTAATGTGGCTAATTGTCCCCGGATGTCTGATACGGGCTTTTTTCAACCGGCTGCGCCCTTTGCCGGGTCCCTCCCGGAGGCGGGAATCCGGGGCGGGCCGGATTTGTGGACGCGGCCCGCGGCCGCGGGTTCGGACAGTCTGTTTTACAAATGCTGTAATAGAACGATGATCGTATGTTAAGTGCTTTATACTACCTTTTGCTGGTGCTTTTGTGCACGCTTTTTATGATTCTGTCGGCCCTTGCGCTGGTCGTCTGCTATCCCTTCGACCGGGGGCGCCGGACGGTGCATGAACTGTCGCGCATCCTGGTGCGGATTTTCTTCTTTCTGCCGCCTTTCTGGCGGCAGCGGGTCATCGGCCGCGAACTGATCGACCGGAAGAAGCGCTACGTCATCGTCATCAACCACAACACGGTGATCGACATCCCGGCGCTCTACTACATTCCGCTCAATTTCCGCTGGGTGTCGAAGCGCGAGGTCTTCAAAACGCCCTTCTTCGGCCAGTTCCTCCTGCTGCACGGCGACATCTGCATCGACCGCGGCCACGCCGCCGAGGCGTTGGAACAGCTGGTCCGCGACGGGAAAAAGTGGATTTCGCGCGGGGCTTCGGTGGCGATTTTTCCCGAGGGCACGCGCTCGAAGGACGGTGAGATCCACCGCTTCAAGGCCGGGGCCTTCACGCTGGCCAAGGAGGCCGGCGCGGAGATCCTTCCCGTGGTGCTGGACGGAACCAAGACGCTGATCAAAAAGAACCTGGCATTCAACTGGGGCAACCGGATCACCGTCCGTGTGCTGCCTCCCGTTCCGGCCGAACGGGTCGCCGCGCTGGAGACGCATGAACTGATGCAGGAGGTGCATGAACGGATGTGCACGGCGCTGGGAGAAGAGAGAAACGAAAAGTTAAAAGTGAAAGATCAAAAGTGAAATGTCGCAAATAAAGGTTGGAACACGAAAAATTCAAAAAAAGTTGCGTTGAACTTCCCGCCGATTTTTTAATTTCTCACCTTTCACCTTTCACTTTTCACCTTAATTAAGTTATGGCAGATTTACTCAATAATACCAACTCGAACGCAAACAATTACGGCGACGATGCCATCGTGACCCTCTCGCCGAGGGAGCACATCCGCCTGCGCCCCGGCATGTACGTCGGCGTGGTGGGCGACGGTTCGCAGCCCGACGAGGCGCTCTACGTGCTGATCAAGGAGGTCGTGGACAACTCGATCGACGAATTCATCATGGGCGCGGGCCGGCAGATCGACATCACGCTGGCCGACAACGTCGTTACGGTGCGCGACTACGGCCGCGGCATCCCCCTCAAGTCGCTCGCGGCGGCCGTCGGGCAGATGAACACGGGCGGCAAGTACGGAGGCGACGCCTTCAAGAAGACCGTGGGCCTGAACGGTGTGGGCGTCAAGGCCGTGAACATGCTTTCCGAAGAGTTTACGGCCCGTTCGGTCCGCGACGGCGAGGCCCGTACGGTGACCTTCGCCAAGGGTCTCGAAGTGAGCGACAGGTGGGAGAGCGGCGTCAACGAGAAGAACGGCACGTTCATCTCGTACCGTGTCGACAAGGAGATTTTCGGCGAATATGCCTACAACCTCGAATACGTCGAGCAGAAAATCCGCAATTACAGCTACCTGAACCTGGGTCTGACGCTCAATTTCAACGGCAAGAGCTACGTTTCGAAAAACGGTCTGCTGGACCTCGTGAACGACAACATGACCGAGGACCCGCTCTACCCGCCCATCCACCTCACGGGGGAGGACATCGAGGTGGTGATCACCCACGGCACGGGCTACGGCGAGAGCTACGACTCGTTCGTCAACGGCCAGCACACCACGCAGGGCGGCACACACCAGACGGCCCTGCGCGCCGCCGTCGCCAAGACGGTCAAGGAGTTCTACCACAAGGACTACGACCCCTCGGACATCCGCACGTCGATCATCGCGGCCATTTCGATCAAGGTCACCGACCCGATCTTCGAGAACCAGATGAAGACCAAGTACGGTTCGAAGGAGGTCGAACCGGGGGTCTCGGTCAACAACTTCGTGGCCGACTTCCTCACCAAGCACCTCGACGACTACTTGCACAAGCACGCCGAGACGGCGCAGATTCTCCAGCGGAAGATCGTCGAGAACGAGAAGGAGCGCAAGGCGATCTCGGGCATCCAGAAGAAGGCCCGCGAGACGGCCAAGAAGGTGAGCCTGAACAACAAGAAACTGCGCGACTGCAAGATCCACCGCACGGATCGCAACGAGCTGGCCGAACAGTCGATGATCTTCATCACGGAGGGCAACTCGGCGTCGGGCTCCATCACCAAGAGCCGCGACGTGCGTACGCAGGCGGTCTTCTCGCTGCGCGGCAAGCCGCTGAACTGCTACGGGCTGACGAAGAAGGTGGTCTACGAGAACGAGGAGTTCAACCTCCTTCAGGCGGCGCTGAACATCGAGGAGGACATGGACAACCTGCGCTACAACAAGGTCGTCATCGCCACCGATGCCGATGTCGACGGCATGCACATCCGCCTCTTGATGATGACCTTCTTCCTGCAATTCTTCCCCGAGGTGATCCGCCAGGGGCATCTGTTCGTGCTGCAAACCCCGCTGTTCCGCGTGCGCAACAAGAAGGAGACGCTCTACTGCTATTCCGAGGAGGAGCGCCTGAAGGCCGTGGCCCGGTGCGGCGCGAACGCCGAGATCACGCGATTCAAGGGTCTGGGCGAGATTTCGCCCGACGAGTTCAAGGAGTTCATCGGCGAGAACATGCGCCTGGACAAGGTCCGCATCACCAAGGACGACCCGATCCACGACCTGCTGGAGTTTTATATGGGCAAGAATACGTATGAGCGTCAGGGCTTCATCATCGACAACCTGCGCATCGAGGAGGACATCGTCGAGCAGGACCTTGCGATTAATTAAAAATTAAGAATTAAAAATTAAAAATTCCGATTTCATGGCGGAAGAGAACGATAAGACGGGGCGCGACGAAGCGCTCAACGAGGACGCCTCGACTCCCGAAACCGCGGACGACGCGACGGACGAAACGCCTGTGGCCGAGGCTCCGGCCAAGGCGGGCAAATTCGACCGCCTGACGCAGGAGGAGGGCGGCGTCCGCAAGCTCACGGGCATGTATAAGAACTGGTTCCTGGACTACGCCTCGTACGTGATCCTCGAACGCGCCGTGCCGCATGTCGAGGACGGACTGAAACCCGTCCAGCGGCGTATCCTTCATGCGATGAAGGTCGTCGACGACGGCCGTTACAACAAGGTCGCCAACCTCGTGGGCCAGACCATGCAGTACCACCCGCACGGCGACGCGTCGATCAAGGACGCGCTGGTGCAGCTGGGGCAGAAGGACCTGCTGATCGACTGTCAGGGCAACTGGGGCAACATC
>ERZ835980.2001-NODE-2001-length-19881-cov-3.841975_pt1 | contig 19881 bp, 15 predicted proteins | sample MGYA00519943_ERZ835980 | MGnify/ENA primary metagenome ERZ835980 (study PRJEB31850, sample SAMEA3708791) | human gut metagenome | biome: human gut; feature: human-associated habitat; material: faeces | place: China | collected 2014 ... | reverse complement strand
CGGGGCGTGCCGGAGGTCTGGGGCAGCACCTACGATGTCCGCGACCTGCTGAACGCCGCTGTTCAGCTGCGGGATGGCAAACCCCTGAGTGATCTGAAAATGAACTGGATCAAAAAATTTGCACTGGGCAAAGCGGTGGAAAAGGTGCAGGACACCGATCTGGGCCGTCTGCTGCTGGAGTATAAGATCATCTGAGCGCCGGGAATTCAGCCCGGCAGGCAGGGAAGAGAGCCCTGTAAAATTCTATTGAATCTGGAGGAAATTATAAATGAACATAAATTTCGAATATTACAAGATCTTCTACCACGTCGCCAAAGCATCCAGTATATCCGCCGCTGCCAGGGAGCTGTGTATATCCCAGCCAGCCGTAAGTCAGGCGATCAAAGCTCTTGAGCAGGCGATCGGCATAGAACTGTTCATCCGAACCAAGAAGGGCGTCTCACTGACAAATGCCGGAGAGCTCCTCTACTCCCACGTTGCAGCGGGATACGAATCCATATCCCTGGGTGAACAGCAGCTCTCACAGCTCCTCCACATGGAGACCGGTGAGATAAGGATAGGTGCAAGCGATATGACACTGCAGTTCTATCTCCTGCCATATCTAGAGCATTTCCACCAACTATATCCGGGGATCAAGGTTCATGTCACAAATGCTCCGACTCCCAGCACGATAAATCATCTGCTATCAGGCAACATAGACTTCGGTATTGTCACCAGTCCTCTTCCTGCAGATCCTCACATGGAGATCAGGCAGGCAAGGGAGATCGAGGACATCTTCATCGCCGGACCTAGGTTTTCATATCTTCAAGGCAAAACTCTGGATTACCACGAGCTTGACGAGCTTCCGATCATTTGTCTGGAGCACGACACAAGCACACGCGCATATGTCGACACATTTCTGAGCCATGAGGGCGTGACTCTGCAGCCCGAATTCGAGCTTTCTACCAGCGATATGATTGCCCAGTTCGTCATGAGAAATCTCGGCATCGGCTCCATCATGGCAGACTTCGCCCAGAGCTATATAGACCGCGGCGACCTGTTCCGCCTGCAATTTAAAAAGCCCATACCAAAGCGTCACATGTGTATCATCAGTGACAGGCGCCGTGGTATGAGCGTTGCTGCAAATAAACTTATGGAGTTGTTGTAGGAATCATCCCCACACCCATATATCATAGTAAAATAGAGCATGTTCGTCCATTTGAGCATGCCCTATTCTTATCACATATTTCTATAATCTGGAATCAGTTCATCGCACAGCCCTGTCTCTTCAAGCAGTTCTCTCGATGAGTCGCCGTAAATTCCAACTATATATCCGGCTCCGGCTGCCGCCGCTGCCCGGATTCCCGACGGTCCATCTTCTATGACCATGGTTTCTTCCGGCACTGCTCCGATGCGCTCCATGGCCCGGATGTACATATCAGGAGCCGGCTTAGCATTCATGGTTCCATCGTCGTATGCGCACAGCGTTATGTCAAACCATCTTCCGAGATCAAACTCTTTAAAATAGAATGCGAGATTTGTCATATTTGACCCTGTGGCTATGTTCATATTTATCCCCTGTTCCTTAAGTTTATCAAGGTATGCCACCAGGCCGTCCACCAGCTTGAAGTTTGCAGTATCTTCCATGTACATCTCTCTGTACATAGCCTCCTTCTCCTCGGTAAGTTCAAGTATCCTCTCCTCGGTGAGCGTGCCCTTTCCCATAAGGTATTCCAGAATATCCTTGTTCGTGTGCCCCAGCACATGATGCTGAAACTCCTCCGTGCTCATCTGTCTGCCAGCAAGCTTCTCCGCATAATCCTTCCATGCTATCTCATGATACTTTCCGTCAAATATCATTGTGCCGTTCATGTCAAATATAATGTTCTTTATCTTACTGTTCAATCTATTCATACTTGTCTCCTATATCTACCGAACGCAAAACATCACTTATCCTCACTAAGCAAATGCTTGTACGTTCCATCTATTCCTATCGCTCCAAGTGGCGCAGTCACCACGATCGCCAGCACGGCAACCGACAATACTATATTACCACATGCCAGCCCTGCCGCAAGCGGAACTGATCCGATGGCTGCCTGAACTGTAGCTTTCGGAAGATACGCGATGACACAGAACAGCCTTTCCTTCCATGTAAGTGATGTATGTACCACACAGATCAGAACGCCCATCGTTCTAAATGCCAGTGCGACAAATATCATAAGTAGTGCCGGAAGTCCTGCTGCCAGGGTGTATCTGATATCCACAGCCGCACCCACAAGCACGAATAATATAACCTCCGCCGCAAGCCACAGCTTTCCAAATTTCTGTGAGAGTCTTCCCGACACCAACTCTGGACATTTGAGTTTCAGGACACATGCCATAGCCACCACCGCAAGGAGTCCCGACACCGACACCTTTCCCTCAAGCCATCCCTCTATCGCTATAAGCAGGAACGAAAATCCCAGCACGATGATGACCTTCATGCTGTTTCTCACGCAGTGTTTCCTTGCATATGATGTCTCAAAGAACAGATAGAGCCCATATCCAACGGCCACGCCAAGCAGTACGCCAAGCACGATGGATATCGGAATGTTCACAAAATCCATAACACGGGCACTTCCGCCCTGCGCCATGCTGAGAAATGTGGTAAAAAGCACTATGACAAATATATCGTCGCAGGACGCCCCCGCAAGTATCATCTGCGGAATCGCCTTGTCAGTTCCGTACTTTTTCTCTATGAGATTCACCATTCTCGGAACAACGACAGCCGGTGATACCGCGCCGAGCACTGCGCCCATGACCGCTGCCTCAATGCGGTTTATTCCAAGTATAACTGGTGCGCACAGTATGTATCCGATGATCTCGAATGATGCCGGAACAAATGAGAGCAGCACCGCCGAGCGTCCCGACTTCTTCAGATCCTTAAGGTCAAGGGACAGTCCTGCCTTGATAAGTATGATGATAAGCGCTATCTTTCTGAGATCCGCAGATATGGACAATATGGACGGATCAAAGAGATCCAGCACATACGGACCAAGAACGATTCCCGTCGCCAGCATTCCTATGATGCGCGGCAGCTTAAGCCTCTGACAGATGGCGCCCATCGCCAGTCCGACTATGAAAATTAGTGCAAGTGATGTCAACACGATAAACAATACCTCCTTAAATTTAGCAGACGCATCAGTGATTAAAAAGAGTTAGGCATAAAAAAGCTGATGCTTTCTGCGACAAAAATAATCGTAGAAGTCATCAGCTATATCAGCAGTTTAGGTTGCCCTTCCAGGGCTTCCAAGGGAGAACCTCATTCCCTTTTATAATAATTCTACATCTTTATCCAGCCAAGTGCATTTGCAACAGAGCTGAGCAGGATAATGATGGCAAATACAGGACAGAGATATTTGATCATGACTACAAATACCTTCTTTCTCCTGAAGGCACTCTCGCCGTGAATTATCTCCTCCTCTATCTTATCTATTCCAACTACCCTTGACACAAACAAACTTGTGAGGAATGCCGCTATAGGCATCATCACCGAATTGGTGAGGAAGTCGAACAGGTCAAGGAACTGCATGCCTATGATCTTGATTCCTGCCAGCGGACCATATCCCAGGGATGACAGACTTCCAAGTGCAAGCATGATAACTCCCACAAGCACCGTTGCTTTCTTTCTTCCCCATCCAAGCTCATCCTCAAATGTCGACACTGCACTCTCAGTAAGTGCTATGGAGCTTGTGACAGCAGCAAATAGTACGAGCAGGAAGAACACGATTCCTATGACAGTTCCAAATCCCATGTTCTGGAATACCTTTGGAATAGTGATAAACATCAGTGATGGTCCGGCCTGAAGTGTATTCGGATCTCCTCCAGAGAATGCAAATACCGCCGGGATTATCATAAGTCCCGCCATGATCGCTATACCTGTATCGAATATCTCTACATTTCTAGTCGAATCCTCTATCGCCGTATCTTTCTTCATGTAAGAGCCAAATGTTATGAGTATTCCCATGGCAATGGAAAGTGAGTAGAACATCTGCCCCATGGCAGCAACCACTGTCATCCACGAGAAGTTCTTCACATTTGGCACAAGGAAGTATTTTACTCCCGCAAGTGCGCCCGGTCTTGTCACGGAATATACCGCAATGATGACTGACAGAACGATCAGTATAGGCATCATGATCTTTGACACCCTCTCTATCCCATTCTGCACACCGGCAAATATAATGATAAGTGTGAATGCACAAAATGCCACAAAACACAGCTCCGTTGACACACCATTTGATATGAAATCGGTGAAATATCCATCCTCAGCCAGCAGCTTTGCGTTTCCTCTGAAATACTCCACCAGGTATTTGATGACCCAGCCGCCGATAACCGAATAGTACGGCACTATAAGCACAGGTATAACGGCATTTATCCAGCCGCCAAACGACAGCCATTTCTTCTTTCCAAATGATTTGAATGCCCCAACCGGACTCTTTCTCGTCATTCGTCCGATCGCAGTCTCCGCAACTATCATAGTATAACCAAATGTAAGTGCAAGCACGATGTATATTATGAGAAAAATCCCTCCGCCGTACTTTGCCGCAAGATAAGGGAATCTCCATATATTTCCAAGACCCACCGATGCACCTGCCGCCGCCAGCACGTACCCCAGCTTGCCCGAAAATGAACTTCTCTTACCATTCTTCATATCTTCCATATACTTTCACCATAGTTTACCTGGAACTAATCCCCGTAATCTTTCCTTCCACATTTATTTGCATATACATGTGATTCTAACATGGTCCGAAAGGAAAAGCCACTATATATTTGAACATCATCCAACCAACACTATTGTCACAAGAAAACATACACCATACAGCAACCAAGTAATTGTATTGTTCCAAGGGAAACTCTTTTCTGGATGATTAAATGCAAACATTATTTTGGATAGGCAGATAAGTTTTCCTGTATCAAAGTGCGCTCTTAGCTTCACTAAGAGAATTATGCCGTATCTGGCGTGTTATTTTTTTTCAATTTCTTCAACTTTCTTCTGATAGAGTTTCATCAATTCTGCAACACATGCTGCTTCGCTCTTATAGGCTTCACTGCCTTTTGTAAATCCATATGCCTGCATGACTGCCATATCATTTTGCTGATGTGCCTTTCTCAATTCTGGCGGCATAGTCAGTTCATCATAAAGATCTGCAAGGCTACTGTCCGGATATAATGCTCTGGCATCAAGGATTGCCTGTGCAGTCTGTTCGATTTTTTGTCGTTGCTGAGCGGTCGGCTCAGGCCATGGAAAGTTATTATATATCACATTGATTGAATAACTATAATCGCTTTTTAATCTTCCTCCGATAGCTCGCACCCAAGACATGTGTACGTTGGAAATTAAAATTCCAAAATGATATTTTTGTGCGATTGGAATTACAAATAATTTATCACCTGCGATCGTATTACTATCCAAATATCCCATTGGAATATATCGTCTTCGTTCAGATGACACCTTCGGAACAACAACAAAAGAGTCTGGATTTATTTGCTCACGGAACAGTGTAGGTGTATCTGCCAAACGGCGACGTCCTGCATCTGGGCTGGCCAATCTTGCTTTTTTACATTGATCTACTCTATTTGAAACCAACGGCATACTTCGTAACTCTGCTGGTGAAATTCCTACCAACCATAAACAATATCTCGGCACTCTATTTATAAATTCATATCCCATCATAAATTTTTTTATATATCTTTCTGCTATTGGCTCTTTTGTTAAAAGTTCTGTTTTCTCCTCTTCGGACAAAATAAGAAATCCACCATCCGAAGGTCTATTTCCAGATAGCATAATTGGCACATCCGATAAAGGTCTTTTTCTGCTCTCTATAAAAATCGAATCTGCATCCATTAAATATGCATTGATATTATTTACTTCTTTAAATCTTCCATCAACATAAATTCTGCGTTTTGATGAATTTGGTGCAATGCTGAATCCAACAATCACGCAATGTACATGTGCTTTTAAACTTGCTTCACTGTCCCACCGAAATGTCCGATGTGCAAAATCTATATGAATGCCAAAACGATCATACAAAGGTTTCCAGACACCTGCTACCTGTTCTCCTTGAGTAATGGAATTCGTTGATACAAATGCTGTCCGTATAGTCGTTCCCTGCATAAACTGTGCCGCCTTAAAATACCAGCCTGCAACATAATCAATTTTTCCGGCAGTTTTATATGGTTTTCCCTTTTCATCCACGTAAACCGATAAAATATCATTTTTCTGTTCTTTGCTCTGTAATGAATAACCAATAAACGGAGGATTTCCCATAATATACGAAACCTGATATTTTGGTACAACGCTTTCCCAATCAATCTGCAGGGAATTACCTTCTACAATAAACGCATTGGTCGTCAACGGCAGGAAATCCAGATCCATGTGAACGATGTCTTCCGTTTCTTTCATCATCTGTGATTCTGCAATCCATAACGCTGTCTTTGCAACTGTGACAGCAAAATCATTAATCTCAATTCCATAAAATTGATCAATAGAAACGTGGATTGGTGAGGATTCGTCAAATCCAAAAGTAATCTGTCCTCTCTGCAGTTCTTTTATGACCTCATTCTCCAATCGACGGATACTGATATATGTCTCTGTGAGAAAGTTTCCACTTCCAGATGCCGGATCAAGCCACCTGAGATTTGACAGCTTTGTCTGGAAGTCTCTCAGCTTTTTATCTTTTGTTCTCTGAACCGTTATCTGCTGAATTTCTTTTAACTCATTTTTCAGATTGTCCAAAAACAGCGGATCAATGACTTTATGAATATTTTCAATGCTGGTGTAGTGCATACCGCCGGAGCGTCTTGTCTCTGGATTCAGTGTACTCTCAAATACCGCACCAAATATAGTTGGACTGATTTCTGACCAGTCAAAATCTGCTGATGCCTTCTCTAATAATAAATTTCTAATCTCATCAGTAAACGGTGGAATCTCAATATCCTCATTTGCAAAAAGTCCACCATTCACATACGGAAAAGCTGCAAGCTGTGGATTATCATCTTTCAGATAAGGATCTCTGTCCTCCGGCTTTGTGTCAAGGATCTGAAAAAGTTCAATAATCGCTTTTCTCATTTTTCTCGCATCAAACTCTTCCAAATAATCATGGAACATACCATGCTGTCCGAAAATACCAGCATCCTCTGCATACAAGCAGAATACCATTCTAACACAAAGGATATTCAGACTTTTCGTTGCACGCTCTGTTGTCGGGTCTACATATTGTTTTGCCAGTGCATCGTACAACAGTCCTACAATCTCACCGGCGGCAATGGAAACTTCCATTTCTCTCTGAAGATTTGTGTTTCCTTCGTCCACTAGGAACTGTAATCTGTAGTATTCTTTTTCCAGATCCTCCAACTGGATAATCTCCGGATCACCACCCGGCTTTTCCATGTCATAAATATAAAATGACTGGAAATTGCTGGTAACAATCCATCTCGGTCTTTTTGAATAAGGCAGTTCAGAAGAATATCTTTTTGCTTGTTCAAATGGTGTCAGCATAGAACCATCAGACTGCCGGATAGCAGCCGTCAGACTCTTGTTAATGCTTTTCTGTTCAATCATTACATGGGTTTTCTCTATATACCCGTCAATAAAACTGGTGTGGTCAAGATGTACCTGATCCTCAAAGGATATAAACTGTGATATTTCCGTCACACCAAATACTGTTGTCAGAAGCTCCACCCAGAAAACCTGGCTGTCGCCTTTTTCATATCCACGGTTTTCCCAGTTTTTCGCAAATGTTTTCGCCGCTACTCTTTGTTGTGTATCTTTCATTGCAGCAACCTCCCATTATTCATCATCTCATCCACGGTGCAATCCAGTTTTTTGCAAACTATCCGCTTCATATTTTCCGATTAATGATATTTTGATTATATCACGATTTCGTTAGGTTGAATCCCTGTAATTTTTGTAAACGCTCCACTGTTGGGCCCCCCACTATAATTAGCCGCTCGTCTGAGCGGCTTTATTTCTGTATTATTTCCTACATTCTGCAGGGGGTTCAGCTGACCATTGCAGAAGTTTCTCGCAAAAATCATTGTTCTTATCATCCATGTGTTCCGGGATTTCTGTATGCTGTCTCGCATCAATATCATCTGGTCACGATATAACTCCTCTATATCATTCTCTCTCCATCCACTTAGATAATACCCATGAACAAAGTATAATCCTTCTTTTAATTCAAATTCTCGCTTCATCCTAAATTTATCATCCATATTGAAATCCCCCCGTATTATTATTTCAGCCACGCTATAACTTCATCAAAATTGTTTACATATAACTGCTCGAAGCTCTTACCATTTTCATCAGACAGAAAGTCCAGAAACTCACTCATATCTTTACGGAATATCTGCCCTATTATTTTTAAATCCACGGAAGCTTTACTAACCGCCTCAAGATCATTGATTTCTCTCATTCTCTTTTCTAAATTATCATAGCGTCTCTTCCAATAATCTACATATTCCAATCGTTCTTCTGGTCCTTTATAAATAGCTGGTCCTATCTTTTCTGGTGCATCCTCACCATAATATTTCCGTTCTTTTTCACTCAGCACAACAAATAATAGCCTGTCTTTATAATGATGGTCCTTAATAATCTCTCCAACTTCATACATACATGCCTGACGTCTCAAATATGTATCACTAACAACAGTCAATACAAAGTCATGATCCTGTATCGTGTTCATAAATGCCATAAAACTGTCTTTGTACTGCAACTCTGTATATCTGGATATCCTAATCCTGTCTTTTAGTCTTGCCTTTATCTTATTTTCAATGATATCCACAATTGGTGCATCACACTCCGTATAAGAGATAAATAATGTTATAGGTTCATCATTCTGATTCACAACCTTTTCCTCAACATCATTGTTTTCATATACAAAGTACTTTCCTTCCAGCCAAATCTTTTTGTCACTTTCCGCAACTTCAATAGCAAATATATCAACACCACCTACCGATACAAAGCCATAATTCATGGATATTTCATTATCTAGCTGAGCTTTTACCATTTCTATTACACCAGCCACATTAAAAGTTTTTTGACACCCTACCTTCTTCATGCATCCATTTTGTTTTTCAACTCCAAGAAAAATGTATCCTCCAGTATTATTTGTCAGACCACAAATATATTTTGCAAGTTCTGTCGGGCGAAGCTCCAAAGCTCTGCAAATCACATTATCCAGTACATTATTTTCGACTATATAGGACACTCTATCCTCATTAACCCCCATATTTATCACATTCCTTTCAACGGTATTCTGTTAAGACCAGTTAATTTAATGATTTTACCGAAAGTAATCTTTTGTGGTTCCTTTTTTCCATCTTCTACCCAAAGTTCCCAGTCCATAGAATAGTCTAAAATATCCATTTCTGTTCGGTAATAAATTCTGACTTCTCCACCATCGGATGGTCTCGCCAAAACATATATCTGCTTTCCATTCTTTTTAACAACATATATTGTGTCCGCAATCTTCTGTTTATCCGAAAGATCATATTCCTCCTGTTCGTCCAAGTATGAAAGAACATTTTTCTGAGCTCTATCTAGAATTTTCTTTACATACTCATATGTGCTTATTTCATGTCCAGATTCCCTAATAAAAAGGCTCGAAAATTCCGAATCAGAAAATGCCCTATCTAATGCTTCTTTCGAATCGATTCCATATTGCAACAGAACTTCCTCCGTGACAACTTCCTTTGACGAATCCATATCGACCACAGCCCCCTTAGTGCCTTGCCGGATAATTGCTTCCAACTGTTCAGGGGAATCAATATCATACTTACTCATTATATTTGTAAATGTTTCTGCTTGCCTAATATTATTGGCAATGTCGTCGTCATCATACAAATAGTGTTTATTTGCATAAAGAATTGGTAAAATATTCTCCGCCTCACTTTGATAATCCTTTATCCAAAGCAAAAGTTTATGGAAAGCACTACGTATTTCCGGTTCCTTTGTATTTCTATTATCTTGCACAAACTCAGTAATATAGCCGGCTATATCCTTATTTGTTTTCTGACGATTTTCTGGTAGTTCCAAATATATCTCTTTCATCAACAATTCTTCTCTGATATCATGCCCTGCAATACAAGCTATATCCTTTAAAGTTTCATCCATTTCATTATCAAGAAAAATATTTTCTTTAATTGTAAAATTACCATTCTGATTTGGAAGTATTGGTTTCGTGATCTTAGTAATTAGGTTATCCCATCCCTGCTTGACTACAAATTCTATAAAACCAGCCAAATACTCAACCGCTTCTCCCTTGGAAGTACCTATATATTCAGCCAATCCTTCTAGAGAGCTACATTCGCTTATTCTATCTGCAACCATTGTTGTCATATATTTTAAAGATTCATGTAACAATTTCTCTGATATCGCTTTAACCTCATGCAACTCCAACCCCAATTTCAATATACTGTTCACATAATGACATATCTTTTTCTGTGAATCTATATCAGCAAAAGAATCGTTATACATAAAAGTTATTTTTTGATAAACACGTTCTTTTTCTTCTTTTTCCGCCTGTTCTAACTGTTTTTCAATCAATTCTAACATTTGACCATTATTGATCTCTGCACAATGAAACCATTCACTACGCTCAAAATCCAAATGTAATAACTTTGCTTTTATGTCTTTTCCTAAATCCATTAGAATATCTTTGTATTCTTCCAGAACATCAACGTCAAAACATAGACTAGCTACACTACAGAAGTCTCCTCTCTGATTTGGCAGAATACTTAGCTGATTATTTTTTACATATGTCTGCCATTTTTCATTTTCATCAATAAGAACATAGTATTCATCTAACCAATCCCTCCAATCAATATGGTCCAATTTGGTCACTAATATATCTACATTTTCGAAATTACTCACTTGTTCCGATAATGTTTCAAATGTATAACTGTTGCATCCTGACCATAAGGAATGATACCATTCATGCAAATCTTCTTTCTGAGGGATCATATCCGGAATCATATGACTTAATAGTTCCCATATTTTTTCACGTATTTCTGTATTTCTATCGGAAATAATAAACAACTGTTGATCATCCCTATCATCTAACAATGCTTTCATATCTCCACATGCTGTGTGAACAATCGGGATATGCAGTATTACATCTTTACACTTTGTAATTATTTCTTCCAACCATTCTTCGTCATACCATTCTTTCTTACTGTAAGAAGTCACTTTGGTGATATTATAAATTCCGTCCCATTTTTTCTCTGCTGCATATTTCAACAGTTTCTTATACAAACCACATGCCTTCTCTACAATATTACGATTAGCTTCTATTTCTTCATCAATTCTCGCCATATTTTTACATGTCAAAAACACCCCATCTCTTGGTTCTGTGGGATTAAAATCTGGAGAACTAATTAAAACTGGAAAAGGGAAATCCTCTGTTCCAATCAAAGGGAAATCACAAAACAATTTGGATTGATTCTCAGAAAATGGAAGAATCTTCATATTATCATCCATATGCTCCAATGCTATATAAATAGAAACATTGTCCTCTGTCATTCCTAATACATATTTATTACAACAATGACCTTGCTGCTCCACTTCAATTTCAGATACAGTTGCATTTTCTAATCCACATTTTACTTCTCTCTTATACCGAAACTTCTCTCCAGTATTTTCAACAGTAATTTCCTCAATATCACGAAGCATGGCAAGAACATATGCTGCTGATACTCTCAAACTCTCCAATCCATCTCGTGCCGTCTTCATCCCGTACTCGTCTAGCTCATATTCGAATACAGTATTATATTCATCTTCATCAAAATCTAGGAAATCAACAGGTGTACAACTTTCCAAATCACCAACAGCCTTCTCCATAGCTGCTATAATTTCATTTTTTTCCTTTCCTGTGCGGTCTAAAGAAATAGTGAACTTAGAATGTTCGCCATCAATTTCTAGAAGTCCGGAAATATTAACTACTTCTGATAACAGATGTGTAGTAATAAATCCCGTTCCAAACTTTCCGCTTTTTCTCTCACTACCATCATTACGATCCTTAGAAGAAGCCTGATTAATAAGCGATAATATGTTATCCATTGAAAAAGCCTTACCATTGTGTCGAAAAAACACTTTTCTCTGCATTTCATCATAATTAATACTTATTTTTACTTTTCCCGTGGAGTTACAAACATCTTTTGCATTCTGGCATAATTCCCACACCCATCTTTTCGCACTATTCTCATTATTGCTGTAACGCAGCTTCTGCAAGAGCTGAACAATTCTGTTTGCAGCACCAATTCTCAAAGAATTATTGTCTGCTGCTTGTATATCCATATCAAATTGTTGCTTATTCATCCGTACCTTCTCCCCCATTCTTCTTATCAAATTTCTTTAATAGTTATGTCGGTATATTAACATGTGTTTTTATATAATCAGCAACATCATCTATTTCCGGATAAATCTTTGCTTTATTTATCCCCAAACTTTCCAACTCATTTAGTAACTCAGCTTTTTTATCAATAATGCAAATTGTAATCTTTTTATTATCCAACTTTAATCGCAAATTTGATAATGTATTATACTTTTTACCACCATATGTTTCCTCAAGCAGTCCACAAACAATAAATGCACCTTCTTGATTATCAATTCTTCTATTCTTCCTTGCAGGAATGCAAACAACAACATCTCTTATATCCTCTGCTCTTATTTTCGATTTAAAACCAGGACGTTCCATTCTCACCTCGTGAACAAGGCGTTCAACTTTATCATTAAAATCATTCATATTTGAAGACTTGACAAAACTTGAATGGTAAAATTGCATTTGCTCATCTTTAGTAAACAAAGGAAGGGATGCTAGCATTGCAACAGTATCACTCTGAAAATATTTTATAGAATCCAAACTCTGTGAAAAAATTATTATCTCGCCATAATACGAATGCTGGGATTCACATGCAAAATAGAGTGCAACCAATGGATTCTGAGTGACATCTAACAATCTTGTTGGCAAACCGTAGTGTTGCATTTCTGCCAATTTTTCTATATGTGATTCTAATCGTTCGAATTCATAAGGACATTTCGCCATTAATTCTAAATACATTTTCTTTTCATTTGATAACCATTCTTCTTTTCGAAATAAAGACGGTTTCAAATCATAAGAAACTTTACTGTGTCCTCGAAAAAACAGTTTCTCCTCTTTTTTTCTAATTTGTCCCAAAAAATCTACGTACTGATTAATTGAAGATATAAAATTCACCTCAACCTTAGCCGCATCAAAAACTATTCCGTTTGACATCCTGATATCATACTCTTGCTCGTGCTCATTCCAAGTTGTGTATAACTCTTTTACACAATCCAGCTTCTTATCAACAGATTTGTACATTTGAAAGATAAAATAAATAATGGCAAAATAGTTGTATTCATCAAAAGAACTTTTATTTTTTGATAGTTTTTCTTCCAGTTCTTTAAGTACTGGTAGCATTATTTTTTCGAGTTCCTCAGTATTTGTAGCATACTTTCCTGCAAAAACTTTTGCCAATGGAGAATCTAATTTCTTTAAATTATTTTCTATTTCAGATTTAGAGGTTCTCGGTCTTCCTATTAGTGGATTAATATCACAATATCCTTCCGACTGCAATTTTTCGAACATCATCTTTTCAAAAGCACTTTTTACAATGGCATTATGTTCTAGTTCGCCTATTTCGCTATAAAAGAAAAAAAACATTTTATGCTCCTCCTTCGTATCTGTCACAGTTTATTGCTGTTATAATTCACTTAATATACAACACTCTTGTCAAATTACAGATAATTTTCCACGCCTTCAATATTTGTTTTTTCATCATAATCAAAAACAATTCCCACACTATATCTTGCTCTTGTTATTGCAACATAAAATTGAGACCTTGTTTTGGGTTGCAATTTTTTTGAATGGTCCATCATCCAGTTCCTCATTGTACCGGTTGGATAAATTAGGACTCTATCATATGTCAATCCTTTAGCCTCACCCATATTTATTACTGCATATACGTCATTCACTTTTACTGTTCTCTTCTCCCTTAGTTGCATTGGTTTAAATTTTTCTAAATATGCATCAATATCATCTGGTCTTACTAAAAAAACTCCGTCATGTCCAGTAACCTCAAATTGCTTTGTTCCAGTTTCGCCATATTCTTCATACAACTGCGATGAATATGAACATATACTTTGGTTATTTCTGTAAGAATCATTCAAAGTCTCTTTATCAATAATGCAATCTATTTTTTTACACTCACTTCTAATAAATTCTTCTATCTTACCATCTGCATACTTCTTATACTTTGCTTCATTATGCGTATGATATGTTACCTGTCTGGGATCTCCTACCATTGTCACATCACAATTCGCTTGCAACATACTTTTTATGATATCTAAATCATATCCCGCCAAATCTTGAATTTCATCTATATATATCCTAGGATAAATCCTGCTAATTCTTTTCGAAACCCTTCCTTTAGTCTCCTTTTCACAACGACATACAAATTTTGCAATCTTATCAGAATACATTTTCATTCCATCCGTGAAATAAAAATTTCTATAGTCCTCTTCTGCATAATACACCGGACCATATTTTCCATTATATTTTTTTCCAGACTTTTCATTGACTAATATCATACCATTTATCTTATCATCTAAGACCACTCCCTGAAATGGTCGAACCCCATGCTGTAAAAGAAATGAGTACCAGGTTTGTATGGTAACATTATGCGGAACACAACCATTAAGTTCTACAAATTTTTTACGGATTTCCAGTTCATTAGCAATAGTATATGTTGTTATTAACACTCTGTCCGATTGTTGCATCGCCTGTCTAACCAAATATGTAGTTTTACCAGATCCTGCTGCCGCAATTATCAATCTATTTACCATTTGATAGCCTCCAAAATATATTCCGGTATTTCTATCTGTTCAGAAGATTCGAAGATTTTCAATCCGCATTCCGTTTTGTTATGCTTCATAAATTTCCTCAAATCGTCCTCATCCGTATAAGCAGTACCAAAAACACGATTTAACTTATCTAAGCCATTAGCTTTCAAAAGTTTCGGTTCTAAAGTGTTATAATTATAATCACTATTGCCAATCTTAAGTGTCCCTGTGTCCACAACATCATCAACACATATCTTTATATACTCTTTCTGATTTGCACCTATATAATTTTCATACTTTTTGTTGATAGCTGCCAAATCCCCATCGTTATCTGTAACAACCGCAATTTTTGTCTGAATACAATCTGCAATCTCAAGGAAACGTAAAAATGATACACCTACGGAAATCACTTCTATATCATCCTCTATCGGCAACCGCCCATCATTAAGTTGCATATATGCTTTTTGAATCACCAGCTCGTCCGAATCTCCTTCACACAAAATAGCTTTCTTACATAAAATCATTCGCAACGTATCATACCCAGCCACCTTCTTAAAGAAATTATATGTATCTTCCGATAGTTCAGAAAATTTTGTTATCCTTAAGTTATCAAGCAGCATCACTTTCCCCAACCCTAACTTATTTGCAACAAAACTACTATGTGTTGAAATAAGTATCTGTTTTTCTGCATATTGTTCCGAAATACATTTAATCAATTGATTCAATCTTGTATGTGATAAATGATTTTCTGGTTCTTCTAACAAAATGATACTTGCATTTTGCGAAGTACGTTTTGCTAATGCCAGTTCCGTCTTAACAACACATTGCTCTCCCTTTCCCACATAATGAAAAGGTATTTCATCCAATTGTGTAACAAGACTATTTTCCCATGCATTCTTTGTAACTAGTTCCACAGATAATGCAATTTTTTTGTCTGTCAAACTAGCATCCTGATTTATTTTGTTGTTAATGGCTTCTATTGATGGGTCATTAATAAATGTATCCCTCATTTTTCTATGTGCCTGTGCAATAGATGTTATATCTTCTGGTTCCAATGACCCCTTTATAATTCTCGACAAATACAAATCATTTCCACTTTGATATCTATATTCAGACGAATCAATCAAACTTGATTTATAAGGTATACTACGTGTTGTGATTACATCTCTGGCAAAGGTTGTCCAAGTAATATCATAATATTCAATCGGTAAGCTTTTAACATCTCCCTGTTGCACTAATACCTCATATTCATCTGCATATTTGTCATTAAATGCAATTTTGAAACAAAATCCTTCCGCACTGTAATCTCTATCTGAATTTGCATCACCATTCATCAAAGGATTTTCATCCCCGCCAAAAAATATTTCTATTGTTATGTATGGAAGTGCTATAGGTGCTGTACCTAACGAAACAATATACTCATCTACTGCCTCTTTATTAAAAATATACTGTGAAATTTCATTCCAAATACTCTTTCCGCTAATAATTCCGGTTAGTGCCAGATTTATAGCTTCTAGTATTGTAGACTTTCCCGCTTCATTATCTCCAACAACAATATTTAAACCTTCTTCAAGAGTAGTTTCAAAATCTTTATAGCATTTAAAATTATGAATTTTGACTTTTCTAATAAACATTTTATATCTCCTCATATTGCTCATGTGTATTTCTGCCAAAAACAACATCTTCTCCCATCATGAGAAATATACCATATTACCTATTCCTATACACTTACGTATAAATCCAAGATTTCATCTCTATTTTTTCTTCTAAAATAATATTTCTGCTTTCCTTCCCATTGCCACCGACTTCATATACCACCATATGTATATACTGCTTGTGCTCTTTCTTTTGATATTTTGTCAAATATATGCCTAAATTGTAACCTCCACTCACCTTTCTCTTTATTTCCTTATCCAAAATCTCAAAGTACTTACTATTATTATTTATTTTCTCTTTTACAATTTTGCTCATTGGAGAGTCAAACAAAAAAGTGTGATAAATTGATATTGTTTCCTGATATCTAAGCATAGCATATGGTATATTGTACTTATTTACTGCTTTATAACTATATGCATGAGATTCCATAAAAACTTCATACATATGTTCCATTACAGAATTCGGTATATTAACACCTACAATACCTCTAATATCCTGCTTTATCCTTCTCCAATTCTTTTCAATAATTTCTTTTATTTCCTCGGACTCTTTTGTTTTTGTTCTTATTTCCGTGTTCCCCAATGGTGATGGCTTATATAATGAGCAATTTTTCATCTCAGCCTCATTCCAATACGGAAAGCCTTCTACCGCTCGACCTGTATGTTTCCCATAAAGAGTTACTTTATGGGTTACATTCTGCATCATTTCTTCCCCATACATATTGACAATCTGAATTGGATTTCCACATTCAGGACAAATCGCATACAAAGAAAGTCGTTTATCCTTATTAGTTCTGTAATAAGGATAAGCATGGCATGTCTGTTTTTCAAATTCATCTACTGAAAGTTTCAGTGCCTTTCCTTTTTCTATTGCAAAAACATCCATATCATCAAACCTCCCGATTCAAACTATTTTTCTTTTCTGCTCTTTACCATTTCGAAAAGTCTATTAAGTATTCCTATCCCATCCCAAGGACCAATCGAACATAAAAATCCAGGATTCTCTCGATCAGCTTCCATACGTAGCTTATCAATCAGTAAAATATTTTCAACCTGAAGCTTTGATAAACCTTCAACATCTCTTCTACGCTGATTTACACTTGTGGAATTTATGTACTTAAACAGTTTTCCTAAAATTCCTGCTACTACATCTGATAACTGCACGAATATGTCTGTCTCAGATTTCACAAACTTGAAATTATCTGCCATATTCTCCCCCATTGCTATCTGCTTTTTTACTATGTCCTGTACTGTCGTTTCCTCATCAAATATGTGCCTTGACTTCTGATATTTTCGGATAGGGTCAGCATAGAATTCCGCATAGTTTTCCTGCATAACATAATCATCGTTATCATGTAAAAATACTAATTCATCACTCTCTGCTGCCCTGGCAAGCATTCCTGCTAGAAACTTTTCCTCTTCCTTCATTTCTCTCCTGCTCCCGAGCAAGAACAGTAAGTCATTACAAAATGCTTCTACATCCTCCCGTTGTATATTGGGGTACTTATATTTGAACATCAAGATTTGTAATGCGTCTGCTTTCCCTTTAAACATATAATAAAATACACTCTTCATTTTAAAATAGTCATATCCAAATTCACTTATCTCATCAGGTTTTACAATGGAATCGAATATTTCAACAAGTGTATAAAATAAATTGTTCACATTAGTGTAATGAATATAAAAGGGCGATTTATCTATCCATGATAAAGTTTCAAATAATCGTCTTTCATTCACACACTGTAAAAAATCACCTTTTGCATACAGTTTTTTAAACTTAATCTCTTCTACATTTGCTTGCAACTTTAATGGTTTGCGGAATGTTTCAAGCGAAGCTTCTACTTTTTCTTCCTCTTTTCTTACTAACCCTGCGAGCACAAAGTCAGCTGTATGATCCGTATTAAACTGCTGCTTACTGTCATCAACCCAAAACTTTCTGCAATTGTTGCTTTCATCATAATAGAATACATACTTTGTTTGGTTGTTAATTCCCCACATATCACACAGTTCCTGTTGCATGGTAACTAATGGATCTATATTCTTTTCTCCCTCCATTGAATGAATACCTCCCCAATCTTTATATTTTCAACACAAAACTTAAATTCCATTGTACTTACTCATTAATCCCTCTATTTTTTCCTTATCCAGAAAAATCAAGTTATTCTTTAAAGGGTATTCCGTCACACCTTCTATTATTTTTTCCACTGCATTTTGCGTAAATTTTCCTGAAATCGCAATAATAACTTTAGATATCCTTACTTTATTTCTTGAATACACATCATAATATGGCATTGAAAAAGAGTCTTTCGCTTGTTGAATCAATTCGTTAATCTCTCCCTGAGCACCACCAGATACATCTCCATACTTTACCTACACTCCATAATACTCATAATCATCAAATTCTGTTCTGCGTGCAAATGTAATATCTTTTCCAAATTCCTTGTTTCCATGATTTTATTTTACATTTGCAAATCCCAACTTAATAAACAATGGAAGTAATATCTTAATTGTAAATTCATTTTCTTTTGCACAATCATCTATTTTAGAAAACGGAGAACCTAAAGTAATATCTGTTGCACCTTCTATTTCGCCATATATCTGTTCCATATTACTCAACAATTCACTCATATCATCCGTATAAATTTTTGTATTATATGCCAAATGGATATAAGCTCCATCATCATCATAGTTTTCTAAATGGATATCCCCTACCTCTTTTGAACGCTCTTCTATTACATCCGTTTTTGTCTCCATATATAGTTTAAGTCCTATTGGTCCATCCCAATATTTTCTAGTAATAAGTTCATCATAAATAACCTGAAACTCATTTTTACCAACTTTTACAAAAGTCATAGGAACAGATACCATTATTACTAAAGAATCTTTTGACTCACTTATTTCAATTTGAAAATTATCCGGAATATCCTAAACTCTTATTTGTTTTAATACAGCTTTGGGGATAATTGCCCTTTCTTCATCTTCAACATATTCTTCTCCATCTATCACCAAAGAACACATATCATCTTCTTCATTAGAATACACAACCGTTGCCATTTCTCTGCCTCCTAACTTTATATCCATATTTCTATATCGGAATATATTATCTCCTTACATGCTAAAAATCCAAACTATCCTCATTGAGCAGAAAATATTTCATGCCCATGAACACGAATCCTTCCTCATTTCTACAAGGCTTTTTCGTTCCATTCACTATAACAATCTTCTTAAATGAATCCGGAATATTTCGGAATGAATTAAGTTCCTGCGTCTGCTTTTCCTCAGAGGTCATATCATAAGCCACCTGAATGTAATATCTCTGACTGCCCTGGTTCACTACAAAATCAACCT
>ERZ835980.1998-NODE-1998-length-19957-cov-3.972063_pt1 | contig 19957 bp, 34 predicted proteins | sample MGYA00519943_ERZ835980 | MGnify/ENA primary metagenome ERZ835980 (study PRJEB31850, sample SAMEA3708791) | human gut metagenome | biome: human gut; feature: human-associated habitat; material: faeces | place: China | collected 2014 ... | reverse complement strand
ATGCTTATTTTACAATACTTTCATACATACGATACAGTCTGCTACTAAAAATAAATAATGGATATTGATAACTATATAAGAAATTTAAGTACTGAAGAACTGCTTAATGTCTTAACCTCTGACCAGAAAGAAACAATTTATGATGCTGTTAATTATGAGCTTAAAAAGGAAGATGTATTAAGCCTATTAGAAGACAGAGAAGATATACCTAATGTATTAAAAGATGCTATAGCCTGTGATGTAGCTGAAATGTGGAAAAATGGATATTATGACTGTAACTTATCTTACTGGGATAATATTAATAATCTTATAGAAGACTCTATCAGAAAAAAGGGCTTACTTTCAGAAGAAAATACAAAGACACTGGCAGATACTTATAAGAAATTCTATTTTACATTTGGTTCAGACCCAGCTTACCCATATGGTATAGATGATTATGTAGTAGTATTAGCGAAGAACATATATGAAGCACAGATGGCTTTTAAAGCATTACATCCTAACAGACCGGATTCAGACAGTCTTAATTATGCGTTTGATTATACTGAAAAGACATGGGAAGCTCAGTATTACGGTGACAACCCACCAGTTGAGGTTATCACTGCTACAGATGAATTAGTGTTTAAAGGCGGGGAAGATACTATAACTGCTGATAATGAACATGATAACGACTATGAATATTGATAATATATAATCATTAAATTAAGCTGTTTATTTTAAATAAGCAGCTTTTTTTTCGTGATTTTAGGTAGTAATTTCACACTACTTATATGTAAGGAGAAAATTAGTTATCAGTTATTAATAAATAGAAGTGTCAGCTGTGAGTAGTTCATTATAAAAGGTAAAGGTGATTATATGAAAAAATATGTAGTAATTTGTTATTCAGTTCACAATAAGGAAATTGCAAGCTATGATGCATTTGATAACGAAGATAATGCTTATGCATTTCTCGAAAAGGATGCACAGAATACTTATGAAGAGGAAATAAATAACGCAAGTGAAGAAGATATGGATTTGATTGATTTTACAATAAGCGATGATGGAACTGCTTATCTTTCTTCTTGCGATGGAGAGTATGAATGGACTTGGGAAGTTGTAGAGGTATAAGGAATAGCAATTTCAAAAGGAGTTGATTTAATGGAAATTAGAGTAATTGATTGTGATGCAATCGTAGGCTTTGTTGATTACGGAACTATTGATAGTGAAAAGAATGGTGGCTATTCAACAAAAATGAGGTGTAAGAAATGTGGCGCTGCATGGCTTGCTGAAAATTATGCAACAGGATATGATACTTGCCCTAAATGCGGAGCAACAGGTAAAAAATATGTTATTTCTGTAGAATAGAAAGGACGGTTGATTTTATGCATATCCCAACAATAGAAGAGGATTGAAAAGACTTAAATGATTATTTAATAGAAAATCAAATTAATAAATGCGTGTTTCTTTGTAGGAGGTGTCGATTTGAAAAGGCAGAATGTTAATAGAAAAAATAATATGATGGAAACAAGAATCAATGGAATTAACGAATTTGCAAAGGAAACAGCAAGTAATCTTCTTAAAAAATATCCAGATATTGATTTTTATGATTTGATGTTTCAATTTGAAATGCAATTCAGACATGAATACTCGAAGGCTATGTTAAAAGAAACATCAGACTAAATTCACATTTCACCAGAAGAAAGGAAATAATATGTTAGGATATAAGATTTATTTTAATGGAAACGAATTTGTAGCAGATAATATTGCAACAGAGGTTCAAACAATGCCATGCGATTCAACTGTTTCATGGATGGCTAATAAGACATATGCAGATAATGCCGTAGAAAAGCATAATGCAAATGATATAAAGGATGTTAAAAAATGTAAGGAATGTGGCGAATACTTCTGGCAGACAGATGAAGAAAGAATCTGGTTTACTGATAGGAATATGAAAGCACCTTGCAGATGTTATTCATGTAGAAAGAAAAATAAGACAAAGTAGGAATATGTGTTTCATTAGAATTGGAGGCAAGAGAAATGAATGGAATTGATGAAATTATTTATAAAGAGACACAGAAGGCAGCTTATGAAGAACAGTGTGAACAGGGATTTGTTCATCAGGAACAGCCAAACGAAGATTATTTTGAAAGCTTAAATGATTATTTGGATGGAACAATGAGTATTTGAAATTTGCATTTCAAAGGCAGATTGGAGGATATTATGAATTTATATGATGGTTGTGAATCAAATAATGAAATCATTTATGGTTTTACTTCACTTGATTTTTACGATAAATTAGAAAAGCGACAAAATGAAATTTTATCACAAGGAAAGAAGGTTGTGTTTGTGGAATCAAATACAAGTGTTCATTCAGGTGCAAGAGTTGTTATATATTCTGATAAAATTCCCGAAATAATGCAGAACTATAAATATAGATACGTCAAAATCAATGGAAAATGGACAAGAAATAGTCTTCTTGGATATTGTGATTGCTGTGGAAAATATAGAGAACTTATTTGTTTGAGTAACAAAGGCAATACATGTGAAGATTGCTGTGATATAGGATTTTAAATGAAACTAAGATTTACAAGGATTGGAGTGGGTACAAAATGACGTTAAATGATATTGTGGAAGTAATGAGTGGCGGTACTGATGTTGAAATTTTCGCTGATTGTAAAAGAGTATATTTTGGATTGTTAGCGGATATGTATAAAAGCGAATATGAAAAATACAAAAACCGTTTTGTTTATAGAGTAAACATAAATAAAAATGCAAAATGTATCACTATAGCGGTTTAAACAAATATGAAACTTATAGAGCCATGAAATTAAAAATAGGGGGTATTATCCCCCTAAATGCCTATAATAATGTCGGAATCACATGATTAGTGAAGAAAAATAGGCTCTCATATTATACATTAAAATAATAATATATGTAAACAGGAGATAAATGAAAAATGAGAATAGAAGTTGAAAAACAACAGAAAGACATAAATAAGGCTATGGCTATTTTAAGTTTAAGGCAACTTCCCGGTATGAGAAAAGCAACTACAGAGGAGTTGGATTCTGCTACTGAATACGCAAAAGCTTGTATGCATTTAGTACTAAATTATATGTCTGATAAAGACATGACCTTAAAAGAGTTAAAAAAGGAAATCGAACAGGAAAAGTCGTTTAATATAAATATTGATAATATCCTGCCAGATTAATGTAATTAATGAATAAAGCGATTAATAATTAGTATTTCATATAACTCTATCAGTATTAACACTGATAGGGTTATTTTTTATGTGAAAATATATTTTAATTTTTCTGTTATGTTTATATGAAATATAGTGATTTTTTTTATTAAATTCCACACTATTATAATAGGGATAAATAAGAAGAAGAAGGTGTGAAGATGCCAGATATAAATAATAATGAGACTTTACAGATTATTATAGGAGTAACAGTCGGGCTTTTAGGTTTTATGATAACTGTATTTTTAATGAAAGGATTATTGTTTGTATTAGGACTGATAATAAGGTGAAAAGGAGAAAGTCTTAATTGACATTTTTTCTGTCATATTTCTTTTAATAAATATTTAAAGGAGAAAAACAGTATGGCATTTTCATTAGAAGTTGAAGAACTTGTAAAACGGGTTGACAAATATCAAAGCCATTATCCCGAAAGAATTGAGAGGTATCAACTCTAAAACTAGCAGAAGCAAAATTAGTATATTATAAGAAAACAAAAGGGGATTTTTTATGAATAAAGAAGAAATGTGTGATTACCTTATATCTACAAGCTTATATAGGAAAAAAGGATTAGACCTTTCCTATGTAAAAGATATGATTGATTCAGATAAAACAATCCCTATAAGTGACCTTGTAGAGAGATTTATTAAGATTGATAAGTATTATGAAGGCGAACCGTGGAATATTAGGCAGATATTAAATAATATTGACATAATTATTCCAGTAGAGGATAGAAAAGAAAAATGGGAAGCTAAAGGCAATGAACAGATTATTGAAAAAATTAAAAAAATGCCAAATTTAGGAGATACGGTATATGGTATATTCAGACAGACTAAAATTATACCTTTAACAATTACCAGTATTACATTTAATGAATTTGGTATTACATTATCTGCTAAAAATGAAGAAGAACTTGGATACAGTGCAATAACTTTAATGGCAGATAATACCGGTACAGAATGGTATAAAACTAGAAAAGAAGCAGAAAAGAGTGTTAAAGAAATTTTAGCAAGCCGTTTATTAAATAAAAATGGCAATGACTTAGAACGCTAGAAGGAGATAGATTATGGAAAGATTAACAGGAAGAGATGCATATGGAGACATTGTAGCAAATGAAGAGATGCAGATAATAGCATCAAGAGGTACTACATATGATGACTTACATAATATTATAAATCATCTGGCAGAAAAGTTATGTGAATATGAGGATTTAGAGGAACAGGGCAGACTTACTAAGCTACCTTGTAAAGTAGGAGATATAGTTTGGTATGCAGATAATGAAATTAAAATCGAAAGTATTAAAATACAAGAGAAATCATCTATAGTTTATCAAGGAAGTTCGATAAACGGTGGTTATGGAAAATTTTGGTTCAATTCATCTGATTTAGGTAAGACAGTTTTTCTTACTGAGGCTGAAGCTTATGCAAAACTGGATTTGGGAGTAACAATAGGACAGACATTATATGTTATTTCTGAAGATGATTATGATATAAAAAAAGCTAAAGTAATATCAATAAATTTATGCCCGTATTATTGCAATGATACAGGATTTAAACTTTCTGAAATGAGAAGTGAGGGCTATGGGTATGGATATTATCTTGATGTTAAAGTGAAAGAATTTGATGATATTTATACAGACTTACCTATAACAGTAAAAGACTTTGAGGGTGGAATTATCTTTACATCTAAGGAAAAAGCTGAAGAAAAACTTGAAAAATTAAAAGGTGAGCTTAATGAAGAAAGAGATTAACCCATGAGTAGAAAAGCAATATCAAAAGCGACAAGACTAGCTGTATATGATAAGTGTAATCATAGATGTGCTTATTGTGGCTGTGAATTAGATTATAAGGACATGCAGGTAGACCATATTGAAGCAGTATACTTAAACGAATACAATAAAGAAAGAAATTATAAAGCTTTAAATGATGATGAACTCAATGATATAAAGAACTACCTGCCAGCCTGTAGAGCATGTAATTTCTATAAGAGTACATTTACATTAGAAGAATTCCGAAAGCGTTTATCAACAACATTGTTCAACAATCTTGAAAAGAATTTTAATTATAAGCTGCTTAAAAAATATGGACTTATCAAAGAGGATATCAAACCTGTAAAGTTCTATTTTGAGAAGCTAAGAGAAGAGGAATAGATAATTTATGAGAACTGGAAGTATTAGAAAAAGTGATTTAGAAAATAAATATGTTTTCTGGGATATTGATGGGACTTTAGCACCTTATCGGTTTAATGACCATGTTTCAGACCCAGAGGGTACAAATAATGGTATGAGTTTAAAAGAAATTAGTGAACATATTTTCTTAACAAGAAAACCATCTCAACATATGATGAAAGTTGTATATTCTTGTGGAGCAAGAAGAAATTTCATCATGGGTCATTGTCAGGTTCAACAGGAAATGGATGATAAACAATTGTGGTTGGATAAACATTTTCCAATTATTAAACGACAAGATAGAATACTTACTTTTGAGAATATATCAAAAGCTGATAGCATTGTTGAATATTGTGCAGGACATCGAATTGACTTGAAAGATGTTGTTTATGTTGATGATGTACTTGCATTTTTAAGGGAAGCGGAGCGAAAAGGTATTAAATCATATCATATCAGCAGTTTCTTAGACTGGGATTATTCAGATGATTATTTTAATTCAAAAGATGCGCCTATAACATTTGAGGAATGTGAGGTAGTACCTGATGATTCACAGATTGAAAATTGTTTGGTATGTCTTGCATAGAAAGAAAGGGAAAGACTATGTATAAATGGATTAAATTTAAAGATTTAGGACAGTTTTATGTAGATAAAGTACTTGTAGAATCAGATATACCATTGTTTTTCATTTGCTATGATGAAAACAATAATAAATATGCCTGTCTGACATTAAATGAGGATATTGGGGAATATTTAGTGAAACATATTGATAATATAAAACTGCAAAATATTCTACAGAAGAATATAACAATATATGATGTATTTAATACTGATAAAAATGCTTTATGTTATTTAACATCATATGATTTTGCATCTGGAATTATGAATCATATGGAAGTGGAAATTTCAGATGTACTTGATGAGAATACATGTAAAAACTTATATATTACATTATAGAATAAAATAATATTATATATATAAAGAAAGATAGTCTTATAAATAGCTTTATTGGTTATTAGTAAGGCTTTTTTTATGCGAAAAAATTTATTAAAAAATCTGTTATATCTAAGAAAAAAATGAAAGTAGTTCTACACTACTTATATATAAAAATATATAGAAGGGGATTAAAAGTATGAAGAAGATACAGGATGTATTATTAATATCAGCATTAATTATTGCTATAGCTGTTGGTATATTCTTTTCAATTTACATAATATGCAACCCTGATATACCAATATGGGCTAAATGGCTGATATTAACAAAATAAGGGAAGCGTCAAGGATGCAGTAATAATAAATATGACAGCTAAAGATAAGACTTTATACGGTACTTTTCAAGCAAATAAAGCGGAGTATTGTTATAAGATTGAAAATAATCAGCTACAAATATGGGAAAAAGACTAAAAAAACTGAGAGATAAATTATGACTCTGAAAGGAATGTAAAATATGTCAATTAGTAAAACGGGTTGTAGTTATTCAATAACAAAAGAAGATTTGGAATGTGAATATAAAAAATGATTTTCAGATGGGGCAAAAGCAGTATGCGGTCTTATATTGGAAACTTTAAAAGACCAGCGATTTGAAATTCTTGATAGCTCTAATGATGAAATTACGTTACAGATAATTAATGCAAGTATTAAGTCTGTTCAGGATAGGCTTGATAAATACAATAACAGTTTATTGTATCGAAAATAAAGAAATATATACTTGCACAGTAGGAAAAATTTCTATTTCTAAAAACAATGGCGTATGGGTAGAAATAAATTTTCCAAAGGAAATGCCGGATATTGTTGCAATAGAATACAATTTAGATGATATAGGCAAAACAGTATTCCTCGCAAGAGAAGAAGCAGAAGCAGCAATGAACAAATTAAAAGGCAAAGATAATAAGGGTATAGAAAGAGATATAGAAAGGGATTAATAAGGTTTTAAGATGTATTGTGTAAAATCATATATGTCACGAAAGAAGAAAAATAGGGTATGTAAAAACTGTAAATACCATGAGAAAGTGTTTTGGAATAAGCATTTACAGTGGAGATGTACTTATTAAATAAAATAGGAGTATCAATTATGAAAGTTCCATATATAAAAGCTATAGATAAAGATACAGGTAAAGAAGTTCAAGGATTTTACTTTGAGTATCCGGAAACTTCTTATTGCTTTACAGAAGATTATGAAAAGTCTCCGGTTGAAATGATACCATGTGTGGTTTTCTACACAATGACGGACTGGGGATTGCCTAATAAGCCTATGTTATGCCAGAACATTGATAAAGACAGTATTAAACTTATTAGGTATGTTGATATTTGATGAAAGTAATTATATTGCAAAAGGCTTAAGCGTTTAATTAATAAGGAATATGAGAAGTAAAAAATATGATTACAAGAGAAATGATTGAAAACGGATTTAAAACAGGTAAAAAAGGATATAGAAAGGACTTAAGTGTTATGGAATATAACAGGACGGATGAAGAATATATTAATATGCTTGTTACTGAAAGATACTGGAAAGATATAAAGAGATGCTTTAAAAAGGATGCAGATGATAGTCTAAAAAGAATATATTATAACGGCAATTGGTATCAGTGCCGTATGGCAGATGGGGGATTTTGTATTGGGGCAAAGGATATCTGTAACCCTGAAAGATTAGATTTAACAGAGGTAAAAGAATACATACAAAATGCAACTAACAGCATTTATAATGCCAGTGGATTGTTAGAAGCTAATAATATCAAAACACTTAATAAGCGATTAGACAATATAAAAGAAGAACTTTACAGATGCTATAAAAGAATTGATGAAATAGAAGAAAGCTCATATGTAAATCAGAAGAAAAATATAAAGGATAAAGAGATTGAAGAAATAGAGAGGTAATATATATGGATAAAATTACGACACAGGAAATAGTTGAAAAAACAGTATATAAAACTTCAGATGGTGAAATTTTTGATTGTGAAAGGGATGCTTTGGTACATGAGAAATGGACAGTATTAAAGGAAAAAATGGATAAAATCAAAAGTATATTTTCTGATGAAGATATCCTTATACATGACAGGGCATATTACATTAAAAATACAAGTGATTTTATGACTGTAGTAGAATATCTGAACTTGTGTCATAAATTTACTGAAAAGGATTTTCGTGGTACAGATTGGTATTTCTTTTACGAAGACGATAATGATTATGGAGATAGATATTGGATTGAAACGCTTACTGAAAGGAAACAGAATTGGGAAGAATATTGTAAACAATTTGAGGTGTAAGAAAGGATAAAAAACTATGGCAAAAGAAAATAATATTAAGGTTGTAAAAGGTAGAACAGAAGAAGGAAATTATGCTGAAATTTTTGTAAGCAGGGATAAATCCCAAAATAGAATTACCATAGATACATTCGAGGACAAGGTGTATCTGACAGTAAAAGAAGTCAAGGAATTAATTAAAGTATTACAGGATAGTATTAAAGAATAGAAAAATATTGGGAAATATGATAACAGTCATACACTATTATAATATAAGTAATATTATAAAGAAATTGAAAAATAAGGCTTAAGTTGCGCATACTTAAGCCCATTGTCGGAATGGCTTACTTATCTGACTTAAGCAAGCCTTCACTGATGTTGCTCATTATCTTACTGTATTTCAGGTTACTGAAATTAACAATAAGACACATCAATGATTGTGAAGTTAATTGTATGCATACATATTTCTTACCAACACAAATATGTATGTAGTACTTATTTAAAATATCATAAATGTAAGAGTATGTAAACAGAAATTATTATGCTATAATCTAACTAAAGAGATGCGTATATAAAAGGACTCTAGTAATTTTCGGATTAGTAAAATATATAGGAGATAGTTAAAATATGATTAACGATAAAGTTTTTAATAGCATCATACAATTAGATGAATTTTGCAGTAAAATAAAAATAAAGGCACATAATGAAGAAAAAATATATAAATTTATCAAAGATAATGATAATTCCATAGATTTATATACGAATAATAATGTTTTATGTAGATATGGAATTTCATGTGTAAATGTTATAGATGTTATTGGTGTATTATTACAGGATTACGCAACAGGAATTATACAGGATTTTGAAATTGTAGAAAAGTGTAAAGAACCTGTCATTGATTTAGCTAAAGAGGATGATGGTTATGAATATTGAAGAAATAAGAAAGAAGTTGCCTTTATAATTAGCAAAGAGAGTAACAGATGATAATTTATTAATAGAAGACTGGTCTGATGAATGGTATGAACAGGCAAAGGATATTATATGTAGATATATATTTAAGTCATTATAAACACATATAGGAGAATTAACCATGAAAGCTACATCATTAGAAATATCAAGCAGTTATAATGGAATTAAAAAATTAAAATGGAATGAAATATATGAGTCTGAAGATGAGCTTATTAATGATTTAAGAAGAATTAACTTAGATGTAAATATTGTTTTGCTTCCTAGAGGCTATGAGTATATGAGAAGTTTTAAGAAGCAATTAGAAAATGGAAAAGAGTTGTCTTCTAAACAAATGACACAATTAAAAAGAATAGCTTGTTGTGTAGCCTATGGTATATATGTAAATAAATTAATAAAAGAATAAGGAGAAGGATATATGATAGTATTAAATACAGAAGGTTTTAGTGATGAATTTAAGGATACTGCTCCAAAAGAATGTGCTATATATTTATCAAGCTGTTTATCAGAAGATACACATAAACAATTAAAAAAAGATTGGGATGAATTAGGTGGAATAAATGCAATGCCTTATTGGGAGTATGTTCTTAATTCATTAAGTATAAAATATGATGGAAAATATAATGAAAGACAGGAAGAACAGTCTGCGGATGATGCAAGTAATGCATACACCTACAGGGCAAAGGAAATAAATTGGAGAACCAGTGCTAAAGATGAAGAAAAGCAGTATGTAACAGGTAATATTGTTACTGTAAGCAACAGATATTTTATTGTTAATCCGGAAATAGTAACTGATTGTGGACTTACAGGGTTATCTTTTGATAGTGGTTTTACAGAGATTGATAAAGATACAATCGAACCGGTAATTAGCCCTGTTATTGATAAGAAGAAAGAAGTATTAATAAAGGTTCATTCAGAGCTTATTGACCTTACAGCTGCTACAACTAATAAAGAGCTTGAAGCTCTTTGTGAGGCATGTAATTATGATTATGACACTTTAAGAGAATGGGATAAAGAGTGTAAAGTATACATATCCGGTAATACAGAATATAGTAATTTTACCAGAGCATTAGTTGAAAGCAACTATATTGATAATGCACTGCTTGATTATGCTAAAAAGTATAAAGAATTCTTCATAGGAAAAGATAGTTCTGAAGAAATAGATGAGATAGACAGATAATTAAAAAAAATAATGAATTAACAGGTATGGTTTTTACTGTACCTGTTATTTTTTTACCCTTTATTAAGAAAAATATGAAAAAGAAGCCGCTTTAATATAGTATTTCCACACTATTTAAGTATAAGGGATTTAATAAAGGAGAAAGAAATATGAAGAAGCAATCAGTAATTCTTGGCATAATAACGGTTTTAATGGTGTTAATTTTACAGATTAAACCTGATGTAACTGCTTATGCTTATACGAAATCAGACTATAACTATAAGGACGGAAGATATTATGTAGATAATCTTGAGAAGCATACACATGATAATACAATCACTTTGTATATGCTCTTTCCAAAGTCATCTTTCTTAGAAGGGGATATCTACTATGACTTCCTATGTTTTTCAGATAACTTTCCTGATGGAAGCTATTATAAGGATTTAGGATATGAAACTCTAAGATATCATGCAAAACTGGATACAGCTAAGACTGTAGCAGAAGATGTAGGAGAAGGCGTAGTAGTATCATTCGGTTTCAATGTAGAAAATGGTACATATGTATTTAGTACAAATGATTACTCATATGGAATATGTACACTGACAAAGGATTATAAGAATCCGTTAATTCATAAGAGAAATTTCAATGATGAAACAACCGTATGGCAGGAGAAGGTAACACTTAATAATGAACATCTTGATTTATATGCAATCATGGGTGGGGAAGAATTCATTGTAAATAATGTGGATGCCATGTCTAATTATGCAAAGGGATTAAGACAGTCTGAGTTATCCGGTAGTCAGAAAGAAAACAATATGAGAGATGCTTTATCAGGTATGGTCAGTTCAGATACGGATAAGAATGAATTAAACGATATTGTCAATGAGCTTATGAAAGATGACAGTACCGGTACAGATAAGGATAATATGTCGTCTGATGATAAGGACAATTCATATGTAAATAAGAATTTGGATGTAAATAATTCAGCTACGAATAGTGATGGAGTAAGTATTACTACTAATAAAGGTAATACCGGTAATGATGAATCTAATAATACAGAAGATAAAAAGACAGATATAAAAACTTATATTACTGCCGTAATAGGAATATTGGTACTTATTGTCTTATTTATCATTGCAAAAAAGAAAAAACATTAAATAGGGGGATTTTATGAGAAATTATAAGAAGGAAATTTATGACAGATTAGGGATTGATAATAATACAATACCAAGCTGGAAGACAAATGATTATTCAGCCGATTTAAAGGTATCCCTTAAAATTCAGGAATATGCTATGAAAGCAGACAGTATTATCATTTTAGGAGATTATGATGTAGATGGTATATGTGGTTCACATATTTTAAAGAGAAGCATGGAAGAGATTACTCCTGATAAGGATATTACTATTCTTCTTCCAACAAGACCGGAAGGATATGGAATAAACAGAAGAATGGTAGATTTTTGTAAGCAGGAAGCCTCTGATAAAACACCTTTAGTTATTACCTGTGATACAGGTATTGCTGCAAAGGAATACTTGGAAGAGATTAAATCAGCAGGATGTAATGTAATATTAACAGACCACCATGAATTAAAAAACAGAGATAGACTTCCCTGTGTAGATTTAATCATAGACCCGGAAGTATCATTTATTGATAATCCTTTATCCGGTACAAACTGGTGTGGAGCAGGTGTTGCTTTTAAGCTTATGGAAAATATTGTATCTTTGCAGACAAGAAATTATTGTCTGGCGTTTGCAGGCATTGCAACAGTGGCAGATATGATTACTTTAAGGGAAGGAAGCTGGCAGTTAGTAAAGAATGCCATAGATTCCTTAAAGGTAAATGCTCCTGTAAATATTTTATTGCTTACATATGAATTAGGCAGGGATTTGGCACATCTTACGACAGATGACATAGGATTTTATATTGCCCCTACATTTAATGCCGCAGGAAGACTAGAAGGAAGTGAAATACATACAGACGGAGCATTACAGGTTATTGATTTCCTTGAAAATCCTACTGAAGAGAAAGCTAAGAGACTGGTAGAGATTAATGATTATAGAAAGGCACTGGATGTAGAAGAAGTCGAAAAGGTTGATAATCTTATAAAGGAACAGGGAAAGGAACTGGATTATCCTATATGGATATATGCCCCGGGATTACATAAAGGACTTGTAGGATTAGTAGCAGGATTTATAAAAGAGAAATATAATGCTCCTGTATGTGTATGTACTGATAATGAAGATAAGACTATGATTACAGGTTCAGCAAGAAGTGTAGATGGATTTAATATTTATGATTACCTTGATAAAAATAAGGATTGTTTTATCAAATATGGCGGACATGAGGGAGCAGCAGGATTTTCTCTTACTAAGGAAAACTTTGAAGAAATAGAAAAGAGAGTAGAAAAGAGAGAATCCATCCCTAAAAGGAAAATAGATGCCATTCCTATAGAGCTTAATGATATTCCACATATTAACCGTATAACTAATGAATTAAGACCATTTGGAGAAGGATTTAGTGAACCGGTATTTAGTGCGGATATTGACCTTACAAAGCAGGAAAATGTAAGTATGTTAGGCGAAGAAAAGAAACATTTAAGTATCAGAAATACTACTCCTAAATGGAAGCTTATTCATTTTGGACATACAGAGAGCGACCTTACGAACTATGAGAAATTTAAGGCATATGGCAAGGTCCATAGCAGTTACTTTAAAGAGTATATGACTCCTGAAATGAGTGTAAAAGTCGTTGAAGATGAGCCTGTAAATGAATATGATGATTTAGAGCTGTAATAATAAGGAAAATAATAATATGATTTATACAAGTTACTTTGCTAAAATAAGGAAGTTCCCTTCAAATGTATTTCCTATATCCATAGCAAGATTTACACCTAAAGGAGTAGATATCCCTTGTATTTTGGAATTAGCCCCTACAAAGGAAATCTTATTAAAATATAAGGGAGATGGAAATACAGATAATTATATTAAAGCCTACAATGAACAGGTATTGGATAAGTATAATATGGATGGATTTATCAGCCTGATAGAGAAAGCCAGTGGGATAAAGGGTGTAGCTGACAGCATGGACAAACATGTAGCATTATGCTGTTTTGAAAAGTCTGAGGATTTCTGTCATAGGCATTTAATTGCTGATAGATTAGAAAGAAACAATATTAAAGTACAGGAATTAGATGAAAATATTATAGAAGAGATAAAGAATAATACAATGGAATTAAATCCATTAAAAGACGGTATTACTCATATAAATATATATTCTAAAGCGGAAACAGAATTAGGTAGATTTTTAACTAATTTTGCATATTGTCCTATTAGTACTGATGAAGGAGCTTTTAATTCTATTGAAGCTTATTGGGGATATCTTAAAATTAATCCAGATAATAAAGAAAGAGAACAGTTAAGAGAGTTATATGGATTAAAAGCTAAACAAAAGGCAAATGAAATATTAAAAAATCAAGGTACTCGTTATGAAAGACCTGATTTTGATGATAAAATTGATAAAGCAATTAGTCTAAAATTTAATACAGATATGGCAAAGGCTATTTTTGTTAAACATAGAAATATACTGAATTTGCCTATAACTCATTATTATTATTTTGGAGATAAAACTAATTGTAAAATAGTAGATGCAATGGACAAATATCCACAGTTTATTAATTCTGTTAAAACAAATTTAAAAAAGTGGATAGAAAATAATAAAGACATTTTATATAAACAGGAAACCATAGATAGCAATATAGAAAAGACTGCCTGCTTTACCGGAAGACGGCCAAAGTATCTGTTTGGGTATAATGATGATTCCAGCTATTTAAAATTAACCATATATACTTATAAGGTCATAAAAGATGCATATAATAAGGGCTATCATAATTTCATTACTGGTGGCGCTCAAGGGTTTGACCAGTTAGCTTTTAGGGCTGTTAATGCATTAAAGAAAGAGCATCCGAATGAAAATATAAAGAACATATTGTATCTCCCTTGTAAATCCCAGAGTGATAAGTGGGGAAAAGATGGATTATTTGGTAGTGATAATTATAAAAAGATGCTTAATATGGCTGATAAAATCAGATATATTAGTGAAGAGTATACGAATACCTGCCTGATGGATAGAAATAAAGCAATGATTGATGATTCCTCTTTGGTAATCGCCCTGTATGATGATAAAAACTGGGATAATGATAAAAGAGTCCGAAGTACAAGTGGTACATTAAATGCTCTAAATTATGCTAAAAATAAGCATAGACAGATTAATCAGATATCTTTTGATGAACATAATATACTTGATACATTAGAGGTAAATGTTTTAAATTGGGATAATGATGTTAAGAATAATGATTACTTATTTGGAATAAATAAAGATATTTTGTGTCAACAGGTTAATTGTAAAGGTGTTATGGATGATAACCCAGTTATAGATAATGAGTATGACAGGTAAATATAAAAGGCTTATATGTTAAAAATAGCATATAGGTCTTTTTTTATTGCTCTGAATAAAATATTTTCCACACTATTTAATTAATAATGGAAAATCCATATTTAATTAAGGAGTTTTTTATGGGAAAGACAATATTTATAACAGAGAAACCAAGCGTAGCACAGGAATATGTAAAGGTGCTTAAGGTAAAGAAAGCAGGTAAGACAGACGGATATGTAGAAGGATACAGTCCTGTTCTTAATAAAGATGTACAGATTACATGGGCTGTCGGACATCTTATCAATTTAGCTTCTGTACCGGAACAGAAAGCTGGAAGATTACTTAATGCAGCAGCTAAGAAGGAATACCATTGGGGATTTGATAATCTCCCTGCTTTATTTGATAACTATATTTATCAGGTAAGTTATGCAACAAAAGACCAGTTCAATGTCATAAAGAGTTTGTACACAGCTAAGGATGTAGATGCTATCTATTATGCAGGTGATAGTGGAAGAGAAGGTATTTATATACAGGCACTCATCCGTAATCAGATATTTAAAGGAGCAGACCCAAGAGGGATAGATGAGAGAGTTGTATGGATTGATTCCCAGACAGAAGAGGCTATCTTAAATGGTATAAGGGATGCAAAGCCATATCATTTTTATGATAATTTAATTGCAAGTGGGTATGCAAGAGCCATTGATGATTTCAGTATCGGTATGAATTTTACTGAAGGACTTACTGTGAAAGCAAAAAATAAAGTTATTGCAGGAAGGGTAATGTCTCCAACATTAGCTATGGTTGTAAACAGACAGAAGGAAATAGATGATTTTGTTGTTACGGATTATTATGGTATCAACGCTAATCCTGAAGGATACACCTTTACTCCTAAATGGAAAGCTGTTCCGGGAAGTGCTGTATATGATTCAGCCTTACTTTATAATGAAACAGGATTTAAGAAGGAAGAGGATGCGAAAGCTTTCTGTAAGGATAATCTTAAGTTTGTGGATACATCTATAGGATTAACTGTAGATGGAATAAAGGTAACAGAAAAGAAAGAGATTGCTCCATATCTGTTTAATCTTGCTGAATTACAGGCACATTGCAGCAGACAGTATCATATAAGTCCAGATGATACATTAAAGATAGCACAGTCACTTTATGAAAAGAAAATGACTACATATCCAAGAACAGATGCAAGAGTATTATCAAGTGCAGTAGCAAAGGAATTAGAAAAGAAATTTGGGAAACCTGTTCCTAAGAAATATGTAGATGATAGTAAGATTACAGACCATTATGCTATTATCCCTACATTTGAAAATCATCTAAATCAGTGTAAAGATTTAGAGAAGGCTGTATTTAATGATATTATGTTAAGGTTTAAGTCTATATTTAAACCACCTTATGTATATGATAGTATCAATATTACTCTAAAGAGTGAAAGTGGAGAGGTATTTACCACTACAGAAAAACAGGAGAAGCAGTTAGGATGGAAGGAGTTATATACAGATAAACCAGATTTACAGACTGTAAATATTCCTTCTAAGGGAGATGTATTACAGTGTATGCTAGAGCTTAATCCTTGTCAGACAAAACCACCTGCTGCATATACAACAGGTACACTTATTCTTACAATGGAGAAAGCTGGTAAGTTTATTGAAGATGAAGAGTTAAGGGAACAGATTAAAGGATGTGGAATAGGTACATCTGCTACCAGAGCTGGGATTATTAGTAAGCTTGTCGATAAAGGATATATCGCTGTTGATAAGAAACAGAAGGTATCTCCTACAGAGACAGGTAAACAGGTAATAGAGGTCCTTAATACTATAGATAAGACGATTATAAGTCCTGAAAAGACAGCAGAGATGGAACAGTGCTTATCAGATATTGCAAATGGTACATTATCTCCCAAAGACCACAGAAAAGCCATGAATGATTACATTACAAAGAAAATACAGGCTATAAAGGATGCTGAAGGAATTAGTGTATCAAAGGCATATGGAAGTAAAGCTAAAGGAAGCAAATCCGGTCCTGCAAAACAGTTTGACTGTCCATGCTGTAGCACTCCTTTAAAATATGGTAAATTCGGATATTATTGTGAAAATAAGGACTTTAGTGGTTCAAGAGGTGGATATATTTTAACTGAAAAGGATATGGAACGCCTCTTATCAAAAGGAGAGACTACTTATAAAAACATGACAAGTAAGACGGGCAGTAAATTTAAGGCTAAGTTTGTATTAAAGGATATAGTGGGTTCTGAAAAGAAAGAACTTGGCTTGGAATTTGAAAAATAATGATAATTTTAAAGAGATATCAGATATTTATATATTTGGTATCTCTTTTTTTTACACTATTTAGATAAGCAAATGATAATAATTAAGAAAAGGACTATTATTATGATAATGAAACAAATAATTACGGATATAGATAATGAATACAGTGATGTTCTTATGAAGCTACAGGATGATAATAATGAAAAATTATTAAGTAAAGATGATGTGTTATATATCCATAACTATGCAATAGAAAAATATGGTGGAGAAAATGGTGTTAGGGATAAGAATTTACTGGATTCAGTAATTTTAAGTCCATATCAGGAAGTATTTGGAAAGAAATTATATCCGACAGTATTTGATAAAAGTGCAAAATTATTATATGATTTTACTGATTATCAGATATTCATAGATGGAAATAAAAGAACAGGAGTATATTGTTGTTTAACATTATTACAGGTGAACAGCTATAAACTAACATTAACAAATGATGAATTATACAAACTCACTATGGATATAGCTAATAATAAAATAACATTTGAAGATGTAAAGAGAATAATAAAGAATAATTCAATCAAATTAGAGCTATGTCAAAATATAGAAGATACCATTAATAAAGATAATAAGGAGTATAATGATTATGAATCAGAACAAAGACTATAAACCCGTAGATAAAGATATATTAAATAGTATCCTAGATAATATAACAGAAGAAAGAGATGAAGTCCTTTATAAATTAGCCGGTGGAGTTGATAAACCGGATAATGATGAAGATAAAGATGATATCAGCTTAGATTAAATCCGAATAAATATGACTTATTTTTAGAGGTGTTAGATATTTATGTATCTGATATCTCTTTTTTTACACTATTTAGATAAGAGATAAATTATATAAAGGAGATTAAGATATGAGTAATCACTATAAAGAAGTAAGAAATGGAAACGGAACTAATTTAACAATAGGACCATCTGCTTATATAAGTATTGGTAAAGATGGAAAAGATATAATGATTAGATGTGAGAATGAAGTTATAGCATTTAATTCATTAAATGATTTAATAGCTGCATTAGATAAAGATAAGTCGGTATATTATCGTAACGATAATGACTTATCTATGGACAATCAGGATATAGATATGGATTTAGATAGATAATATAAATGTTACATAAAAAAGGAGAAAATGATATGGATAATTGGACTTATAATACGATTACTGGATTTTCTAAGGAACTTGCAGAAAAATATATAGATAAAATAGGAAATTTTGATTTTAACAAGTTGATACCAATACCTGAGAGTTTAAAAAATTATTGTGATGTACAAAGTGATAAGAAGATATATATTTATTTATCAGAAAAATTATCAAAGCCAATATCAGAAGTAAAAGAATCTAAATATTCAAAATTAATTACAAATGCATTTAATAAAGATTGGATATCAGCTATAAAGGAATACATAGATAATGATATAAAGAAAGGTATTTTAACTGAAAATAAAATAGACGAGGATTATGAAAAAGGGAAAATATATGTAAATAATTATGAAAAATATGGAGCGATAACATATATTGATTGGTGTCGTAATAATTGGGGAACTAGGAATAACGCTTATGACACACATTATGATGAGTTAAGCGAAACCTTATCATTTAGTACAATATGGAATGCTCCTGTTACTATTCTTAAAAAATTGGCAGAAGATAATCCAAATGTTAAATTAGATTTTTATGCTGAGAACGAAGATGGTGAATATTTAAAAGCAACTTTAGTCGATGGAAAGTATATTGAAATCGAAAAAGGAGATGTTGATTATATTCTTGAATAATAAAAGATAAATATAAGACAGCCTCAAGTAGTATCAATGATATTATTTAGGCTGTTTTTTGTAACATAATTTTAAGATTATTTAAAATATATTATAAAAAACATACACTATTATAGTATAATAATAAATTACAGAGAAGATAGGAGAAGATAATTATGAAGGATGGATTTAGTAGAAAACCAAGCGTCACATTTACAGAGGAAGAGAAAGCCTTTGCAAGAAGGATAGTTAATGGGGAATTAACAGAAGAAGAGGAAAGACAGTTAGATGCTGAGATTGAAAAAACTTGTATTTTTGAAGAGACTCCAAGAGAAGAATGGATAAAAGAAGCAACAAAAGCAAAGAGTTCTATAGATATATTTTAATAATAAAGGTTTATAATTATAACAAAGTAGGAAATTTATGATATTCTAAATAATTTGGTTGTGAATATATCAGAAAAATACGGTATAATAAGGAGTTAATAGCATGGAATATAAAAGTATAATATGTGATGAATGTGGAACAATTAGAAAGATTTGCGAGAATTTAAAAGAAGAAGAAATAGAGGATATACTAAGTAATCATCCGGAATGGAGATTAGAAACAATAGAAGCTTACGAAGATATTGAATTGTATTAAATAATTAAAGAGAAAATATGGAGAAAAGGTAATATGTGAGATTAGAAAAATAAGGAGATAGAAAATGG
>ERZ835980.1982-NODE-1982-length-20116-cov-2.859130_pt1 | contig 20116 bp, 18 predicted proteins | sample MGYA00519943_ERZ835980 | MGnify/ENA primary metagenome ERZ835980 (study PRJEB31850, sample SAMEA3708791) | human gut metagenome | biome: human gut; feature: human-associated habitat; material: faeces | place: China | collected 2014 ... | reverse complement strand
GCTTCCACCAGATTCAGATGGATAACCAGAACTTCCAGATGAGTCTCTACGCCTCCGGAAGCCGATATGAAGTCGGCGTGATCGAAAACGATCTGTATTATGAAGAAAATGGATTCCAGTTTTTTGCGTCCGATTTTACCCCTGACGGTTACGCCTGTCTGCGTGACCGCTTTCTCGGCCCGTACCGCACGGAGCGCGATCCTCTCGCGGTTGAGACAGGCATATGTGAAATTCCCGGCCAGAAGGGCGGAAACCACTGCGGTGTGCTGCAAAAAAACGTGACGCTTGCGCCCGGGGAGGAAGCGCGGCTTCTATTCCTGCTTGGCGAGGGTGATCTCGAGGCCGGAAAAGCGGCTAAGGCCCGCTGGACACCGGAAAAGGCGGATGAGGACTTTTCACGCCTTGCAGAATTCTGGGATAAGAAGCTTTCCTGCCTGCAGGTCAGCACGCCGAACGAGGGCATGAACACCGAACTGAATATCTGGAACCTCTACCAGAGCGAGATCAACGTTATGTTCTCCCGGTTCACCTCGTTCATTGAGGTCGGCGGGCGCGTTGGCCTCGGGTCCAAAGGCCAGGTCAAAGCCGTAGCCGTCGCAGCCGAGCTCAACGCCCGTCACGCGGCGGAGCAGCGCGGGGCGACTCCAGCCGCACGAAGGGCAATGATAGGCGCCCAGCTGTCCGTACTGCACATAGTCGTATTCCAGCGGGGCGTTGCACTGCGAGCAAAAACGCGAGTCGCTAATGCGGTCGGACTCGGTGCCCGTGGCGCCGTCGATGCCAAAGGTGATGCTCGTGTTGGGGACGCGCGCGGCGATCGAGGCGCACAGCGGATCGTCGGCGTTGTAGACGAGCGTTGTCGTCGGAGAGAGCTCCAACGCATGGGCGATGACGTCTTGGGTATGGTCGATCTCGCCGTAGCGGTCTAGCTGGTCGCGGAACAGGTTGAGCAGCACAAAGTACGTCGGTTTGAGCTTGGGCAGGACGCGCACCGTGTAGAGCTCGTCGCACTCAAAAACGCCCACGCGCTTGCCGCTGCTGGTGTGCTTAAGGCCGCCGCGGGCCTCGAGCAGAGCACCCACCACACCAGGCTCCATATTGTTGCCGGCACGGTTGCATACCACGGTAGCGCCGCTGGCAGCAACGGCGTCAGCGATGAGGTTGGAGGTGGTGGTCTTGCCATTAGTACCGGTGATCACCACGCTGCGGTCGACCAGGCTCGCGAGGTCGCTTAGCAGCTCGGGGTCGATCTTCATGGCGATGCGGCCGGGAAGCACGCCACCCTGGCGTTTGAGGACAGAGCGCAGTCCCCAGCGGGCGATATCGCTCGAGGTGCAGGCAAGAGATGAGCGGAAGTTCATGAAGTCGTTCCTAACGTGAATGACATGGTCGGGGCGATCGCGTCGCTAAAAGCCGTAGCGGCGCGCAAATTCCTGGGCGAGCTGCGATACATCTTCGCAGGCGTTGGCCCAGGGGGCAAAGTCGGGGGTGTCCGAGATAATGCCGTCGGCCTCCCAAACTGCCTGGTGCGAAAGATCCCAGGGATCGCGTGGCTCGGGCCGGCAGGGAAGGTACGGTGTCTGGTACATGGGATTCAGCAAGAAGAACGCGCCACCCTCGCAACGGTTAGCGAACTCACGCAGCGCGCGCGTCGCCGGGCGCATCTTGTTTGTTTTGAACAGCAAGATCGTGCGGGCGAGCAGGTACCAAGGAGAGTTTTCGAGTGCGTCTGCCCCCACCTGTTCCTCGAGCTGATGCGCCAGGGCAAAAAAGCCGTCCTGGTCTTCCAGGCGGGCGAGGGCAAGCAATACGGTGCCGGCGGCCCGGGTGGGATAGCCCTCCGTCTTAAGGACACGGCGAGAATAGTTGGCGGCGGCGCGGTAACGAGCGCTCGCCATGCACAGCTGCGAGATGGCCTCGAGTGTGTGAAGCCACCCGATAAGGGCCGGCTCGCTCACGGTAAGGTCCGCTGCGGTGACACCGTCGGCCAAAACATTATTGGCCCAGTAGTGCGGGGCCTCCATATCAAACCCGGGCACGCTCTGTTGCAGGTAGTCGGCCGTGCTCGTCTCGAGCTTCATCAGGTCGCCCAGGCAGGCGTCAACGGGCGTGTCGGCCAGGATGATGGCGAGCAGCTGCGCGTCGACGGCCAGTGAATCGACGCGGACGATCTTGAGCAGCTCATCGCGCATGTCGTCGAACAGACGATTGCGCGTCTGCTCGAACTCCTCGTCGCTGCCCATGTCCTCGATGCGATGGAGCTCGTCGAGCAGGTGACGATGAACACCGGCATAGGACAGCAGCGCCCGGGCATGCTCGGACTGCGCATACTTTTGGGGATTCGCGCTAATGTCGTTATGGACAAGCTCGCGTGCTGCATCGGTGAGCTCGGGGTGCGACGCCAGATAGGTGCGCTCCAGGTAGGCGGGGATGTAGACGCTCGGATCCATTAGAGGTCTCCTCCCTTAAACGGCAAGCCCTGCTCGGCTGCGCGTAGGATGCGCTCGTCGATCTGGGAGCGCACGATGTCGTTGGTGGCGACCCAGGCGGCAAAGCTGGCGTTGTCGGGAGCGCCCAGGCCCTCCTGCAGTAGCGGCGTTGCCTCGGACAGCGCAAGGACAAGCTCGTCGGTGGAGCCCACGCCCACGTTGACGCGGGCATAGACGCCATCGGGAAACTCGGTTTGGAAGTAGAGCGCCTCTGCCGCGTGCGGGCACGAGTGCGCAAGGATGCGCAGGTAGTGCTCGGCGCCCTCGTAGTCCAGCTCGCGCCAGGCAGCGCTCATCAGCGCGATGAGTGTCCACGGGTCCAAGTCGCGCTCCGCGTCCTTGGGACGGCGGCGCAGCGGTGTGTTGGCAAGATAGGGCACGGAGTGGGCAGAGCGAAAGCGCTTGAGCTCCTCGGCGGGGTACTCGAGCTTTGCCATGGCAAGCATCGCAGTATGGCGGACGCCGGCGGGGTCGTTGGGCGCAAAGTCCAGGCTGCGATTCGCGGCATCCAGCGACATGCGGTAACGGCCGCTAATGAGCGCGCGCGATGCTAAGGCGGCAAGCCAGCGCAGGTAGGGACGGCGGGTCAGGTCGCCTGCGGCCTCACGCTCGTAGGGGTCTTGCGCCGAGGCAATCTTGAGCGCCAGGTCGTGCTCCACCTCGTCGCACTTGGACACCAGATACTGTACGTATTCCTCGTTGGATTCGGCGGTGAGCGCCGTCAGCATGCGCTGGGCATCCCAGTTGGCCGGATCGAGTGCGGCTGCCTCGCGGAGCATGTTCTCGGCCGCGGCTTCTTCTTGCTCTGCCTGGACGTCGTCGGGGATAAAGGGGATGCGGTAATCGACGGCCTCGACGACCTTGGCGATCAGATGCCCAGCTCGGTCGCGGTCGTGCACGATGAGCGGCGCGGGGTTACGGGTGAATTGTTCCATCAGACGCTCTACGGCGGGGCCGTCGGTGAGTGGAATATTGTCGCGGCGCAAGGCCTCAAGAACGAGGCGATGGCAATCCTCTTGTATGGGGTCGAATGCCATGGGGCCTCCTTTGCTGCGGTTAGGGTTCAAATATCTCTATATAAGGTTCTAGTTTACCCGCATGTGGCACACCGGGAGTGCCGCACGCGGACATGCACCTTTGCACCACGAAGACGGATGTCGCACAAATGTCGGCACCCTGGACGACCGAGTGGTATCACGGTGCCGCAAACGGTCGATTTTTGGCGGCGAACGGGGCGCATTTTGGAGGGGCACAGTCCTGCCCGGGATATGTAGTCAACCTTGATAAAACGTTTGCCCAGCTTGGGAGTATGAATGCCCCCAAGGGTCTTCAGAGATAGAAAAAACGTTTCATCATTGTTGGCTTTCGGTGAATAACTGACCAACCAGAACGGTAAAATAGTGTTTGTCTGAGCGTTGAGACGTTTAGACATCGTGCATTGTCATCGCCGGCAACGCGCAAAACGGTCCTAACGGAGCCAATCGGGTGCTCCGTTATATACACAAGTCTAAGAGGGGCTTGTTTAGGAGGCACAGTATGGGACGTTTTACCAATCCTCGCGATCTGTACTTTGGTGAGGGCGCTCGCCACGAGGTGAAGAACCTCAAGGGCAAGAAGGCCATCATCGTTTCTGGCGGCAGCTCTATGCGCCGCGGCGGGTTCTTGCAGGATGTTGAGGCCGACCTCAAAGAGGGCGGCTTCGAGGTCAAGCTGTTCGAGGGCGTCGAGTCCGATCCGTCCATCGAGACGGTCATGAAGGGCGCCGAGGCCATGCGCGAGTTCGAGCCCGACTGGATTATCGCCATCGGCGGCGGCTCGCCCATCGATGCTGCTAAGGCCATGTGGGTCTTCTACGAGTATCCCGAGGAGTCCTTCGATAACATCATCCAGCCGTTCAGCTTCCCCGAGCTGCGCCAGAAGGCTCATTTCTGCGCCATCTCCTCTACCTCCGGCACCGCTACCGAGGTCACTGCCTTCTCCGTCATTACCGACTACGCCAAGGGCATCAAATACCCGCTGGCCGACTTCAACATCACCCCTGATGTCGCCATCGTCGACCCCGAGCTCACCTACACCATGCCCGCCAAGCTGTGCGCTCACACCGGCATGGATGCTCTGACCCACTGCATGGAGGCCTACGTTTCTACCTTCGCCTCTATGTTCACCGACGCCAACGCTCTGCACGGCATCCGCGAGATCGTCGAGTGGCTGCCCAAGTCCTATGCTGGCGACCATGAGGCCCGTCAGCACATGCACGAGGCCCAGTGCATCGCCGGTATCGCCTTCTCCTCGGGCCTGCTCGGCATCGTTCACTCCATGGCTCACAAGACCGGTGCTGCCTTCGAGAACGGCCACATCATCCACGGTGCTGCCAACGCCATGTACCTGGGCAAGGTCATCCAGTGGAACTCCAAGGACCCGCGTGCTGCCGAGCGTTACGCTTACGTGGCCAAGGAGATCCTGCACCTTCCCGGCGAGACCAACGAGGAGCTCATCGCCGCGCTCGTCCAGAAGATTCGCGACCTCAACGACCAGCTCAACATTCCGCAGTCCATCAAGGACTACGCCAACGGCGGCGTGAAGGTCGACGCCGAGAACCCGCAGATGGTTTCCGAGGAGGAGTTCCTCGCCAAGCTGCCCGAGATCGCCGCGAACGCCGAGACCGACGCCTGCACGCCCGAGAACCCGCGTGAGACCAAGGCTGCCGACTTCGAGAAGATCCTCAAGGCCTGCTACTACGACACCGACATCGATTTCTAATCGACTCTTGTTATCGTAAGGAGGGGCTCCGCACGTATCCGTACGGAGCCCCTTTCTTTTTAATTATTAGAGGATGGGATAAACATGGCTGCAATCTTCAATAGCCCCAGCAAGTACATCCAGGGCCCGGACGAGCTGGCCAAGCTCGGCTCCTATGTCGAGCCGCTCGGCGCTAAGGCCCTTGTCATCGTGACGCCTTCGGGCAAGAAGCGCGTCGGTGCCAAGATCGAGGGCGGCTTTGCCGAGGCTAAGGCCGAGCTGCTGTTTGAGGACTTTAACGGTGAGTGTTCCAAGGGCGAGGTCGATCGTTTGGTGGCGCTCGCTCGCGACAACGGTTGCGACATCATCGTCGGCGTCGGTGGCGGCAAGATCCTCGATACCGCGAAGGCCGTCGCCTATTACCTGGAGTCCCCGGTTATCATTTGCCCCACCATTGCTTCGACCGATGCCCCGTGTTCGGCGCTTTCGGTGCTCTATACCGATGACGGCCAGTTCGATAAATACCTCTTCCTTAAGGCAAATCCCAACATTGTCCTGATGGATACGACGGTTATCGCGGCGAGCCCGGTGCGCCTGACGGTTTCCGGTATGGGCGATGCGCTCGCAACTTACTTTGAGGCCCAGGCGACGCATGATGCCGACGGTGGCACCTGCGCTGGCGGCAAGGGCGGCATGGCCGGCCTGGCGCTCGCCAAGCTCTGCTACGAGACGCTTATGGCCGATGGCGTCAAGGCCAAGGTCGCGCTGGAGAAGGGTGCGCTCACGCCTGCCGTCGAGCATATCATCGAGGCCAATACACTGCTCTCCGGCATTGGCTTTGAGAGCTCGGGCCTTGCTGCCGCTCATGCCATCCACAATGGCCTGACGATGCTGCCCGAGTGCCACGGCATGTATCACGGTGAGAAGGTCGCCTTTGGCACCATCGTCCAGCTGGTACTCGAGGATGCTCCGACTGAGAAACTCGAGGAAGTCTTGGGGTTCTGCATTGAGCTGGGCCTGCCGGTCACGATGAAGGAGCTTGGCGTTGCCGAGGTGACGCGCGAGCAGGCCATGATTGTTGCCGAGGCCGCCTGCGCGCCCGATGACACCATGTGCAATATGCCGTTTGAGGTGACGCCCGAGATGGTCGCAAACGCCATCCTGGGCGCCGACGCGCTGGGCCACTACTATCTCATGGATGAGTAAATCAAGCTAAGGAAGGGGGCAAAGCCAGCAGATGACTTTGCCCCCTTTTGCTATGGTGCAAAGGGGTCAAGTTACTTTGCACCAATTGTTGTTGATGAAAGGGCGGATTCTCGTATGGCGCTTCCTATGGTTTACGGTGGTCCTGGCCGGTATGTTCAGGGGCCGGGCGAACTTTCGCGTCAGGGCAGGTATTTGTCATGGTTGGGCTGCGCTGCCTATGTCTTGTTTGACAAGGGCACCGAGGATCGGCTGTGCAGGCAGATCGTCGATGGATTTCTGGATGAAGATCTGAGCGAGCCGTTCTTTAAGATTTACAACGGTCCGTGTACGGAAGAGGCCGTTGTCGAAATGGCCAAGGAAGCCCAGGCCGAGTATTGCGACATGGTGGTGGGTATTGGCGGCGGCAAGATGCTCGATATCGCCAAGGCAGTAGCGTTTTATGCCGAGTTGCCGTTGTGCGTATGCCCCACGGCGGCTTCGATGGATGGTCCGTGCAGCGCGATTTCGGTGTTGTATCACGAGGACGGGTCGTTCGACCGCTACCTGATGCTCGAGAAGAACCCTGACCTGGTCGTGGTCGATACCAACGTGGTCGCGGCAGCCCCGCTGCGTATGACGGTCGCTGGCATGGGCGACGCACTGGCAACGTACTTCGAGGCGCGTTCGTGCTCCGCGGCGCATGGCGCCAACGAGCACGGTGGCGCGCCGGGGCACTTGGCCCTGGTCGCGGCGCGTGCCTGCTATGACACACTCATGGCGTGCGGCGTCGCTGCCAAGCGCGATCTCAAAAAGGGACGTACATCGCCGGCGGTTGAGCGCCTGATCGAGTGCAATATTCTGCTCTCGGGCGTCGGCTTTGAGAGCGGTGGCTTGGCGTTGGCGCATGCCATCGCCAACGGTCTGACGATTCTGCCCGAGTGCAAGGCCATGCATGGTGAGGCCGTAGCGTTTGGTCTGGTGGTGCAACTGCGCCTGGAACGTGCGCCCGAGTTTGATCAGGTGCTCGAGTTTTGCCAGCGCGTCGGCCTGCCGACGACGCTCGCGGAGCTGGGCCTTGGCGAGATTTCCGATGCCGACCTGATGAGCGTTGCGGATGCGGCCTTTAGAAACGAACGCAATATAGCCAACGAGCAGACAAAGGTGACCAGGCAAAAGCTCGTCGAGCTCATGCGCGAGGGGTAAGTTGGACGCAGGGCAGCCCGCGCGCGGAGTTCAAAAGAGATGCTTGGACAGTTAGTTCAAATATGTATTTTTTCGCCGCCCGCTACGGACTTATTGAGGCGCATATATTGCTAGAAATTGGTATATAACGCGAAATCTGCGCTGTTTTCAGCGACGCGAAAGCGAAAACCGAGGTTGTGGATGGTGTTTTAGGCGGTATTGCGACCCTCGAGCCACTATTTGACGCTTAGTTTTATACAAATTTGAATTAACTGTCCATGTGAGTCGATTACGCAGGGAAAAGCGACCGATATCGACCTCAAGCTGACGATCTGGACTATAGGTCAAAGGCGGGCCGTCGGTGTTTTGAGCAACCCAGGGTCCGCCTTTGTTTGGCTTCTGCCTAGAGCTCGCAGATGTTTTGTGCGCGGCCCTCAACGTAGGCAAGGACGTTGTCGAACTCGATCTTGGCGCGTCGCTGCATGGCCTCGTGCGTAAGGAAGCCCACATGCGGCGTGAAGGTGCAGTTCTTGGCGTTGATGAGCGCGTAGTCGGCGGGGATGGGCGGCTCCATATCAAAGACGTCGATGCCGGCGCCGGCGAGTTTATCGTCGTTGAGTTTCTGGGCAAGGGCAACGTTATCCACGATGGCACCGCGGGCGCAGTTGATAAACACGGCGCCGTCCTTCATCTGAGCGAACTGCTCGGCACCAAAAGACTTGCGCGTGGCATCGTTGTTGGGCAGGTGCAGGCTCACGATGTCGGACTCGGCAAGCAGTTGCTCGAGCGAAACCTGCTCAATGCCGGCCTCGGCTGCCTCGGGATGCTCGTGGCGGGCATAGCCCAGCACACGGGCGCCAAAGGCCTTAAAGAGGCGACCCGTGGCGCAGCCGATCTTACCGCAGCCCACGATACCCACGGTCTTGCCGCAGATCTCGGTGCCAACAAGCCCGCCGCTCGTCTTGCCGGCGCGAACAGCGGCGTCAGCGGCGCCCACCTTGCGCAGCACGTCAATGGTAAGGCCAAGGGTGAGCTCGGCGACCGAAACGTCGGAGTAGCCGGCGCAGTTGCGAACTTCAACACTGCGCTCACGGCAGGCGGAAAGCCCCACGTGGTCGATACCCGTGAAGGCGACGGCGATCATTTTGAGCGCATCGGCGCCGGCGACGACCTCGGCAGGGTAGGGGTTGTTGGCGATCATGACGACCTCGGCGCCCTCGCTGCGTCGAGCGAGCTCGGCCGGATCAGTTGTTTTGGTATCGAAATAGACAAACTCGTGCCCGGCGTTCTTAAGGGGTGCGGAGAGCTCGTCGATAGTCTGCTCGGGTACTCCCAACGGTTCGATCAGGGCAATCTTCATCTTGTGACTCCTCAATAAACCTTGGCGATTAGGCTGGTAATAGATTGTAGGTCTATTTGCCGCAAAGGTGCTCCGCGTGTAATTTGCCCGAGGCACGGGCCGATAGCGTATCATTAACTCTTGCTTGTTTGCACTGCTCAGGGAGGGGCCGCGCATGGCGCAGGAACACGATCTGTTTGATGACATTATCGAGATCAGCAAGGGTTTCGACTTTCTTAAAAACCCGCTTGGCGGCGTGACCGATGCACTCGATCCGTCGGCGCCGCAGTGGAATCCTGCCGACTATAAGGAGCGCCCGCGCGGCAACACCATTCCGTGCCTGACCTGCAAAAACGAAAAGAGCGGCTGCACCGCGTGCATGGACGTGTGCCCGGTCAACGCTATCGAGGTCGAAGAAGATGCCATTGAGATCCTCGACTCCTGTCGCAAGTGCGGCCTGTGCGCCGCTGCCTGCCCGACCGAGGCGATTATCTCGCCGCGCCTGGCGCCCAAAAACCTGTATGACGATATCGTCTCTGCTGCTACGAGCCACGAGACCGCCTACGTCACCTGCACGCGCGCCCTCAAGCGCATGCCGCGCGAAAACGAGGTCGTCGTCGCCTGCGTAGGCGACATTACGGCCGAGACCTGGTTCTCGGTGCTGGCCGACTATCCCAACGTGAGCGTCTACCTGCCGTTGGGCGTGTGCGATAAGTGCCGCAACACCGGCGGTGAGGACATTCTGGGCGAGGCGATTGCGAAGGCCGAGGAGTGGTCTGGTACGGGTATGGGCCTGGAGATCGACCCCAAGAGCCTCAAGTGCCATAAGCTTCGCGAGTACGAGCGCAAGGAGTACATGGAGAAGATCGCCCGCACGACGGGCCTGACAGTGACCAAGCTCAATCCGGCGACGGCGGCGCTGGCCTCGGTGACGCAGAAGTTGAAGGCCCACCGTCACCAGATCACGCAGCTCGAGCGTACGCTCAACACCATGTGCGGCACCACGACGGCCAAGCGTCGCCGTTCGCTCACGCACGGGCGGCAGCTGGTGCTCTCGACATTGCAAAACCACCCCGAGCTTGCCCAGAACATGCAGGTGAGCACACCTGAGTGCGATTTTGACAAGTGCACGTCGTGCGGCGAGTGCGTCAACGTGTGCCCCACGTTTGCTTGCGATCTGGTGGGAAGCGGCCGCTTTGCACTGGAATCCACGTATTGCCTAGGTTGCGGCGCCTGTGTCAAGGTGTGTCCTGAGCATGCGCTCAAGCTGGTCGAGCACGATGCGTCCAATCTGGTCGTTGTCGACCCCGAGGCCGAGGAAAAGGCCGCTCAGAAGGCGAAGGCTCACGAAGAGGCCGAGAAGGTCAAGGCCGAGGCAAAGGCCAAGCTTGACAAGATGCTCGACCAGGTGGAGAAACTCGCGGACTAGCCAGCGACCCCAATCTCTGCTTCATTTGCGCCGCCGCGGTGTCCGGATTCGCCCGGATGCTGCGGCGGCGCTATACTTATGCAGTTTGAAGTACCTGTACCAAAAGGAGCTGTCGTGTCCCTTTCCATCGGTATCGTGGGCCTGCCCAACGTGGGCAAGTCGACGCTGTTCACCGCGCTTACCAAAAAGACCGGCCTTGCCGCCAACTACCCGTTTGCCACGATCGACCCCAACGTGGGTATCGTCGACGTGCCCGATAACCGCCTGCAAAAGCTTGCCGACATCGTCAATCCGGGCCGCATTGTGCCGGCTACGGTCGAGTTCGTCGACATCGCGGGCCTGGTGAAGGGCGCCAACGAGGGCGAGGGTCTGGGCAACCAGTTCCTGGCCAACATTCGCGAGACCGACGCCATCTGCGAGGTCGTACGCTACTTTAAGGACCCCAACGTCATGCGCGAGGTGGGTCGCACGGGCGAGTTCGTCGATCCCGTCGGCGATGCCGACACTATCATGACCGAGCTCATCTTGGCCGATATGGGCACGCTCGAGAAGCAGCTGCCCAAGCTCGAGAAGGAGGCCAAGCGCGACAAGGAACTCATGCCCAAGTTTGAGGTGGCCCGCCGCCTACTCGCCTGGCTCAACGAGGGCAAGCGCGCCGCGTCCATGGAGATGACCGACGAGGAGCGTGCTGCCGCCAAGGGCCTGTTCCTGCTCACCATGAAGCCCATCCTGTATGTGGCCAACGTGGACGAGGATATGCTCAACGAAGACCTGGCGCCCATCGATGGTGTTAAGCCGCTGCCCATCTGCGCCAAGATCGAGGCCGAGCTTTCCGAGCTCGACCCCGAGGACGCCGCCGATTATCTGGAGAGCCTGGGCCTGGAGCAGCCCGGCCTGGACGTGCTCGCTCAGGCTGCCTACAAGCTGCTCGGCCTGCAGTCGTTCTTTACGGCCGGCGAGATGGAGGTCAAGGCCTGGACGGTTCGCCAGGGCGCGACCGCCCCGCAGGCCGCCGGCGTCATCCACACCGACTTTGAGCGCGGCTTTATTAAGGCCGAGGTCATTGGCTACGACGACTACATCGAGCTCGGTGGCGAGCAAGGCGCCAAGGCTGCCGGCAAGCTGCGCATCGAGGGCAAAGAGTATGTCATGGCCGATGGTGATGTCGTGCACTTCCGCTTTAACGTGTAAGGACGGCGCACATGTTTAAATTTGGAAAAAAAGCCGGCTACATGGGCATCGCGCTGCTGGTGCTTGCGGTGCTTCCGCTGGTGGTAGCGGCGTTTGTGATCCCCAACATTGGTCCCGAGGTGGCAACGAAGTTTAACGCAGCCGGTGAGGTGACGCGTTGGGGCAAGAGTTACGAGCTGCTGGCATTGCCGGTGCTCAATCTGCTGCTCGGCGTGGCGACGTATTTTACTGCCGGTCGTCAAGCAAAGAACAGCGAGGATTCCGCCGCCATGGCGCGCATCGTGTGCGAGCGCTACCTGCGCAACGGCTGCATCACAGGTGTGTTCCTAAATGTGATCAACGTCTACTTTATTTATTCAGCGATTACCGGCACGGGCTTTGGTCTGGGCTTTTAGCTCGCCCCTTTAGGCAGCGAGCCTGCAAGCATATTCGATGGCTGCTGCGAGGCCGCCGCTCGATCGTGGTTGAAAGACCACATCGGCGGCGGCCTCGTTTTCGTATCCGGTGCCGCGAAGGGCGAGCGCTATGCCGGCTTCTAAAAGGAGCGGCAGGCCGCGTTGGCTGGTTGCGATTACGGCAGCCTGATTGAGCGAGCAGCCGTGCGCTTGGCATTGGATGGCAAGTTCACCTTGCGCCGGGCAAGGGACCAGAACGGCGGCGACTCGACTCGATAGCAATGCAAATGCTGTGCGCTCATCGGGCGAAAGGCATTCGGCTTCAACGACGACGAGCTTGGGCGGTACGCTGTTTGTGCAAAGCGTGGCTCGGTACATGCGGACCGAAGAACCCGACATAGAAAACTCCTGTGTATTCGGAAAAACGTAAACTATAGTTTACGTTTATGTTCGGCTCCATTTCAAACTCGGCTGCATGGACGAACGTGCGAAACAGATTCTTGGTGGGCGGGTCGAAGAGACTCGCAAGGCCCTTGGTATCTCCAAGGTCGATTTTTGTGTGGCAGCAGGAATCAGCCGACCCTACCTCGACCGAATCGAAGATGGGACGGCAAATTTCACGCTCAAGGTTCTATTTAAGATCGCGCCCGCCCTTGGCATGACGGTGTCAGAGCTTCTCGAGGGTATCGAATAGGGCGTTCCCCCGCTGTATTTGACGCTCTTTGGGCGGGTCCCCCTGGTTGCGATGTGCAAAATCGCGAGTATTCAGCACCTGTTCAGCCGTAGATGGTAGCCCGAGCGGCTGGCGTTGCCTTTTTAACAGTAGTTAATCCACGCGCTAAATAAAAATGAGGAATAAATAATTACTAGACGGCCCGTTCGTCCTAAAAGTTTGTCTAACAATCAGCCGATTCTGCGCCTCCGGCGGAGAAATTGCAGAATACTCCGATTTTTGCACGGCCCGAGGGGGACCACCTGTCGTTTGAGGCTGCGATAAGTGGAACTGCCTTGGGGATTACACCATCGGGATGCGGTCGTGGTTGACCTGGCTGTAGAACAAGCGCTGGATTTCGGCGGCATCGCGTGACTGGCCGAGTGCCCACATGGTTTTGGCCACGAGCGTCTCGGTTGTCATATCGTCGCCGCGCAGAATGCCCGGATGATCGGCGTAAGCACGGCCGACCTCATAAACGCCCAGATCGAGGCCCTCTTCGGGGACCTGCGTAGTCATAACGACGGTGCGGCCCGAATCGACCCAGCGGAAAATTGCTTCTTGGAACGACTCGCCCGACTCACCAAACTCGGGGATACCGCCAATGCCAAAGGTCTCCAGAATCACGGCGTCGTAGCTATCGGCAAGGGCGTCGAGGATGCCCGGGTTTACGCCGGGCGTAAGCTTGAGTACAAATACGCGCGGGTCGATGCTGTCGTAGAAACGAACCGGGTTCTCGTTCTGGTGAGTGCCATGGAGTCCGTTGCGAACGATGCGGTCGTTGCGGATATAGGCAATGGGCGGATAGTTGACGCTAATGAACGCGTTAAAGCTCATGGTGCGCTGCTTGCGGGCGCGCGTGCCGGCAATGGCGACGCCACCAAACACAATCGACACATCGTGCGAGTGCTCGTCGAGCGCATAGAGCAGGCTCTGGTACAGATTGAGCTTGGCGTCGGTAAAGGGGTTGCCCATGGGCTTTTGCGAGCCGGTGAGTACGATGGGCTTGGGGCTGTCCTGAATCAGATAGGAAAGTGCTGCCGCGGTATAGCTCATGGTGTCGGTGCCGTGCAGAATCACGAAGCCGTCGTGGTCGGCATAGCCTTCGACGATGACGTCGCGGATACGCATCCAGTCACTGGGACGCATATTGGTACTGTCGATGTTCATGGGCTGCACGACGTCGAGCTCGCAGAGGCCTGAGATCTCGGGGACGCTCTGGGCGAGCTCCTCACCGGTCAGGGCGGGGGAGAGGCCGTTGCCGTCCTCGGTCGATGCGATGGTGCCGCCCGTGGCGATGAGAAGGATGCGCTTCATGCTGGTATTCCTATCGTATTTGCCGCCGCAGAGGCGGAGTCGTTCGGCAGTATTGTGGCACAGGGCGTCCAATGTTCAAACGTATTACATCATCCGTAACGTTTGGTAACACTTCAATTGCCGTCAAATAGGGGCCCTGGTCGTGCGTTTGCCGTGCGCTGATGGCTGCGAGGGACGAGAAACCCCATATAACGTGTACACTATGGAGGTTATTTTCGTTCATTCACGCGGGTGGGCACCGGCTCCCCGCCAACAAGAGGGGATACCATGGATCAAAAGGCTTCCGCAAAGGTCCTCGTACTCGACTTTGGTGCGCAGTACGGTCAGCTCATTGCCCGTCGCGTCCGCGACCTCAACGTGTATTCCGAGATTGTTCCCTGCGACATATCGGCCGATGAGATTCGCGAGATGAACGCCTCTGCGCTCATCCTTTCCGGCGGCCCGGCCTCCGTGTACGCCGAGGACGCTCCGTCCATCGACCCCGCCATCTTTGACCTGGGCCTTCCCGTCCTGGGCTTTTGCTACGGCCATCAGATTACGGCCGTGACGCTCGGCGGCAAGGTCGGCTACTCCGAGGTGGGCGAGTACGGCCGCGCTACCATCACACGCACGGCTGGCGCCAAGCTCTTTAACTCCACGCCCATGGAGCAGACCGTGTGGATGAGCCACCGCGATGCCGTCTCCGAGGTGCCCGAGGGCTTTACCGTTACCGCCAGCACCGACGTGTGCCCGGTTGCTGCCATGGAGTGCCCCGAGCGCAAGATCTTCACCACGCAGTTCCACCCCGAGGTCAAGCACTCCGAGTATGGTCAGCAGCTGCTGAGCAACTTCCTGTTTGAGATCTGCGGCCTGGAGCCCAACTGGAGCATGGACAACCTGGTCGAGACCATGACGGCAGACTTCCGCGAGAAGGTCGGCGACGACCGCGTGATCCTGGCCCTGTCCGGTGGCGTCGACTCCTCCGTCGTGGCTGCGCTGGGCGCTCGCGCCGTGGGCAAGCAGATGACCTGCGTGTTCATCAACCACGGTCTGCTGCGCAAGGGCGAGCCCGAGCAGGTGGAGGAGGTCTTCACCAAACAGTTTGACGTCGACTTTATCCACGTCCACGCCGAGGACCGTTATGCCGAGCTTCTGGCCGGCGTGACCGAGCCCGAGGAGAAGCGCCGCATCATCGGCACGCAGTTCTGGAAAGAGTTCTTCGCCGTGGCGCAGCAGCTCGAGTGCGACGGCAAGCCGGTCAAGTACCTGGCTCAGGGCACCATCTACCCCGACATCATCGAGTCCGGCGCTCGCAAGACAGGCGGCAAGACGGCCACCATCAAGAGCCATCACAACCTGATCCCGTTCCCCGAGGGTGTACACTTCGACCTCATTGAGCCGCTTGATCACTTCTTTAAGGACGAGGTCCGCGCGCTTGGTCTGGCGCTGGGCCTGCCGGGTCACATCGTGTTCCGCCAGCCTTTCCCGGGCCCGGGTCTGGCCATCCGCATCATCGGTGCGGTCGACAAGGAGAAGCTCGAGATCCTCAAGAATGCCGACGCTATCGTGCGCGAGGAGCTAGACGCCTACAACCAGCGTCTGTTTGAGCAGACCGGCGAGCGCAACTCCGAGCACAGCTGCTGGCAGTACTTTGCGGTCCTGCCCGACATCAAGTCCGTCGGCGTCATGGGCGATGAGCGCACCTACCAGCGCCCGATCATCCTGCGTGCCGTCGAGTCCAGCGATGCCATGACCGCCGACTGGGCCAAGCTGCCCTACGACGTGCTGGCCCGCATTTCCGGCCGTATCGTGGCCGAGGTCCCCGGCGCCAACCGCGTGTGCTACGACATCACGTCCAAGCCGCCGGCGACCATCGAGTGGGAATAGCGGGAACTGTGTTCTGAACTCGCGTTTTAGTACTGCCGAGTATTGTCTGATGCTGTTTTGACATCGCCGCAAAGCAAAGCCACCAGCGAAATAACGGGAATAAAGGCCTCCGAACCCTCTGGTTCGGAGGCCTTTTCCTTGCTGTGTTGTCCAAAACGACTCCTTGCCGAACTCCCTTGGGCATCAGACGCCACTATCGAGCGTGGGCGTTCTCGTAGGCATCTTTGATCTCTTCCGGCAAATCGTCGGGAATCAGTGCCTTCAGCCTTTCCTCGCTGCCGTCTTGAATCGCCTGCTCGTAGTACCAGCATTTGAACTTCAGCATATCGAGCGCACGGTTCATGTTCGCGATCTCCGACTCCATGTGGGCCTTTCGCTCCTCGAACATGGCCTTGCGTTTGGGGTATGTTGAGGGACCCTCCGCGCACCATTCCATGAACAGCCGGATGTCCTTGATCTCCATCCCCGCCTTCTTTAGGCATTCGATGACCCGAAGCGCCTCGAGTTCCGTATCGCTGAACCGACGAATGCCGGACGCCCGCTCCAGCCCCGGGAACAATCCCTGTTTGTCGTAATATCGCAGCGTAGAAGTGGGCAACCCGAACATCTCCGACACTTGTCCGATTGTGTACATGGCTCCTCCGAATAAATCTCAAATTCATTCCTTGACCTAAAGTTAGGTTTAGGTATTACCTTCATTATCGTTAATAAAACAGAGAATGCAAGGGATGTTTCGTAATGAGCAAAAAGGCTTTGATAGTTTCTTCAAGTCAACGAAAGCATGGCAATTCCGAGACGTTGGCGGACGCTTTCGCCAACGGTGCGCGGGAAGCGGGCCACAGCGTTGAGACCGTGCGCCTGCGCGAAAAGCAAATAGGCTTCTGCAGGGGCTGCCTTGCCTGCCTAAAGCTTGGTCACTGTGTTATCCAAGACGATGCCGTGGAAATTGCCGCCAAGATGCACGACGCCGATGTTCTGGTGTTCGCAACGCCCGTCTACTACTACAGCGTCTGTGGCCAGCTCAAGACCATGCTCGACCGCGCCAACCCACTATTTGGCTCCGATTATGCATTCAGCGAGGCGTATCTATTGGCAACGGCGGTGGAGGACGGGCGCTCAACCTTCGACGGCGCGAAAAAGGCAGTGCAGGGATGGGTTGACTGTTTCTCCCGTTGCACGCTTGCCGGTACGGTTTTCGCCGGCGGCGTAGACGGCGTGGGCGAAATCGCCGGCCATCCCGCTCTGGAGCAGGCGCGACAAATGGGCATGGGAATCGAGCCGGGCTGATTGGCCGCGCGGAGACAGATTTGTGCCAAAACCATCGACAGGGGGAGATCGATCATGGCAATTAAACAGACGGCAGGCAGGGATGCCCTGGGGGACTTTGCCCCCAAATTTGCACAGCTCAATGACGATGTGCTGTTCGGCGAGATGTGGAGCCGAGAAGACGGGCTTTCCCTTCGAGACCGCAGCGTGGTGACGGTGGTGGCCCTGATGGCGCAGGGGCTGACGGACTCTTCGTTCCAATATCATCTGATGTCCGCAAAGAACAATGGAGTGACCAGGACGGAGATAGCGGAAATCCTTACGCACGCGGCGTTTTACGCGGGCTGGCCCAAGGCGTGGGCGGCCTTCCGTATGGCGAAAGAGGTCTGGGCGGATGACGATGCCGTCGACGCAAAGGCACGGCACCAAAACGAGATGGCCTTTCCCATCGGTGTCCCCAACGATGCATTCGCGAAGTACTTTATCGGGCAAAGCTACCTCGCGCTCCTTTCCACCGAGCAGGTCGGCATTTACAACGTTACGTTCGAGTCCGGCTGCCGCAACAACTGGCACACCCATCACGCCAAAAGCGGCGGCGGGCAGATCCTCGTCTGCGTGGCTGGTCGAGGGTTTTACCAGGAGTGGGGAAAGCCGGCACAGGAGCTGCGCCCCGGCGACGTGGTCAACATCGCCCCGGGGGTGAAGCACTGGCACGGAGCCGCGCCCGAGAGCTGGTTCTCCCATCTCGCGCTGGAGGTTCCGGGCGAGGAGGCCTCCAACGAGTGGTTAGAGCCCGTGGGCGACGGGGAATATCTCAAAGAGACTAACAAGGAGGCTTAAATACCTTCGCCGTCCGCGCCGCCGAGAGCAGGGCGCCCAAATCGGCCTGGATCGCCCCTGCCTTGCTCCCGAGCTGCAGCGGAGCCGAGCCGCCCGAGATGTTTACGCTCAAAAGGTGCGCATCCGGCAGCTTCGCGGTCATGCTCCAGAACGGGAGCGTGATGATGCCCGGGGTCATCTCACCCACGCCGAGCTCCAACAACAGCACGCGGCCATCGCTGTGCTCGCACACAAAGCGCTCGTATCGTCCGAGGCTCTCGCGCCATGCCGCACCCTGCAGAAACGTGTCGTCGCGCACCCACGGCACAAGCTGCCAGCCGCAGTGCGGGCATCGGGGGACATCCTCGCTGCGGACCTCGAACCCCGCCATGCCCGCGAGCATGCGTTCGACGTAGGGGCTCGCGTCGAAGAGCTCGTCGCAGCATGGCTGCTTGCATTGAAGGTGCGCGAAGCTTCCCTGATAGTTGCAGATCCTCTCGGTGGGAAACGTCTTCTCGACTTGGGTGTCCACATTGGTGCTCAGGATGAAGTAGTCCTTATGGCCGATGAGGGACCGTAGGTCGAGATAGGGCTGCGAGGCCAGCTCGCGCAGCATGAAGTCGATGTATCGCGCATAGTATGCCCATTGCTGCTCGAGGCTGGGGTAGAGGTGGTAGAAGCCGTCGAAAAGACTCTTGAAACCAAAGGCTTGCTGCCAGTCCGCCATCCCGGCACGCGTCATGCTCGCGCGGTTGTAATGGTTGAACCCCGCGGCGCTCGACATACCCGATCCGATGCCGACGATGATGGCGTCGGCATCGTCGATAAGGCTTCGAAGCCTATACGCTTCCTTCTCTAGAGACGGCATTGGGCAATCTCCTCGAAAGCCGGGGTCATATCGCCGTCAACGAGAATCGTCTCGCACGATGCATCGGGCGCCATGGCCTGGCTGTAGTTGAACACGATGTAGGTTGCGTGCTCGCAGGCGTTCGCGATCTGAGCGAGCATGCGCTTTATGACGCCGTTGCGCACCCCCACGCCAAGTTCGAGGATGGCGACCCTGCCGTTGCGATGGGCTTGCACAAGGCGCTCGAGTTCCTCGAGCTGTGCCATGGCGAGGGCATCTGGATGGGCGAGACGCTGCTCGTCAATCGACGTGCGCGTGCTCCCCTCCGTCTCGAGCACGCGACCCTCATTGAACCCTGCACGTGCGAAGTGCCCGTCGATATTGCACGTGATCACGAAGGTGTCAGCGTGCTCCGTAAGATGCCGCAGCCCGTTCATGAGCGGGCTGGGCTCATATTCGACATACTCCCTTTGATGGAACCGCTCGCTCCATCGGCGTCGCACGTTTGCATCCGGGGAGGCGAGCCCCTGCAGTATGCAGCCGATGCCGTCAGCCTGAGCGAGGTCCCCGTACGTCTCTTGGAAATGAGCGTCGGCGCAAAAGAGGTTGAGCCCCTCCGCCATGTCGAGCCCGTTGCTGGCGCCGATGATGACAAGATCCGCCTCGGAAAGTGCCCTGCCTATGTGAACTGCTTTCGCCGTCTCCATGCGCTACCTCCCCAGCTTCTTGCGCACGTCGGCGAGCACGTCGGCGATGTCGGCGCGAACGGCGAGCCCCCGATCCTCGATTGCGCGGGGGAGAAACTGCGTCTTGTTGTTTACGGCGATGTAGCTAGCCTGCGGCAACTGCGCCGTGAGGGCCCAGAACGGCTCCTGGATAAACGCGGGCGTCATGCGGCCCACACCCAGCTCGAGGAAGAGGACCCTCTGCCGCGCGTGCGCGTCGAGCCAGTCAGACACCTTGCGGTACTGCTTCTCGTAGAGCTTGCCCTGCAGGAAGTTACCGTAGCCGCGAACCCAGGGGAACGCCTCTGCTCCGCAGTGCGGGCAGCGCGGCACGAGCTCTGTCGGAACCTCAAGGCCGTCTCCCATGGTCTCTACCATGCGGGAGACCGGCTCGATTGCGTCCCACACCTCGTCGGTGCAGCAGCGGGAGCACTGGAAGAAGCGGTGGTCGCCTTGAATCTCGGCCACCTTCTCCCAGGGGTAGAGCTTCACAAACTGCGTGTCCTGGTTGGTGGTGAGCACGAAGAAGTCCTTTTTGGCAAGAATGGCGTCGAGGTCCTTGTAGGGCTCGCGCAGCGGGGCGTTGAGCGTGGTGTCGAGGAAGGTGGCAAGGTA
>ERZ835980.1977-NODE-1977-length-20253-cov-7.395188_pt1 | contig 20253 bp, 19 predicted proteins | sample MGYA00519943_ERZ835980 | MGnify/ENA primary metagenome ERZ835980 (study PRJEB31850, sample SAMEA3708791) | human gut metagenome | biome: human gut; feature: human-associated habitat; material: faeces | place: China | collected 2014 ... | reverse complement strand
CCCAGATGCGGGAGCAGTGCCAGCGTGCGCTGCGTGGCGAGGTGACCACGGCGGACCTGCTGCGGCGTTTTGCAAAACCAGCCGAGAGGTGACGATGATATGGTATGCAGCATCGATCCCATTCAGGACAACTGCTACCCCGGCACAACGGTGCTGGTGAACAAACTGCATATCCATGACGAGGCCGCGCTGCAAGAGGCGGAGGCTCTCGCCACCTATGTCAACGCCTCCAAGCTGGAACATAGCAAAGAGCCGGCGCAGGGAATTCCCTGCGCCGGCTCTTTTGTCGAAGGTCGTTCCCGCGTGATGCGGATGATCCGGGACAGCGGGCGGACAAACATTGTACATACTATTGCAAAAAAATCAAATACCTTCACAAATTCCGGTTTATCGGCGTCCTTTACTCCACATATCCGCAGAAGCGCTGGATGCCGGTGCGCAGCAGCTCCGCTGCCGCCGCGCCCTCTCCGGCGCCGATGCAGGCGGTGAAGCGCTCCAGCGTCTCCAGGCACCGGGCCGTGCCCTCCGCCGCGATATACTCCTGCCAGAAGGCCAGATTCACCGTGGTAAAGGCGTTGAAGATCAGCGGCGTGATGGTGTTGCCGCTGAGAAACGTGATGCCCCGGTGATAGCGGAACAGCGCCTGGGCAAAGTCCTCGGCGCTCCGTGCGGCGGCCTCCTCTGCCTGCCGCTGCAGGGCCCGGAGGGCGGCCATGTCCGCCGCCGTGTGCCGCGCCGCCAGCTCCTCCATGGCCGGAGCCTCCAGATAGTACCGCAGCCGCAGGATGCTCAGCGCCGTTTTCCGGTCGGGGATGCCGCCGTGGAAATCCATGATGGCACGCAGTGTCTCCAGACTGCCGGTCTGGGCGTAGTCCGCCACCGTCACGCCCCGGCGGGAGGCGATGTCCAGAAACCCCAGCCGGTGCAGCTCCCGCAGTCCCTCGTGGACCACGGTCTTGCTGATCTTCATCTCGTCCGCCAGCTCCCGCTCCGTGGGCAGGCGGTCGCCGGGCCGCAGCTCGCCGGACAGGATCATGCCCTCCAGCTGCTGCACGAACAGCTCCTTCACGGTGGGCGCTACGATCTCACGGAATGCCATATCTGCCATCCTCCTTTGGTCAGACCAGGACCATACAAACAGGGTACACAACTTTATGCGAATAGTCAATAGGATTTTGCCGAAAAAGTTGGTATTATAGGGACAATAGGTACAAAATCATTACGCGCTCCCGCCCGCCGGGGCAAGCGGCTGGTCGGAGCAGCAGACAACGGAGGAAAGAGAGATGCGAGATATCAACGGCAGCAAGCCCACCAATTTCCCGCTGGACGAGGAGAAGCTCCCGTTCAAGATCCCCTGTCCCGACCGGCCGCCCCGGGAGAAGCTGCTGAAGCTGGGCGCCATGATCACCAACCGGATCGGCCTGAAGACCACCGTGGACGACCCGGAGTACTGGGGCCTGGACGGCGTGGTCACCGACGAGATGGTGGACGTGGCGCTGAAAATGGGCGTCCGCAAGCCCAAGACCATCGAGCAGCTGATGAAGCTGACGAAGATGGAGCGCCAGCCGCTGCAGAAGCTGCTGGACGACATGGCGTGGCTGGGCCTTATCGAGTACCACTGGGAGAATCTGGACGGCAAGAACCCTGACCACGAAAAGCGCTATGTGCTGCCGCTGTTCGTCCCCGGCAGCGCCGAGTTCCTGAACATGCGGAAAAGCCAGATCGACGAGCACCCGGAGGTGGCCGCGTTCTTCGAGCGCATGACCATGCTGCCGCTGGAGAAGATCACCCCCATGGTGCCTCCCGGAGGCGCCGGCATCGGCATGCACGTCATTCCAGTGGAGAAGGCCATCGAGACGGAGCAGGAGGCCATCGGACTGGAGAAGATCTCCTACTGGCTTCACAAATACGAGGGCAAGTACGCCAAGAGCATGTGCTCCTGCCGGGCCAGCCGGGAAAAGCTGGGCGAGGGCTGCGGCGACGACGTGGAGAACTGGTGCATCGCCGTGGGCGACATGGCCGACTATGTGGTGCAGACCCAGCGGGGCGAGTACATCACCTATGACGAGGCCATGGAGATCTTCAGAAAGGCGGAGGACAACGGCTTCGTCCACCAGATCACCAACATCGACGGCGAGCAGAAGATCTTCGGCATCTGCAACTGCAACGTCAACGTCTGCAACGCCCTGCGCACCAGCCAGCTGTTCAACACCCCCAACATGTCCCGCAGCGCCTATGTGGCGGCGGTGGAGAGCGAGAAGTGCGTGGCCTGCGGCCGCTGCGTGGAGAACTGTCCCGCCGGCGCGGTGAAGCTGGGCCAGAAGCTGTGCACCAAGGACGGCTTCATCCAGTATCCCCGGGCCGAGCTGCCCGACGAGGTGAAGTGGGGGCCGGAGAAGTGGAGCATCGACTACCGCGACAAGAACCGCGTCAACTGCTACGACACCGGCACCGCCCCCTGCAAGACCGCCTGTCCCGCCCACATCGCCGTGCAGGGCTACCTGAAGCTGGCGGCGCAGGGCAAGTACCGGGAGGCGCTGGCCCTTATCAAGCGGGAGAACCCGTTCCCCGCCGTGTGCGGCCGCATCTGCAACCGCCGCTGCGAGGATGCCTGTACCCGCGGCACCGTGGATCAGGCCGTGGCCATCGACGAGGTGAAGCGCTTCATCGCCCAGCAGGATCTGGACGCGGAGACCCGCTTCGTCCCGGAGAAGGTCATCCCCAAGGTGGACGGCGAGTTCACGGAGAAGATCGCCATTATCGGCGGCGGCCCCGCGGGCATGAGCTGCGCCTACTATCTGGCGGAGAAGGGCTATCGTCCCACCGTCTTTGAAAAAGAGAGCCGCCCCGGCGGTATGCTGATGAACGGCATCCCCTCCTTCCGTCTGGAAAAGGACGTGGTGGAGGCGGAGATCGACGTGCTGCGCCAGCTGGGCGTGGAGTTCCGCTGCGGCGTGGAGGTAGGGAAGGATGTCACCATCCAGCAGCTGCGGGAGGAGGGCTACAAGGGCTTCTATGTGGCCGTGGGCCTGCAGTCCGGCGGCAGGCTGCCCGTTCCCGGCGGCGACGCCGCGGGCGTGGAGGCCGGTATCGACTTCATGCGCCGGGTCAACAGCGGCGCGGACGTGAAGCTGACGGGCCGGGTGGTGGTCATCGGCGGCGGCAACATCGCGGCCGATGTGGCCCGCACCGCCGTGCGCTGCGGCGCGGACAGCGTCAGCCTGTACTGCCTGGAGGCCTACGACGAGATGCCCATGGGCGAGGAGGACCGCGCCGAGTGCGAGCGGGAGGACATCGTCGTTCACGCCGGCTTCGGCCCCGTGGAGGTGTCCGCCGAGAACGGAAGGGCCGTGTCCGTCACGTTCAAGAAATGCCTGCGGGTCAAGGACGAGCAGGGCCGCTTTGCCCCGGCCTACGACGAGTCGGTGCTGCAGATGGCTCCCTGCGACACGGTGCTGTTCTGCATCGGCCAGAAGGTGGCGTGGGAAGAGCTGCTCACCGGTACGCAGGTAGAGTTCAACCCCAACGGCACCGCCAAGGCCGACCCCGTCACCTATCAGACGGCGGAGCCGGATGTGTTCGTAGGCGGCGACGTCTACACCGGACAGAAGTTCGCCATCGATGCCATCGCCGCCGGCAAGCAGGGCGCTGTCAGCCTGCACCGCTTCGTGCAGGGCGCGACCCTGACCATCGGCCGTGACCGCCGCCAGTTCATCGAGCTGGACAAGAAGAACGCCCTTATCGCCGTGGACAGCTACGACAACACGCCCCGGCAGCGGGTGGGCTACAACGAGGCGCTGCGGCGGACGTTCCGCGACGAGCGCATCGCCTTTACGGAGGAGCAGGTCAAGGCCGAGACGGCCCGCTGTCTGGGCTGCGGCGCCAGCGTGGTGGACCCCAACAAGTGCATTGGCTGCGGCGTCTGCACCACCAAGTGCGCCTTTGACGCCATCCACCTCCACCGGGAGCGGCCGGAGTGCAGCACCATGTACGCCTGCGAGGATAAGATGAAGGCCATCCTGCCCTACATGGTCAAGCGGGAGATCAAGATCAAGAAGGCCGCCCGCCGCGCCAAAAAGGCCAAGTGATATGCACGAGCTGGGTATCGTATTTCACACCATCAAGACGGTGGAGCGCGTGGGCGCGGACAACGGCCTGACGGAGGTAGCCTCCGTCACGCTGGAGCTGGGCGAGGTGTCCGGCGCCATTCCCAAAGAGCTGGTGAGCTGCTGGGACTGGGCCGTGCAGAAGTCCGACCTGCTGCGGGGCGCGGCGCTGCGCATCGAGACGCTGCCCGCCGTCACCCACTGCGGCGGCTGCGGACAGGATTACCCCACCGTGGCCCATGGCCGCACCTGCCCCCACTGCGGCAGCGAGGACACATGGCTGCTGCGGGGCAGCGAGATCAGTATCAAGGAGATAGAGGGCGCTTAATATGGAACAGTATAAGATCATCGAGGTAAAGGAGAGCGTGTTCGCCGACAACGACCGGGAGGCGGCACGCCTCCGGCAGGAGCTGAAGCGGGACAGGACGTTCCTGCTGAACCTGATGTCCTCTCCGGGCAGCGGCAAGACCACCACTCTCCGGGGCACCATCGCGCGGCTGCAGAGCGACCTGCGCATCGGCGTCATGGAGGCGGACATCGACTCGGACGTGGACGCGAAGGCCATTGCGGACACCGGCGCCCGGGCTATCCAGCTCCATACCGGCGGCATGTGCCATCTGGACGCCGGCATGACGGAGCAGGGCCTCCGGGAGATCGGCACCCGGGATCTGGATCTGGTGGTGCTGGAGAATGTGGGCAATCTGGTGTGCCCGGCGGAGTTCGACACCGGCGCGGTGAAGAACGCCATGATCCTCTCCGTGCCGGAGGGGCACGACAAGCCCCTGAAGTACCCCCTCATCTTCACCGTCTGCGACGTGCTGCTCATCAATAAGATCGACGTGCTGCCGTACTTCGACTTCGACATGGACAAGGTGCTGGCCTACGCCCATATGCGCAACCCGAACCTGAAGGTGTTTCCCATCTCCGCCAAGACCGGCGAGGGCATGGACGCATGGTGCACCTGGCTGCGGCAGCAGACAGAGGGCTGGATCCGGTAACACAAATAAAAGAGACGCGGCCCGCGGGCCGCGTCTCTTTTGTTCTGCGGGGTCATTCCCATGTCAGCTCCGTGCAGTACAGGGGGTCGAAGAATCCCCAGCAGTCGGTGTACATACGTTGCTCCGCCAGCCCTGTGTCGATGACGGCGCCGTACAGCATACCGGTGCGGTCGTATACCGACACCAGCTTGTAGGTGCCCTCATAGTCGCCGGTGGCCAGTGCCAGCCTGCCGTCCCGGTACAGCATGGAGATCTCGTCCAGCCGGCTGTTCAGACTCAGTGAGGAATAGCGACCGTAGTCGTAGGTGTAGGTGTACCCGTAGCTGCCGTCCTCCAGCGGGCGGAACTCGCTGCTCCAGGCGATCTGCCCGTCTTCGTCCAGCTCGGGCCACAGCAGGTCGAAATCGTAGTCCACGGCCCAGCTGCCGCCGCCGGGACGCAGCACGGTGAGGTGATTCCCGGCGCAGGCCACCAGCAGGTCATCGCTGCTGTTGTTGTACACCGGCAGCACATAGTCGTAATAGTCCAGCTCGTAGGACGTGCCGTCCTGTGCCGTCATGACGGCGGTGTAGCGGTACGGCTCCACGTTCTCGTCCACCACCAGCGTCAGCTTGCAGCGGAAGTCCCCGGCATCCAGGATCCGCAGGACGTACTGCCCGTCCTCCGCTGTGGTCAGCAGGATCTCCGAGCGGTCGCGGGTGAGCTGGAGGCCCACCACCCGCTGCGCCGCGATGTCCAGCGGATAGGCCAGACGCAGATGCTCCATGTCCGGCTGGTAGTCGGAGTAGGTGCCGCTGCCGGAGGAGGTGTAGCTTTTCAGCGTCAGCGGGATATACCACAGGCCAAAGCCCTCCGGCGCCCATTCCGGCTGCGGATCCGCGTCGGCGGCGAAGCCCACCGTGGTCAGAAGGCCGCCCTCCAGCCCTACGGAGAAGGGCGTGAAGCGGTTCTCCGTGTGGAGCGTGGTATCGCCCATCAGGGTCATGTTGTTGGATGCGTAGTAATAGAGAGTGGGCGCCATCCAGTCCGTCTCGCCCACGGGGATGCGCAGCTTGTCAAAGACAGGGCAGCCACTTTCCGTAAAGCTGTCCAGATACCGGGGCATGTTGATGTCGTAACCCTCCCTGGCCAGATACAGGGGATAGGTGTCGTAGAAGTCCTGCATCCGCAGCCGCTCCGTGTAGCCCCGGTCGTACAGCATATTGCTGTCCTGCGCGGCCTGCCACGCCTCCGCCAGGTGGGTCATCATCGGGTCGTCCGCCTGCACCAGCAGGGAGATGTACCGCCGGTTGTTGTCACTGCTGTCGTACAGGTCCTCCCGCCGGTCGTAGTAGTAAAGCCGTCCGTTTCCCGTACCGCCGGAGAGGGTGTGGACGGTGCCCCATGTGTTGCTGCCCACGTCGTACTCGGTGTCCCAGCGCAGCTGGGTGCCGTACTTGGTGGCGGTGTGGAAGCGCAGGCCCTCCGCCGCCGCCACATCGCCCCGTGAGGCTTTGACGGTGACGGGCAGGGGGGTGGCGGTGCTGTCCAGCCGCAGGGAAAACGTGGTCAGGATGACGGCGGCCAGCACCAGCAGTGCCGCCGTGGCCGCAAGGCTCCGTTTCATGTGTCCTCCTCTCCGTCCGTCAGGGCGTCCAGCGCCTGACTGACCCGGTCGGGCCGGTAGTGATACGTCTCCTTGATATAGGTCATCAGGTCCTTGCCGGATTCCTCCAGCGCCTCGACGGTGCAGTCACCCACGATGGCACCCTCCCGGATCAGCACCGCCCGGGAGATGCAGTCCTTCACCTCCTCGATGAGGTGGGTGCTCAGCAGCACCGTCTCCTGCTCCGTCAGGATGCCCAGCAGCACCTTGTAGAAGTCCTCCCGGTTGAAGATGTCGTTGCCGGCGAAGGGCTCATCCATCAGGATGTAGTCCGCGCCCTGGGACAGGGCCATGATGACTTCGAATTGGTTCTGCATGCCGGCGGAGAAGCTGCGCAGCTTCTTATCCATGGGCAGGGAGAAGAACTCCATCAGGCTCTGGAACCGCCTGCTGTTGAACCGGGGGAAGTGGGCGGCGCAGAAGTCCCGGTGGGCCGCCGGCGTCAGGGCGGGGAAGAAGGAATGCTCGCAGGTGGCGAAGCTGAGCCGGTCGATATTGGTGCGGTCGATGGCCGCGCCGTCCAGCGTCACCGCGCCCTCGTGCTTTACAAGACCCAGCACGCACTTCATCAGCGTGGTCTTGCCCGCGCCGTTCTCACCGAACAGCCCCACGATCTGCCCGCGGGGCAGCGTCAGGGATACGTCGCGCAGCGCCTCCCTGGCGCCGTATTTCTTGCTGACATGGTTGATCTCAAGCATATGCGTTCCCTCCTTAGCTGGAATAGGGCGACGCCGCGATGGCGTTCATGACCCGCTGGACGTTCTCCACCGTGGGCAGGCACTGGTCGGGGGTGATGCAGTACCACGCCCCGTAGCACAGGGCCAGCACCAGCGCGCACAGCGCCGCGGCGCACGCGGCCCACAGCAGCGGCACTGTCCACACCTGCCGCCGCAGGGTCTGCCGCCCGTCGGGCAGGCGGCGCATGAGATAGATGCTGCGTCCGTCCAGATAGTAGGAGCTGTACAGCATCACGGCGGACAGCAGCGCCAGCAGCACCACCACGCCGAACACGATGACCACCGATTCCGCATAGGCGGAGAAGTGGTTCATCAGCGCCGTGTCCATCAGCCGTCCGTCCCAGTAGAACAGGCCCCGGTAGACGCTGCTGTAGCGGACGGTGAAGTCGATGGCGGACACAAGGGCGCCCAGCCCCAGACTGCCGATGATGATGCCGTACATGGTGTCCGTCGGTACGTTGGGGGGCAGGACGCGCTCAAGCGTCCTGCGCAGTGCGGAAGTCCGTTTTTGCGTCATCGTCCGTCGCTCCTTTCAGAAACTGCATCATGGTGATGCCCAGCGCCGCCGCCGTGACCATGCACAGCAGAATGGTGGTGCTGGAGCCCATCCGGAAGAAAAAGCTGCCCACGGTCAGCGCCAGCGCGATGAAGGGGGCGATGCTGAAGCTGCCCCGGCGCTGGGCGTGGGAGAACCGGGCGGCCGACACGGCGCACAGCGCCGTCAGCAGCAGGTTTTCCAGCCACACGGCGGCGTCCCGCAGGGGCAGCAGGTGGTGCAGGAAGGCGCCCGAATACACGGTCAGCAGCAGCGTCTGCGGCCCCGGCGTATAGCTGCCGTAGGGCATCTGCACGGTGTCGATGCGCAGCTTTACCACCGCGACGCACACCGCCGCCATCACCGCCCAGTAAAACAGGACGCACACGGCGTTATACAGCGACCACCACAGGCAGAGGCTGTCCTCGCCGATCCGCAGCCGCCGCACGGTCAGGCCGGTCTTGGCTCCGTAGCCGCAGCCGTTGAGGCTCAGCACCGCCAGCAGGGCGGCGAAGCCCACGGCGCAGACGGCCGCCGCGCCGGTCTTGGCCGGCAGGTACTTGAAATCGCTGGGGTAGTACTCTGACGTTACGCTGCCGTCCTCGTGGGCGTAGACGACGCGATCCTCATACGCCGGCACCAGCCACAGCAGCGCGCCGGCCAGCACCGCGGCCAGCAGCGTGACGGCAATGACTTTGCATACGGTGCCGCGCGCCGCCAGCGCCAGCACGGATAGATGCTTTCTCATGCGTCCGTTCCCTCCTTGTCATACAGTGTGTCCAGCAGGCGGTGGGCCTCCTCCCGGGTCAGACCCATGCGCCGGGCCGCGTCCACCATGGTCTGTAGCTCCGTTTCCAGCAGCTCCCGCCGCAGGACGGCGATCTGCTCCGGCGCGGCCTGAATATAGCTCTTGGCCCCGGCACGGGATGTGACCAGTCCCTCGTCCTCCAGCAGGCGGAAGGCCTTCTGCACCGTGTTGGGGTTCACCGCCAGCAGCGCCGACAGCACCCGCCGGGAGGGCAGCTCGTCGCCGTCCCGTATGGTGCCCGCCGCCAGCCCCTGCTGGATATAGCGGATGATCTGGAGATAGATGGGCGTGCCGTCCGTCTGACGGAACGCCTGGAATGAGATCACGCGCCGCACCTCCTCTCTGTGAACTGTATTACTCGTGTAATACGGATGTTAACTGTATTATACGGATGATACAGTTCCCTGTCAAGGGGAAAATTAAAAAAGTCCTAAACTCCGGCGGCTTGCCACCGGCGCGCCTGTGTGCTATCATAGCTGCAGAGAGGGAGGGGGAGCCATGTACCGTATTTTCATCGTGGAGGATGACGCCGCCATCGCGCAGGCCGTCTGTGAGCAGGCGGGATCCTGGGCGCTGGAGGCGCGCTGCGTCACGGATTTCCGCCGCGTGGCGGAGGAGGCGGCGGCCTACGACCCGCACCTGATCCTGCTGGACATCTCCCTGCCGTTTTTCGACGGCTATCACTGGTGCCGCCAGATCCGGAAAAGCAGCCGTGTGCCCATTATTTTCCTGTCCTCGGCGGCGGACAATATGAACATCGTCATGGCCATGAACATGGGCGCCGACGACTTCATCGCCAAGCCCTTTGACCGGAATGTGCTGATGGCCAAGGTGCAGGCGCTGCTGCGCCGGGCCTATGACTTCACGGTACAGCCGCCGGTGCCGGTGTGCCGGGGCGCCCGCCTGCGCACCGATATACAGAAGCTGGAGTACGGCGGCGCCGCCGTCGACCTGACGAAGAACGAGTACCGCATCCTGTTGTGCCTGATGGAGCGGGCGGGGCAGGTGGTCAGCCGGGAGAAGCTGATGCAGACCCTGTGGGAGACGGATAGCTTCGTGGACGAGAACACCCTGACGGTCAACGTCAACCGCCTGCGCCGGAAGCTGGCCTCGGCGGGACTGGAGGACTTTATCACCACCCGCCACGGCGTGGGCTATCTGGTGGAATAAGGAGCAATATGGAACTTTTTCGGCGTTATCTCCGCCAGCACCGGCTGGCGATGGTTGTCTTTCTGCTGTGCTGCGCGCTGCTGGCGGGCAGCTTTGCACTGTACCGGCTGCCGCTGGCGGCGGTGGCCTATCCGGCGGCGCTGTGCCTGCTGGTATGCGGCGCTGCGGCGGCGTGGGACTATGCCTGCACCTGCCGCCGTCATCGGCGGATGGCGGAGCTGCGGACGGCGGCCAACGCCATGCTGCTGGCCCTGCCCGCCCCGGAGGCCATCGGCGAGGCGGACTGCATGGCCGCCATCGAGGCGCTGCGCCGCGCCGCATCGGAGCGGGAGACGGCCAACACCGCCCGCCACCGGGAGATGGTGGACTACTACACCGCGTGGGTCCACCAGATCAAGACGCCCATCGCCGCCATGCGCCTGACCCTCCAGCTGGACGACACGCCCAACGGGCGGAAGCTGATGAGCCAGCTGCTGCGCATCGAACAGTATGTGGACATGGTGCTGATGTATCTGCGTCTGGACGAGGGCACCAGCGACTATGTCATCTGCGCCTGCGATGTGGACGATGTGATCCGCCAGAGCCTGCGGAAATTCGCCGGGGAGTTCATCGACCGCCGGCTGACGCTGCACTATCAGCCGGTGGGGCTGACGGCGGTGACGGACGAGAAGTGGCTGGGCTTTGTGGTGGAGCAGGTGCTGTCCAACGCCCTGAAATACACGCCGGAGGGCGGCAGCATCACCATCGACGCGGAGCAGCCCGCCACCCTGTGCATCCGGGACACCGGCATTGGCATCGCACCGGAGGATCTGCCCCGGATCTTCGACCGGGGCTACACCGGCCATAACGGCCGGACGCACCGGCAGGCCAGCGGCATCGGCCTGTACCTGTGCCGCCGCATTTGCCGGGATCTGGGCCACACCATCACCGCCGCGTCCGCGGTGGGGGAGGGGACGGTCATCCGGCTGGAGCTCAGCCGCCGCACCGGCCCGCTGGAGTGAAATCTTACAATTCTGTTAGAATGAGGGCGGGAAATGTAAGCTGACCGCATGGCAGCCGTTTCCCGCCCCTGCTATACTGTGACCTGCAAACAAAAGGAGGTCGTTTTTATGTCGATTCTGGAAGTCAGCGGTCTGCGCAAGGTGTATACCACCCGCTTCGGCGGCAGCCGCGTGGAGGCCCTGCATAACGTGGAGTTCACGGTGGAGCAGGGCGAATATGTGGCCATCATGGGCGAGTCCGGCAGCGGCAAGACCACGCTGCTGAACATCCTTGCCGCGCTGGATACCCCCACCGCCGGCACGGTGCGGCTGGACGGCCGCGACCTGTCCGCTGTGAAGGAGGCGGACGCCGCCGCGTTCCGCCGGGACCATCTGGGCTTCGTGTTCCAGGAGTTCAACCTGCTGGACACCTTCTCACTGGAGGACAACATCTATCTGCCGCTGGTGCTGGCGGGGAAGCCCTATTCCGAGATGCGTGACCGCCTGCGTCCGCTGGCGGAGCAGCTGGGCATCACGGAGCTGCTGAAGAAATACCCCTACGAGGTGTCCGGCGGCCAGAAGCAGCGGGCCGCCGTGGCCCGCGCCCTCATCACACAGCCCCGTCTGCTGCTGGCCGACGAGCCTACCGGCGCCCTGGACTCCCGGGCCACCGATGAGCTGCTGGGCCTGTTCGGCGACGTGAACCGCCGGGGCCAGACCATCCTCATGGTCACCCACTCCGTCAAGGCCGCCAGCCGCGCCGGACGGGTGCTGTTCATCAAGGACGGTCAGGTGTTCCACCAGCTCTATCGCGGTGATGCCAGCGATGCCGGGTTCTATCAGATGATCTCCGACACGCTGACCATGCTGCAGGCAGGCGGTGACGCGCAATGAACCGTGGATTTTACCCCCGTCTGGCGTGGACGGGCATGAAGCAGAACCGCCGGCTGTACCTGCCGTACCTGCTGACCTGCACCGGCGTCACCGCCATGTTCTACATCCTTATGGGCCTGTCGGTGTCCACACTGCTGCCCCAGATGTCCGGCGGACGCAGCACCGCCCTTATCATGAGCCTTGGCAGCGTGGTCATCGCCTTTTTCGCCCTGATCTTCCTCTTTTACACCCATTCGTTCCTCATCCGCCGCCGCAGCCGGGAGTTCGGCCTGTACAACGTGCTGGGTATGGGCAAGGGCAACATCGCCCGCATCCTGCTGTGGGAGACGCTGCTGACCTACGCGGGCACCACCGTCGTCGGCCTTGCGCTGGGCGTGGCGCTGTCCAAGCTGGCGGAGCTGGGGCTGATGAACCTTCTCCGCAGCCAGATCAGCTATACGTTCACGGTGAACATCAAGTCGCTGCTGGTGACGCTGGTGCTGTTCGCCGCCGTCCACGGTCTGATCTTCCTGCATGCCCTGTGGCAGCTGCACCGCGTCAGCGCCGTGGCGCTGCTGCACAGCGAGTCCGTGGGTGAAAAGCCGCCCCGTGCCAGATGGCTGCTGGCGGTGCTGGGCCTTGCCCTGCTGGGCGGCGCCTACTGGCTGGCCGTGTCCATCCGTGAGCCGCTGGAGGCGCTGCTGTGGTTCTTTACGGCGGTGCTCATGGTCATTGCCGGCACCTATCTGCTGTTCATTTCCGGATCTGTGGCGCTGTGCCGCGCCCTCCAGAAAAACCCCCGCTATTACTACCGGCCCAGCCACTTCGTGTCCGTGTCCTCCATGGCCTACCGCATGAAGCGCAACGGCGCGGGCCTCGCCAGCATCTGCGTGCTGGCCACCATGGTGCTGGTGATGCTGTCCTCCACCACCTGTCTGTACTATGGCGTGGAGGATGCCCTGCATCAGCGTTACGCCCGGGACATCAACGTGGAGTGCTATTTCGGCGGCGATGTGAACCGCATGACTGAGGAGAATCTTACCGCGCTGCGCGCCGCGGTGACGGATGCGGCATCGTCCGTCGGCTCCTCCGTGGAAAACGTCCAGGACTACCGCGCCGCCTACGTCTACGGTGACCTGACGCCGGAGGGGACGCTGTGTCCCGCGCCGGTGGCGGACGGCAGGATAGATGCCGCCACCCGCGTGACGCTGCTGTCTCTGTCGGACTATAACGCCCTGATGGGCACGTCGCTGACGCTGGCGGAGCGTGAGGCATTCGTCTATGGCAACCGAATGTCCTTTACAGCGCCGCAATTCGCCATGGGCAGCGCTGCATGGCGCGTCAAGGCGCAGCTGGATGCCTGCCCGGTCAACGGTGCTGCGGCGGCAGACGTTACACCGTCTCTGTTCGTGGTGGTGCCGGATTTTGACAGCGCCGTCCGCGCGATGGCGGAGGTCATGGCCGCAGGCGCGGTGGATGTGCAGCTTCGCTGGTACTGCGGCTTTGACAGCGACCTGCCCGACGAGAAGCAGTTCGGCGACGACTCCTACCGGCAGGGCGTCCGAGATCCGCAGAACCTGACTGACGCGGTGGAGTGGGCGCTGTACGATGCCACGGTGGTCAGCGATATCGCCACCGGCTGGGAGATGGAGTCTCTGGCCGCCAACCGCAGCGATTTCTACGGCACATACGGCGGTCTGTTCTTCCTGGGCATTATGCTCAGCGTGGTGTTCCTGCTGGCCGCCGTGTCCATCATCTACTACAAGCAGATCTGCGAGGGCTATGAGGACCAGAGCCGCTTCGACATCATGCAGAAGGTGGGCATGACGAAAAGGGACATCCGCCGCAGCATCAACTCCCAGCTGCTGACCGTGTTCTTCCTGCCCATGGCCCTGTCCGGCGTCCACCTGTGCTTTGCCTTCCCCTTCATCCACAAGCTCCTGCTGCTGTTCAACCTGAGCAACACCCCGCTGCTCATCGGCACCACCGTGGTCAGCTATGTTGCCTTCGCCCTGCTGTACACGCTGGCGTATAAGCTGACGTCCAACGCCTACTACCACATCGTCAGCGGTGCGGCGGAGCGTGAATAAGAAAAAAGCTCCCTCCGGCCAAACGGCTGGAGGGAGCTTTGCGCATCGCTTATTCCTCGGTGAAGTGGACGTGGTTGAAGATGTGATCCTGGCAGAAGCAGTGGTAGCCCGCGCACTTGCTGCAGTAGCGGAACTGCAGGTCGGGGTAGTCCGCGTCGGTGCGGCCGCACACGGCGCACTTGTGGTGATAGCCCTTTTCCTTCTCCTGCTGCTTTACCGCCTGCTTGAACTGCACGGTCCTGGGGCTGTACTGCTGCCTGGTGCGGCTGGCCAGATAGTGTACCTCCGGCCAGATGAACACGGCGAAGTTCAGCAGCGCCACCACCGGCAGCACCACGCCCGCCCAGTTATGGGCACCGATGGAGCGGATGATGTCAAAGGCAAACAGTGCGCCGTCCAGATAGGCCAGCCATTTCATCTTTACCGGGATGAAGAACATGAACAGCACCGTGGTGTCCGGGAACAGCATGGCGAAGGCGAAGAACATGGACAGGTTCACATAGGTGGTGCCCGCCACGGTGATATAGCTGTTGCCGGTGATGACGCTGGCCAGCACCGTGCCCAGCACCGTCAGCAGTACGCCGCTGAAATAGTAGAGGTTGAACTTGGCGGTGCCCCACTGCCGCTCCAGCGTGGAGCCGATCCAGTAGTAGAAGTACAGACTGATCAGCATCCAGAACGGGGAGCTGGCGCTGGGGTAGAAGATGAACGTCACGATGCGCCAGATCTCGCCGTGGAGCAGGCCGTTGAGGTTGAAGGTCAGAAAGTCCAGCGCGGTGGGGTCGGCGGCCGCCGTCAGCATGGACAGGATATACACCGCTGCGGTGCCGATGACGATGACACGCATCAGATTGGGGATACCGAACCGGGGGTGGGCGGCGCAGAAGCGCTGCACCCCGTCATAGAGCTTTTTCAAGGGGAACGTCCTCCTGTATATTCAAGTGGTGCTATTGTAACGCAGCAAACGCAAAAAGTCATGTCATTTTTTTAAACAATGGAAATGTTTCTGCAAAGTGAATTATTTGCAATTTTTGGGGAAAACCTATTGACAGCCGCAAAATATGTGCTAAGATAGACACTACAAGTGAATACCTTATCAAGAGTGGCGGAGGGACCGGCCCAATGAAGCCACGGCAACCTGTTTTTACAAGGTGCCAAATCCGGCGAACGAATCGAAAGATGAGGGAAGGCAGCAAAGCTTCAGCACTCTGTCGGTTCGGCAGGGCGCTTTTTTATTGCGTTTCCCAACAGAAAGGAGAAAAATCATCATGGCAAGACATCTGTTCACTTCTGAATCCGTTACCGAGGGGCATCCCGACAAGATCTGCGACCAGATCTCCGACGCGGTGCTGGACGCCATCTTCGAGCAGGATCCCAACGGCCGCGTGGCCTGCGAGACCTGCGCCTCCACCGGCCTCATCCACATCATGGGTGAGATCACCACCAGCTGCTATGTGGATATCCCCAAGATCGCCCGCCAGGTGGTGCTGGACATCGGCTATGACCGCTCCCAGTACGGCTTCGACGGCAACACCTGCGCCGTCATCACCAACATCGACGAGCAGTCCGGCGACATTGCGCTGGGCGTGGACAAGAGCTACGAGGCCAAGGCCAAGGGCGAGAGCGAGCTGGACAACGGCGCCGGCGACCAGGGTATGATGTTCGGCTACGCCTGCGACGAGACACCGGAGCTGATGCCGCTGGCCATCTCCATCGCCCACAAGATGGCCAAGCGCCTGACCGACGTGCGCAAGCAGGGTCTGGTGGACTATCTGCGTCCCGACGGCAAGACCCAGATCACCGTAGAGTATGACGACAACGGCAAGCCCGTCCGCGTGGACACCGTGGTGCTGTCCACCCAGCACAGCCCCGATGTCTCTCTGGAGCAGATCCGTAAGGACATGATCGAGCTGGTCATCAAGCCCACCGTTCCCGCCCGGCTGCTGGACGGAGAGACGAAGATCTACGTCAACCCCACTGGCCGCTTCGTCAACGGCGGCCCCGCCGCCGATACCGGCCTCACCGGCCGCAAGATCATTGTGGATACCTACGGCGGCAGCGCCCCCCACGGCGGCGGCGCCTTCTCCGGCAAGGACCCCACCAAGGTGGACCGTTCCGCCGCCTACGCCGCCCGCTGGGTGGCCAAGAACGTGGTGGCCGCCGGTCTGGCCAAGAAGTGCCAGATCCAGCTGGCCTACGCCATCGGCGTGGCCCGTCCCGTCAGCGTGCTGGTGGAGACCTTCGGCACCGGCGTCGTCTCCGACGACAAGCTGGAGGCCGCTGTGGAGAAGGTCTTTGACCTGCGCCCCACCGCCATCATCCGCGATCTGGACCTGCGCAAGCCCATCTACCGCCAGCTGGCGGCCTACGGCCACATGGGCCGCGAGGAGCTGGGCGTGGCATGGGAAAAGACCGACCGCGTGGACGCCCTCAAGGCGGCGCTGGGCCTGTAAATCCCGACATAAAACAACTCTCCCGAAAGGGAGAGTTGTTTTCACACGTCAGCTATGGAAAGGAGCACCCCCATGAAAGAGCCCATGAAGAACATCGACAAGGCCGTTGTCCTTACCCTGAAGGAGCAGGTGGCCTATCAGCCCGGACAGGTGGTCAGCAAGACGCTGGCCCAGAACGACGCCGTCAGCGTCACCCTGTTCGCCTTCGACAAGGACGAGGAGATCAGCACCCACGCCTCCGGCGGCGACGCCTTCGTTACCTGTCTGGACGGCATGGGCCGCATCACCATCGACGGCGTACAGTATCTGCTGCACGAGGGCGAGTCCATCGTCATGCCGGCGGGCCATCCCCACGCGGTGTACGGACAGGAGCAGTTCAAGATGCTGCTGGTGGTCATATTCTGATACAGACAAAAAGAGTCCCACAGCCGCCGGCTGCGGGACTCTTTTTTACATTTCTTCGCGGCACTGCAGCCCCAGCTGGTAGAAGGCCACGGCGCTGGCCGCTGCCACATTCAGGCTGTCCACTCCGTGGGTCATGGGGATCATCACCGTGTAGTCGCACTGGGCGATGGTGCCGTCCGCCAGCCCGTCGCCCTCGGTGCCCAGCACCACGGCCAGCTTTTCCGCTTTCAGGAGCCGGGGGTCGTCCAGCCGCAGGGAATCCTGCCGCAGGGCCATGGCCGCCGTGGTAAAACCCAGCGCGTGCAGCGTCTCCGTCCAGTCGCCCTCCTCCGGCAGGTATGTCCACGGCACCAGAAACACGTTGCCCATGCTGACCCGGGACGCCCGCCGGTACAGCGGGTCGCTGCCCTGCCGGGTCAGCAGCACCGCGTCCATGCCCAGCGCCGCCGCGCACCGGAAGATGGCCCCCACATTGGTGGGGTTCATCACATTTTCCAGCACGGCGATGCGCCGCGCCCCGGCGCACACCTCCGCCACGGTGGGCAGGGGAGGCCGTCGCATGGCGCACAGCATCCCCCGTGTCAGGTGGAAGCCGGTGAGCTGCGTCAGCACGTCCAGCGGTGCGGTGTACACGGGGATATCCGGGTCACAGCGGCGCAGGATGTCCGCGCCCTTGCCGGCGATGTGCTGCGGCTCCATCAGGAAGGACACCGGCACACAGCCCGCGTCCAGCGCCCGTCCGATGACCAGCGGGCTTTCGGCGATGAACAGCGCGTTGGACGGGTCGGCACGGTTCACCAGCTGGTTCTCCGTGGCCCGGGCGTAGACGTCCAGCTCCGGCGCGGCAAAATCGGTGATCTCGATGGCGCGGGCCATAGGCCCTCCTTTCTCCGTCAGCCGTTGAGGATGTGCATGAACTCCTCGCCGGTGATGGTCTCCTTTTCGTAGAGGTACGCAGCCAGCTGATCCAGCTTCTCCCGGTTGTCCGTCAGGAGACTGACCGCCTTGTCGTGCTGCTTCTGCACCAGTGCCACCACCTGCTGGTCGATCTTCGTCTGTGTCTCGGCGGAGCAGGCCAGAGAGGCGTCGCCGCCCAGATACTGGTTGGTGACGGTCTCCAGCGCCACCATGCCGAACTCGTCGCTCATGCCATAGCGGGTGATCATGGCCCGGGCCAGCTTGGTGGCCTGCTCGATATCGTTGGAGGCGCCGGTGGTGACGGAGCCGAACACCACCTCCTCGGCGGCGCGGCCGCCGGTAAAGGTGGCGATCTTGTTCTCGATCTCCTCCTTGGTCAAGAGATAGTGGTTGCCCTCCTCCACCTGCATGGTGTAGCCCAGTGCACCGGAGGTGCGGGGGACGATGGTGATCTTCTGCACGGGGGCGGAGTGAGTCTGCAGGGCCGCCACCAGAGCGTGGCCGATCTCGTGATAGGACACGATCTTCTTCTCGTGGTCGGTCATGATGGCGTTCTTCTTCTGGTAGCCGGCGATGACCACCTCGATGCTCTCCTCCAGATCCGCCTGGGTGGCGAAGCGGCGTCCGTCACGGACGGCCCGCAGCGCCGCCTCGTTGACGATATTGGCCAGCTCCGCGCCGGATGCGCCGGAGGCCATGCGGGCGATCTTGCTGAAGTCCACATCCTCGGCCACCTTGATCTTCTTGGCGTGCACCTTCAGAATGGCCTCGCGGCCCAGCAGGTCGGGCAGCTCCACCGGCACCCGGCGGTCGAAGCGGCCGGGGCGGGTCAGTGCCGGGTCAAGGGACTCGGGGCGGTTGGTGGCCGCCAGAATAATGACGCCGTTGTTGCCCTCAAAGCCGTCCATCTCCGTCAGGAGCTGGTTCAGGGTCTGCTCACGCTCGTCGTTGCCGCCGTACTGACCGCCGCTGCGCTTCTGGCCGATGGCGTCGATCTCGTCGATGAACACGATGCAGGGGGCCTTCTCCTTGGCCTGATTGAACAGGTCGCGCACCTTGGATGCGCCCATGCCCACGAACATCTCCACGAACTCCGAGCCGGAGATGGAGAAGAAGGGCACGTTGGACTCGCCGGCCACGGCCTTGGCCAGCATGGTCTTGCCGGTGCCCGGAGGGCCTACCAGCAGGATACCCTTGGGCATGGACGCGCCGATCTCCTGATACTTGCTGGGGTCGTGGAGGTAGTTGACCACCTCCTGCAGATTCTCCTTGGCCTCGTCCTCGCCGGCCACATCGGCAAAGCGGATGCCCTCCGTGGACTGGACGTAGATCTTGGCGTTGGACTTGCCCATGCCGAACATCATGGAGCCGGCGCCGCCTCCGGCCTTGTCCGTCAGCTTCTTGGCCATGTACTGGCCGATGCCGATGAACAGCACCACCGGCAGCACCCACGTCAGCAGAATGTTCAGGAACGGGGACATCTGCTCCACGATCTCGCTGGCAAACTCCGCGCCGGACGCGTGGAGCCGCTCCACCAGATCGGGATCGTCCAGCACGCCGGTCTTATAGACCTTGCTGCCGTCCTTGTTGGTGAACAGGATCTGGTTGGACTCGATCTCCACCTGACCGATCTCCTGCTCCTCGGTCATGGTCATGAACGTGCCGTAGTCCACCTCCTCCACCTGATGCTGCGCGATCAGCGGCATGGCAAGGAAGTTGAACAGCAGCAGCACCAGCAGCGCCACCAGATAATAGTAGAACAAAGGCTTCTTTGGGGTCTTGACCTCTTTCATCCCGTCATCTCCTTGTTGACATATTTTGCAAATCATTATAGCCGCGCCGCCGCGCAAAGTCAAATGCCAATATGGCGGAAATGTATGAACTTACCCTGAACGACGGCCCTAATGGGAACTTATTGCATATTTTGTGAACAGACTGTGCTTCTTTTGTGAACATTAGCACTCACCTATTGACAGTGCTAAAATCGGCGTTATAATAAAGCCGAACCTTGAGAGAGGGGAGCGAAAGAGGCCCCTCGGAGAGGTTCGGAAATGTTGATACAATGAGGGTAATGTAGAGACGGCGCACCTCGGCGCGCCGCAGTACGAATGGAGGTATGACATATGTTGCCCAGCATTTTTGGTGAGAACCTGTTTGATGATTTCTTTTCCGATCCTTTTGGCATGATGGTGCCCCAGGGCCGCGATCCTCTGTACGGCAAGCACGCCAAGAACCTGATGAAGACCGATGTCCGCGAGACGGAGAGCACCTATGAGCTGGATGTTGACCTGCCGGGCTTCACCAAGGACGAGGTGAATGTGGAGCTGAAGAACGGCTACCTGACCATTCAGGCCGCCAAGGGCCTGGATAAGGACCAGTCCGACAAGAAGGGCAAGTACATCCGTCAGGAGCGCTATGCCGGCGCCTGCAGCCGCACGTTCTATGTGGGCGAGGGCGTGGAGCCGGAGGATGTGACTGCAAAGTTTGAAAACGGCATCCTGCAGCTGTCCATCCCCAAGGAGGCCAAGAAGCAGC
>ERZ835980.1973-NODE-1973-length-20287-cov-7.964611_pt1 | contig 20287 bp, 14 predicted proteins | sample MGYA00519943_ERZ835980 | MGnify/ENA primary metagenome ERZ835980 (study PRJEB31850, sample SAMEA3708791) | human gut metagenome | biome: human gut; feature: human-associated habitat; material: faeces | place: China | collected 2014 ... | reverse complement strand
TGCATTGTTGAGCGAAAAAAGAGCATCTGCGATCCGTCAATACCTGAAATACCGTATGCACTACCTGAAATCTGCCATGGGGTGATAAAATGGCCTATCTGAAATTGATGATGGATGAAAAAGAAATCGCACACCTAAGCGAAGATGGGCAGTCTCTTTGCGCAAATGAGGGTGTGCCGCAGTATGACCTCCCACTGAACCTTTTCATCGGTGACAAACGTGAAGTTCCATTGGTCGATGTGGTGGTTTGGGCAAAGAAACGAATCTTTCCGAAAAATCGGATGGACTGCAAGGAAATTCTGAAAATGATGGGTCTGCCGGACTACAATGCATGGGAAATCGTCAAACGCACCAACGCCTGCCTGATGGAAGACCCCTATTGGCTGCGATTCAGCGAGGATGAAACCTTTGAGGACACCACGCGCGGACGAGCCAGAAGAATTATGAACGAAAATCAAAAGAGCAGCTGATACCAAAAAGCCAAACCTCACCGTACATCCTGTACAGCTTGAGGTTTGGCTTTTCTCTTATCATCCTTCACCAGCGCGAGCGATGGTTGATTATTTTATCAGCTTAATCCAGAGAGTGACCGCATTACAAGGTCGATGTCCTGATTTTCCAGTTCCTGAATGATGTGCAGGTAGGTTTTCTGCGTGGTTGTCATGCTGGAATGCCCCAGCCTCCTTGCTACGCTTGCAATGGATACCCCTGCAAACAAAAGCACCGAAGCGTGGGTATGCCGCAGACCATGTACCGAGATGACCGGGATCTTGGCCCGGTCGCAGTGCCGTTCCAGAACATCGTTAACAGTGGAATTGTAGGCGTGTTCCTTGAACACGAAAATCGGCTTATCTTCAGGAACGTCTTTTACCAGTGCTGCGAACTGAATCACCGTCTGCCAGTCAATTTGAATTTTACGGACAGACGATTTATTTTTTGTCGGCAGAAATCCGCCGTTCCCCTTATAATCCCATGTTTTATTGATGGAAAGCATCTGGTGCGAAAAGTCAAAATCCGCAGGAGTGATCGCCAAAGCTTCGGAAAAGCGGATGCCGGTTTTGGCAATCAGCAAAATCATCCAGTCCCAGTTGAGTTTTCCTTGTAGATCCAAGTCGCTCAACAAAAGATGCAGTTCAAACTGGTTCAGATATTTCACCTTTTTAGGCACCGGGGGCTTGCCTTTGATGATCGCTTTCCGGGTCGGGTCTTTCACAATCAGACCATCATCCACGGCATCCATGATAGCCCCTTTCAGCTGATGGTGGAAATCCATCGTGGTCTGACGCTCATGGCCTACGGCATAATCGTTCAAAAGCTGCTGATAGGTCACTCTGGAAACCTCACAGAGTTTCAAAGTAGGAGCGAGTTTTTTTACCCAAGAAAGGGTCATTTTGTACTTATCCAATGTAACCGGGCGAACTGCACCCTCTTTGTATACAGCAACCCACTGCTCATAATAATCGCAGAACAGGTTGTTTTCATTCATTTCGTTTAACACGTTTTACCTCCAAAATCGGTTTTATATGCTCACGCTGATGAAGGGTGATAAGGGTATCCAACTCTTCGAGAATTGTTCCAATTTTTTCTTGTTCGGATTGAGATGGAACGTCAACCACCATATTTTTGAACTTTGCATGTGCAAGAACTTTTTGACCGGTACCTTCTGCCGCCATTGAAAGCTGCTTTTTTATTCCGTGATTCAAGCGCCTTAGAAGAAAGTTTGAATCACAAGATTTAGGAGCAAAAACCGGATAGTAATAGCTAATAATCCCCTTGTCTACGATGTTATTTCGGTTGAAAACAAATACATCCGTATCGCTTCTGCTTCGATAAGTAAAATAGCCCTTAGGTAGTACATAGTAGCCAACATTATTATCCGTTGTTACCTGTCGATCTGCAAAATAATCTTCTTGAAGGACAATTCCCTGTTGCTGGGATGATGTCAAAACCGGATATTGATTCTGAGTCACAGTTTTTTCAGTATAATCTTCAATCAGCGTTCCGACCTTACGCTGTTCCCAAGTAGGTGTGTTTTGGGATTTTGGCGCGAAAAAAGAGCCGAGGACGCGCCTCGGCTCTTGGTCAGCAGGGTGATTTTGCACCCATTTTATGATTCTTTTGGCATTTTCAAATCAAATCCGCCACTTACGATGAACTCGCGCAAGAGTTTATCATACTTGACAGGCACCTTGGGCGGAATAAGCTTTGTGCCCTCGATTGCTTCAAAATATGCCTTTGCTTTTGCCTTATCTACGGTAGCTTTCAGGTCATCGAAACGGCCAAATTCGTTAATGTTGGCTTCGGTAATGTTTGCACGCATGAATGCCCGCAGCTTCTTTTCGTCCAAGCCGAAAACTTCAGCTACTTTGTGGATCTGGTCGTTCTGCTTTTGGGCGATGTACTCGGCAATGTACTCCCGCAAGGTCTTTCCCGGCTGCGGAACCACTGCGCCGCTTTGAATGTCGTGCAGGAAAATATTAGCGTACTTCTGCTCTTCCTGCGAGAGGGTGGCAAAGGTCTTGTGCAGCTCCGTTTCGGCCTGATGGATGGCTTCCGCTTCTGCACCCTCCTGATAGAAAATTTTCAGGTACTTTTCAAAGCGGGAGTTCATATAGTCCGTGTCGATGTCAGCAGTATCAATGGTGGTCAGATAGCTGTTCACCGCATAGGGAACGTCATCGTCCGGGTCATTTTCACCGCCATCTGGATTCGGCGTGAACAGCTCTTTATAGCGGAGTGCCAAAACTTTGAACGCTCTCTCGTCAAAGTCTGCATGAAGTTCTGTTTTCTCATCTGTATCCTCGTTGACGATCACAATGGGCTTATCCCACTCGAAGCCCTGCACCTTAGCTGCTTCCAGATTTTCGTTGAAGGACTGGAACAGGTCGGCAAACTTTTTGCGCTCTGCCATATCCGCAGGGATCTGCGAAAACTCTTCAATGCCCGCCGACACAAACAGATCTTTGATCTCCGCATAGAGGGCATTCAGTTTTTCCACGTTCTTGTCCAGTTTATCTACAAACAGGCCAAACGGTTTATCGCCGGAATACTCTTTTACCGCATCTGCGATGTTTTTCTCCATCGTGTGCGGACGGCGGTAATACTTGATGGTGCCAAACTGTTTGTCATCGCCAAACAGTCGGTTGGTGCGGGAGAACGCCTGAATCAGATTTTCGTATTGCAGCACCTTATCCAGATACAGTGTATTGATCCACTTGGAGTCAAAGCCTGTCAGCATCTGATCCACCACGATCAGCAGATCAAGCTGTTTTTCCGGGGTGCGCTCGATGCGCTGGTAGGGCAATTTGTGCGCCAGCCGTGCCGCAATGTCCTTTTTCATCTTGGCAAAGGTCGGAATGCCGAAGTCCTGTCCATAGCGGGCGTTATAGTCTTCTACGATCTCTTTTAGCCCTTCTTCTTTGGTGATACCTTTGCCGTTGTTGTCAATGTTGGGGTCAAATAGTGCGGTGACTTTCAGCCATGGTGCAGCTTCTCTGAACCTCTTGTAATATTGGATGGCTTCCGGGATGCTAGAGGTTGCAAAAATGGCATGAAATTTGCTGTTGCGGCTCTGGGTCTGCCAGTTCTCGCAAATGTCCTCCACCACGGCTTTTTGGTGTTCTTCGCCCTCATACTGGGTGTTGGGAATATAATCCTCGATGCCCTTTATCTCCTCACCGAGCGCATCTTTTCCGCCTGCCATCGGCAGATTCAGATACTTATAAAACACCTTGCTCTTCTGTGGGTCGGCCAGAGCTTCGTCCACAGAATATGCCTTTGCTTTTTCCAGTGCGACCGCTTTCCGCAAGTCGCTGTCCTTGAAGGTCAGCACCTTGTAAGGGTCAAAGCCCAGCACGTTGTGATCACGGATGCCGTCTGCAATGCTGTACCGATGCAGTTCGTTGCCGAAAACGGTGGCGGTGGTGCTCATTTTCTTCTGGTTTTCGCCTTGGATCGGCGTACCGGTAAAACCAAAGAACAGTGCTTTCGGGAATGTATGCTTGATGGTCTGCATCATATCGCCAAAGGTGGAACGGTGGCACTCGTCCACGATAAAAACCAACCGCTTTGCGTTGATCAGCGCAATGTCGTTGGGGTTCAGCTTGTTTTGTGCATCATCCTTGATATTGCTCATCTTCTGGATGGAAGTCACGATGAGCGTATCGGACGGCGAAGTACTTTTCAGCTTGTCCACAAGAACATCCGTGTTCTCGGTAGCCTGCACCTCCTCGTTTTCCTCTGCAAAGTTGCGGTATTCTTTCAGGCTCTGAGTGCCCAACTCGATTCGGTCCATCAGAAAAATCACTTTGTCCGCATCCTTGGAAGATGCAATCAGTTGAGCGGACTTGAAAGAAGTCATGGTCTTGCCGGAACCTGTGGTGTGCCAGATGTAGCCGCCGCGCTGCTGGTCATTCTCCCATTTCGCCTTGGAAACGGCATCCGAAATTTTGCTGGCAGCGTAGTACTGATAGCTGCGCATCACCTTCAAAATGCCATCAGAACCATCGGCAACGGTATAAAAGCCCACCAACATATGCGCCATCGGGATAGACAAAAGTGCCGTTGTAACGTCTTTCCAGTCGTTCATCGGCTCGTTGTAGAAGTCCGCCCAATGGAAATAGTAGCTGGGGTTGAATTGTCCTTCCGGGCCGGGATTGGCAAAGTAGACCGTTTCTTCCGGGTTCATGGCCACAAAAATCTGCACCAGCGAGAACAGTCCCGTAAAAATGCCCTCTGCCGCGTATTTTTCAATCTGGTTGCAAGCCTGTTTGATGGAAACACCGCTCTTTTTCAGTTCCATGTGAATGACCGGCATACCATTGATGAGCAGCATCAAATCGCCGCGGCGGTCATTCAAAATTTTGGACTTGGTGGGGAACTTTGGCTGCTCTGCGATCTGGTAGCGGCTAAGTCCGGCTGCAATTTCCAGACGGTCATAGATTTTCAGGGACACTTCTTTGCCGAAATTCAGCTTATCGTCAGGATTGTCACGCTTGATGAGCACACTTTTGCCGTTGATAAATTTATTCAGCTTCATCGGCGTTTTCGCGTTCATGACCTGTTCCATGATCTGCTGCATCTCGCCATCCGTCAGCGGATAATCGTTCAGTCGGTCAATGCCACGGTTGTTTTCAAAAAGGATGTTCGCCCAGTTCTGGATCAGCTGCTGTTCGGTGTAGTTCTTCAGCACACCATCTTTCCAGCCGCGTTCTATCAGGAGCTTTACCACCGCCTCTTCAAAATCGGCTTCTTTTGTAAACGCCATAACGAACTCCTTTCGACTTTGCAAAAAGCACCTCTCTGCGAAGGCTTTTCTAATTTGTACAAGCTTTTCCAGCTTACGCTGATGAAGGGTGATAAGGGTGTCAATACGTCTAAGGCAATCTGCAATTTTTTGTTGCTCTGCTTTATCTTTCGGGTATTTCACTGTTGTTTTTTGAACATTGGTTTTACTAAGGGATAGAACTTTAATGCCCTGCATCAACGGTAAAAGCTGGTGATGATAGGAGCTTGAATTCATGTAGTAGCCGAAATAGCCTTCTGCTGTTTTATTTTTGGGACGACACACCATCGTATGAAGTCCTGCCACAACATCTTTATCCTGAATATTGACGATTTCACAGACTTTTCCGGTCGTTTCATCTTCAGCAGTATCAGCAATGATGATATCTCCGTTTTGCAGAAGTGCACCTTTGAAATCGTCTTTGCTTCTCCCGGTTATAAACGGAAGTTCATCGTTCTGAGCGTCTAACACAGAGCCATATTTTATCAGGACATCGCCATAGTGGACATTCCGAACAGAACCACTTTCTTGGTTTAGTTCAGCACGGGAAAGCGTATTATTTGGAACTGTAAAATCAAACGCTTCATCCAGCTTACGCTGTTCCCAAGTAGGAGGAAACGCACACTTTCAGCTGTCATTTTCCGTCATCTGCCGAATAGTCGTTGAAAAATCCACTCTCATTTTCGCATTTACGGATCAAATTTTGCTTTTTGACCATCGATAGCCTTAAAACGCAGCTGTTCCAAGCGTCTAACATTGCTCTGCTTTTCGCTTCTCGTCCACTTTTGCATGTTCTGAACGAACAGAACAAATTGCATTGCAACTCAATTAGAAAACAATCGCCAATACGTTTATCTTTTGATTGTGAACAAATCCGGTTGCTTATTTTTATACAAACATCTTTTCAAGACAGGATTTCTTGATGTTTTGCAGCTTTTCCAACTTACGTTGATGAAGGGTGATAAGGGTGTCAAGTTTCTTCAATAGCCTGCCGATTTTTTCTTGCTCCACCTTATCTTCTGGCATAGTTGTATCAATATCAAAGAAATCATCTGCCGAGATATTCAGCAAGCCGTGATTTCTTGCGCCCTCTGCCGCACGCTCGGCAACGCCTCGATGCCAACGGTCAGTATCATAAAACACTGTCATAAAATCCGAGTCATCTTTTTCGGGATGCTTTAGTGCAAACACGATATAAAGCGTCGACAAAACGCCTTTTTCATACCAATCAAGCCGTTTAACAGCACCAAATGGGTATCCGTCCGAAGTGCTCTTGTTATAAGCAAATTCGCCGTTGTAGACCAGATAATAATTGCTCACATCACGACTGGCAACACGATTATTGAAATATGTGATCTGGTCAACCAAGCCGTCTTGTGCAGAAATTGTTAGCGGCAACCGCGATTCGTTATTCGTGTTTTTTCGGACAACTCTTTCAAACGCATCCCCTAACTTACGCTGTTCCCAAGTAGGTGTGTTTTGGGATTTTGGCGTAAAAAAAGAGCCGAGGACGCGCCTCGGCTCTTGGTCAGCAGGGTGATTTTGCACCCATTTTATGATTCTTTTGGCATTTTCAAATCAAATCCGCCACTTACGATGAACTCGCGCAAGAGTTTATCATACTTGACAGGCACCTTGGGCGGAATAAGCTTTGTGCCCTCGATTGCTTCAAAATATGCCTTTGCTTTTGCCTTATCTACGGTAGCTTTCAGGTCATCGAAACGGCCAAATTCGTTAATGTTGGCTTCGGTAATGTTTGCACGCATGAATGCCCGCAGCTTCTTTTCGTCCAAGCCGAAAACTTCAGCTACTTTGTGGATCTGGTCGTTCTGCTTTTGGGCGATGTACTCGGCAATGTACTCCCGCAAGGTCTTTCCCGGCTGCGGAACCACTGCGCCGCTTTGAATGTCGTGCAGGAAAATATTAGCGTACTTCTGCTCTTCCTGCGAGAGGGTGGCAAAGGTCTTGTGCAGCTCCGTTTCGGCCTGATGGATGGCTTCCGCTTCTGCACCCTCCTGATAGAAAATTTTCAGGTACTTTTCAAAGCGGGAGTTCATATAGTCCGTGTCGATGTCAGCAGTATCAATGGTGGTCAGATAGCTGTTCACCGCATAGGGAACGTCATCGTCCGGGTCATTTTCACCGCCATCTGGATTCGGCGTGAACAGCTCTTTATAGCGGAGTGCCAAAACTTTGAACGCTCTCTCGTCAAAGTCTGCATGAAGTTCTGTTTTCTCATCTGTATCCTCGTTGACGATCACAATGGGCTTATCCCACTCGAAGCCCTGCACCTTAGCTGCTTCCAGATTTTCGTTGAAGGACTGGAACAGGTCGGCAAACTTTTTGCGCTCTGCCATATCCGCAGGGATCTGCGAAAACTCTTCAATGCCCGCCGACACAAACAGATCTTTGATCTCCGCATAGAGGGCATTCAGTTTTTCCACGTTCTTGTCCAGTTTATCTACAAACAGGCCAAACGGTTTATCGCCGGAATACTCTTTTACCGCATCTGCGATGTTTTTCTCCATCGTGTGCGGACGGCGGTAATACTTGATGGTGCCAAACTGTTTGTCATCGCCAAACAGTCGGTTGGTGCGGGAGAACGCCTGAATCAGATTTTCGTATTGCAGCACCTTATCCAGATACAGTGTATTGATCCACTTGGAGTCAAAGCCTGTCAGCATCTGATCCACCACGATCAGCAGATCAAGCTGTTTTTCCGGGGTGCGCTCGATGCGCTGGTAGGGCAATTTGTGCGCCAGCCGTGCCGCAATGTCCTTTTTCATCTTGGCAAAGGTCGGAATGCCGAAGTCCTGTCCATAGCGGGCGTTATAGTCTTCTACGATCTCTTTTAGCCCTTCTTCTTTGGTGATACCTTTGCCGTTGTTGTCAATGTTGGGGTCAAATAGTGCGGTGACTTTCAGCCATGGTGCAGCTTCTCTGAACCTCTTGTAATATTGGATGGCTTCCGGGATGCTAGAGGTTGCAAAAATGGCATGAAATTTGCTGTTGCGGCTCTGGGTCTGCCAGTTCTCGCAAATGTCCTCCACCACGGCTTTTTGGTGTTCTTCGCCCTCATACTGGGTGTTGGGAATATAATCCTCGATGCCCTTTATCTCCTCACCGAGCGCATCTTTTCCGCCTGCCATCGGCAGATTCAGATACTTATAAAACACCTTGCTCTTCTGTGGGTCGGCCAGAGCTTCGTCCACAGAATATGCCTTTGCTTTTTCCAGTGCGACCGCTTTCCGCAAGTCGCTGTCCTTGAAGGTCAGCACCTTGTAAGGGTCAAAGCCCAGCACGTTGTGATCACGGATGCCGTCTGCAATGCTGTACCGATGCAGTTCGTTGCCGAAAACGGTGGCGGTGGTGCTCATTTTCTTCTGGTTTTCGCCTTGGATCGGCGTACCGGTAAAACCAAAGAACAGTGCTTTCGGGAATGTATGCTTGATGGTCTGCATCATATCGCCAAAGGTGGAACGGTGGCACTCGTCCACGATAAAAACCAACCGCTTTGCGTTGATCAGCGCAATGTCGTTGGGGTTCAGCTTGTTTTGTGCATCATCCTTGATATTGCTCATCTTCTGGATGGAAGTCACGATGAGCGTATCGGACGGCGAAGTACTTTTCAGCTTGTCCACAAGAACATCCGTGTTCTCGGTAGCCTGCACCTCCTCGTTTTCCTCTGCAAAGTTGCGGTATTCTTTCAGGCTCTGAGTGCCCAACTCGATTCGGTCCATCAGAAAAATCACTTTGTCCGCATCCTTGGAAGATGCAATCAGTTGAGCGGACTTGAAAGAAGTCATGGTCTTGCCGGAACCTGTGGTGTGCCAGATGTAGCCGCCGCGCTGCTGGTCATTCTCCCATTTCGCCTTGGAAACGGCATCCGAAATTTTGCTGGCAGCGTAGTACTGATAGCTGCGCATCACCTTCAAAATGCCATCAGAACCATCGGCAACGGTATAAAAGCCCACCAACATATGCGCCATCGGGATAGACAAAAGTGCCGTTGTAACGTCTTTCCAGTCGTTCATCGGCTCGTTGTAGAAGTCCGCCCAATGGAAATAGTAGCTGGGGTTGAATTGTCCTTCCGGGCCGGGATTGGCAAAGTAGACCGTTTCTTCCGGGTTCATGGCCACAAAAATCTGCACCAGCGAGAACAGTCCCGTAAAAATGCCCTCTGCCGCGTATTTTTCAATCTGGTTGCAAGCCTGTTTGATGGAAACACCGCTCTTTTTCAGTTCCATGTGAATGACCGGCATACCATTGATGAGCAGCATCAAATCGCCGCGGCGGTCATTCAAAATTTTGGACTTGGTGGGGAACTTTGGCTGCTCTGCGATCTGGTAGCGGCTAAGTCCGGCTGCAATTTCCAGACGGTCATAGATTTTCAGGGACACTTCTTTGCCGAAATTCAGCTTATCGTCAGGATTGTCACGCTTGATGAGCACACTTTTGCCGTTGATAAATTTATTCAGCTTCATCGGCGTTTTCGCGTTCATGACCTGTTCCATGATCTGCTGCATCTCGCCATCCGTCAGCGGATAATCGTTCAGTCGGTCAATGCCACGGTTGTTTTCAAAAAGGATGTTCGCCCAGTTCTGGATCAGCTGCTGTTCGGTGTAGTTCTTCAGCACACCATCTTTCCAGCCGCGTTCTATCAGGAGCTTTACCACCGCCTCTTCAAAATCGGCTTCTTTTGTAAACGCCATAACGAACTCCTTTCGACTTTGCAAAAAGCACCTCTCTGCGAAGGCTTTTCTAATTTGTACAAGCTTTTCCAGCTTACGCTGATGAAGGGTGATAAGGGTGTCAATACGTCTAAGGCAATCTGCAATTTTTTGTTGCTCTGCTTTATCTTTCGGGTATTTCACTGTTGTTTTTTGAACATTGGTTTTACTAAGGGATAGAACTTTAATGCCCTGCATCAACGGTAAAAGCTGGTGATGATAGGAGCTTGAATTCATGTAGTAGCCGAAATAGCCTTCTGCTGTTTTATTTTTGGGACGACACACCATCGTATGAAGTCCTGCCACAACATCTTTATCCTGAATATTGACGATTTCACAGACTTTTCCGGTCGTTTCATCTTCAGCAGTATCAGCAATGATGATATCTCCGTTTTGCAGAAGTGCACCTTTGAAATCGTCTTTGCTTCTCCCGGTTATAAACGGAAGTTCATCGTTCTGAGCGTCTAACACAGAGCCATATTTTATCAGGACATCGCCATAGTGGACATTCCGAACAGAACCACTTTCTTGGTTTAGTTCAGCACGGGAAAGCGTATTATTTGGAACTGTAAAATCAAACGCTTCATCCAGCTTACGCTGTTCCCAAGTAGGAGGAAACGCACACTTTCAGCTGTCATTTTCCGTCATCTGCCGAATAGTCGTTGAAAAATCCACTCTCATTTTCGCATTTACGGATCAAATTTTGCTTTTTGACCATCGATAGCCTTAAAACGCAGCTGTTCCAAGCGTCTAACATTGCTCTGCTTTTCGCTTCTCGTCCACTTTTGCATGTTCTGAACGAACAGAACAAATTGCATTGCAACTCAATTAGAAAACAATCGCCAATACGTTTATCTTTTGATTGTGAACAAATCCGGTTGCTTATTTTTATACAAACATCTTTTCAAGACAGGATTTCTTGATGTTTTGCAGCTTTTCCAACTTACGTTGATGAAGGGTGATAAGGGTATCAATTTTTCCAAAAAGCAAATGAATCTTTTCTTGTTCCCTTTTTGTCGGGAATTTAGCTGACACACTTTGAATATCGGCGTTGTGAAGATGAACAACAGATTTTCCCTGTGCAAGAGACGATAAATACTTGTGTGTTGCTCCACTCGAAATAGTTAGTGCGAGAAAGGCAGAATCATATTCAGCTGTCGGCGATACTATATTTAGGTCGCCGCCCAGTAGAATGCCGGGCTTAACCACAACAGATGCGATCGAAATATCTTCCGCCGTTTCACCAGAAGCAGGCACAATGACTTCTCCGCCCTTGCTATATACGCTTCCAGCTTTTTCTTTAACAAAGGTATCTACATCAAAAATACAGGTTTCATATTTTGTGTAAAGGCGACCATACAGGATTATCGGAGTGCCTTCTTCGCATAAATCGTTTTTGGAGTAGCCTACACCTTTAGAAAAAAATGCAATTTCGCCCAGCTTACGCTGTTCCCAAGGGTCAGTAAAACCCTTGAAGCGAATTTCCGGTACAGATGCCCCATTTTGGGGGAACATCTTGTCCAGCATGGACTTTTTGATATTCACTAGCTTCTCATACTTACGCTGATGAAGGGTGATAAGGGTGTCGAGTTTTTTGAGGCATTGGGAAATTTGGGCCTGTTCCTTTAATGCTGGAACACGCACGGTAAATTGACAAAGCGTATTGTAGTACAGTCTGGTTCTCGTGCCGCCTTTTTTCTGTTCGGCACAAAAAGCCTTGAATTCCTCACTTGAGTTAATATGTTGAACCAGAAATTCAAGATTATTGCCCTTAGATGCTTCAAAAACAGGATATTCACGGCTTACCAATCCTTTTTCCAAGGTATTGATATTCATGTGGAACACGTCATCATCACTCATATGCCTATATGTACACGTTCCTACTGGAACAACACTAAAAAGCGTTTCCGTGCTTTTTGTCGTTCGACTATCACGATATTCGTCTTGATACATAAGGCCACTACGTGATGAAGTTAATAGCGGAAGTCCTAATTCTTGTGTGGCGTATTCTGACAGCTCAACCGTAATATCCCCCAGCTTACGCTGTTCCCAAGGGTCAGTGAAGCCCTTGAACCGGAGGGCAGGTTTCTTCTCGTTATCCTGCATAATCATTCACCTCCCAGCAACTTTTTGAGTTCTGCAATGCCCTTCATGTCAAATTCATTTCCCTGCAAATCGTCCAGCAGCCCCAGCAATTCGTGCTCGGTGCTGGCAATCTGGCTTTCCACGTCCTCAAAGGTGGTTTCGTATTTCTTGCAGACGGCATCCAACTGCTTCACAAAATCGTCCAGAACGGCATCCGGCAGGCTGTTCAGATTTTCCATCAGGGGCAAGATCCACTTGCGGTGCAGCAGGTCACGCACTTCTTCATCGGTCAGGCGTTCAATCACGCCTTTGGTGCGCTGGTGGAGGGTGGCGCTGTCGTCCTTGACCTGCTTTTTCAGGGTCTTTTCCTCGGCAAACAGCGCGTCCACATCCTTCAGAATGCTCATGGTGGCAGGTTCTACCTCCCGCGCTTTGATGGCCTTTTTGACTTCAGCGGCAACAAAGGCGTCCTTTGCGTCATTCACAAAGTTCTGCTCCTTGTCCTCCTCGCTCAGTTCGTCCAGATGGCTTTCATATTCTCCGGCGATCTCAGAAAGTCTGGTTTCCTTTGCCCGCAGTGCTGCTACTTCCTCGTGCATTTTAACGCTCTGCACCAGCTCAAAGGGCAGCACATGACCCACCCAGCCGTCCTGTACCTCGGCATCCTTTTTCAGCACCATGTTGGGGTCTACCTGCTTGGTTGCGGCAAAACCCTCGGTCTGGATGACTTCAAGGTCAATGGCGATTTTCTTCCAGTCGTCGTCCAAAAGCTGATATGCTGCATAGCGGTCAACCAGCGGAATTCCTGCCAGCCGTGCAAAGATCTCCCGGCTCAGGCGTTCTTCCTCGCCGGCAGCATTCAGCTGCGTCATGCCGTCGATGAGTGCGGACTTCAAGTAGGCATCAAAGTCACCGAAAGCATTCTGGAAAGCGGTCTTGAACGCCACCACATCCGGGTGGGACAGAACAGCGTTCTTCAAATTGGCCACATTCAGACGGCAATAGGCTTCGTTGTCCGGGCTGAACAGAGCCGCTTTCAGGTGCGGGAATGCTGTCCAGTAGGCAGACAGGTCTTGCAGTTCGGCCTCGGGAATGCCGCCAAACATCGAAGCGTAAATATCCCAGCTCTCAGCCTTTTCCGAGGAATCCACATACCGGGGGATGTTCAGGTTGTAATCGTTCTGAACGATCTCCGCACGGGATACTCTGCGTGCGAACTTTTCGATTTTCTCCGGGCGTTCCTTGTAAGCATCCACAATGCGTTTGATGTCGCAGGCACGCAGCTTATTGTTTTTGCCGTCCTTCTCAAAGCCCTTAGACGCATCAATAATCAGAACGTCCGAATCCTTTTTATTCTTCCGCAGCACCATGATGATGGTGGGAATGCCTGTGCCGAAGAAAATATTGGCGGGCAGACCGATGATTGCATCAATGTTGTTGTGGTCAATCAGATTTTTGCGAATTGTACCTTCTTCACCGCCACGGAATAGAACACCGTGGGGCAGAACGATGGTCACAATGCCGTCATTGCGGATATGATACAGGTCGTGCAGCAAAAAGGCGTAGTCTGCCTTGCCTTTGGGGGCAAGGCCGTAATCCGAAAAGCGCGGGTTGTTCTCTTTGTCGTTCGGATTCCACGCCTGCGAATATGGGGGATTTGATACCACCGCATCCACAAACAGCGGGTCGTAGGTGTTGACCGGGTCGTTTTCTTCAAAGTACGGCCAATCTTCCTCCAGCGTATCGCCGTTGCGCGTTACAATGTTGTCGGGCAGAATGCCGCGCATGACAAGGTTCATGCGGGTCAGGTTGTAGGTGTTTTCCTTCAACTCCTGTGCGTAGTATTTGATGTTGTTGCCATTGCCCATATACCGTGCGGCACACTGACCAATGTTGATCAGCAGTGAGCCGGAACCGCTGGTGGGGTCGTAAATTTTGATCTCTTCCCGGTCTTTCAGGTGGTACGCCACGATTTCAGACATGAGCAGCGAAACTTCGTGCGGCGTGTAGAACTCGCCGGCCTTCTTGCCTGCGTTTGCTGCAAAGTTGCTGATCAGATATTCGTAGATAAAGCCGAGAACATCATAATCCTGCTTGCCGTCCATGGGAATATCTTTGATGAGATAGATCAGGTCGCGAATGGCCTTTGTCCGCGCACCGGAGCTTTCACCCAGTTTGGACAGGCCGGTTTGCAGCGTAGCAAAGACACCGTCAAACACCTTTTTGTGGTGCGGGTCGATCAATCGACTGAATGCCTGCAATGCCACCGTTACGTCGTCAGCCTTGAAGTCGCTGCCTTTGCTGATCCATGTGGAAAACAGATTTTCATAGGCGATAAAATAGCCGACATTCTTCCGAACGGTATCCAGCGTTTCGGCATCGTCTTCGGTCAAATCCGGCAGATATTCGTCTGTCCAGTCATTCTCTTTCAGCCATTTGACTTCTTTGTCCGACAGAAATTTATAAAACATGAAGCCCAGAATGTAATCCTTGTACTCGTTGGCTTCGATTTTAGAGCGCATCTTGTTGGCAGATTCCCAGATTTTCGATGCGAGTTGCTGCTTGTTCATGCTGTTCCTCCCAGTGGCCTGCAATAGCGCATTTTTAGATTTTTTTAATCGGACAGCCTCTCCGATTTTATGCGTGCGTTCATTGAACCAATTATACAAAAGTGCCACCCGGTTTGCAATGCGAATGAAAAGTTTCTCAATCGCATTCGCAGAACCATAACCGTGGCAAGCAGAGCCTTTGTGCGCACAAAGGCTAAATTCGCACGCAGAATTAAAATTCTGCTGTGTTCATTCGCTTGTTGGGATGCAATCCCAATCCCTGTAATCATCACAATTCCGTGATGGCTGCGCATTCCTGCGGTGTGCTGAAAGAGCGTTTTGTAAAACGCGCAGCCTGCATCCGTCGGATGCAGTTCAAGGGCTTGGGATTTCCCAACAAGCATTTTGCAACGCAAAATAGGCAGATGTATATACGTCTGCACTGCTTGCTACGGCTATGAACGCCTTTTGAATTGCAAAATGATTTTTCAGTTGCTATACTGGGCTTATCAAAGTTTTTTCGGGAGGACGTCGCAGTGACCGCACAGACAATGCAAATCGGGAGCAGACCTTGCCGCATTTACGGCGAAGCCCATGCAGAATACCTGCTGCTCCAAATGACCGGCGAGCACGAGCTGCAAAGCATGGAAAGTGAGGTTACCGCTATTGCACAGAGTGCGCACCACTTTCTGTTTGCGGCCATCCCGGTGGAAAGCTGGAACGATGCACTTTCCCCGTGGGAAGCCCCTGCTGTTTGGGGAAAGCAAGGGTTTGGCGGCAATGCTATGGACACCCTGCGCTTTCTGATAGAACAGGTCATCCCCACGCTGAAGCGGCAGTTTCATCTCCCGGAAAACGTCAAAATCATTCTGGGCGGCTATTCACTGGCCGGGCTGTTTGCGTTGTGGGCATCCACCCAGACTGATCTGTTCTATGGTGTCGCCGCCGCATCCCCCTCTGTTTGGTTTCCGGGCTGGATGGAGTTTGAACAGCAGCATTTGATACAGGCACAGCACATTTATCTGAGCCTTGGCGACAAGGAAGAGCGCACGAAAAACGCTGTCATGGCTGCGGTGGGGGATAATATCCGCACCCTGCACAGTCGGCTTGCAGAGCGTGGCGCAGACTGCACCCTTGAATGGAACAGCGGCGGGCATTTCAAAGACGCTGACCTGCGCACTGCGAAAGCCTTTCGGTGGGTGATGGAGGAACACGCATGACCATTTTGATCGATGCAGATGGCTGTCCGGTTGTCGATTTGACATTGCAGATTGCAAAGCAGTTCGGCGTTCCTGTCATCATCCTGTGCGACACCTCGCACCAGATCGAACGTGAGGGTGCACAGACGATGGTATTCGACAAGGGTATCGACAGCGTAGACTTTGCGCTGGTCAACCGGGTCAAACCGGGGGATGTGGTCGTAACACAGGACTACGGGCTGGCGAGTATGTGCCTTGCCAAGTGCGCCCGGGTGCTGAACCAGAATGGTCTGGAATACACCGCCGACAACATAGACGCTCTCATGCTGCGGCGGTATGAAAACAAAAAGCTCCTCCGTGCCGGAAAGCACCCCAAGGGGAGCCCAAAGCGGACGAAGGAGCAGGATGTCAGGTTTGCGGACACGCTTGAGAAGATTCTGAGCAAAAGTTATTGATACATACAGCTCGTTTTCTTGCATCTGCTTTCCCGAATCTGCTATACTGAAGTCACTTTTTTAATCGGAGGCTTTCATGACAACCCTTCTTCTCCTGCGCCATTCCATCCCGGAGCGCGGCGGTTCCAGCCCCGACCCCGGCCTTTCTGCCGAAGGTCTTCAGCGGGCCGCCGCAGTCTTTCAAAATGACGCTTTCCGCACGGTCTCGCTCGTCTGGTCGTCCCCTTCGCTGCGTGCGCTCCAGACCGCACAGCTGCTGGGGCTTCCCGTCCGGCAGGACACCCGCCTTGCCGAGCGCCGCACCGGCGACACGACCGGGCAGGACGCTTCGTTCTGGAAACGCCAATACGAAGACCCGGACTTCAAAAACCCGGACGGCGAGTCCTTCCGTGAGGTCAGCGCCCGGATGGCAAACTGCATCCACGAACTGCTGGATTCGCTCCCGGAGGGGCAGAACGCCCTTGTCGTCTCCCACGCCGCCGCTATTTGCAGCTACTTGCAGCGCTTTTGCACCGTTGAGGTGACCGACGCCGCACAGAAGCTCCGCCGGATTACATTTCAGGGCGAAGTTCTGTTGGATGGGCACTTTTGGGAGGCTGATGGATTTGTGCTGCACATCGAAAATCGCCGCCCTGTTCTCATCCGCACCATCTTAGCCGCAAAAAAGGCACCAGCCTGAGCTGATGCCTTTTGTTGGCGGAGATGGTGGGATTCGAACCCACGTGCCCGGTTAAGGACAAAACGATTTCGAGTTTTTCCTGCTTCACGGTACTTGGTGGAAGATAGAGGTAATTAGCCCACTTTGCCAGAAGATACGAACCATCGAATTTACGCTCAAAATTTCATCAAAATCCAAAATCACTAGGCTCCATGCGGATTTGAACCCACTTTCCAAAACGCAGAAAAATCTGCCTTTTGGAGAGAATTGGGAGAGATTTTACGCCCTTTGGAGAGAACGGGCGAGAGAGATTCCGGGAGCCAGAATCCATCCATACAATATGTTGCTTCTGACGCTGACAAAATCAAAGCAGCAAAGGATGGATGAACATGAGAACTCTGTTAGAGTGCTATAAAATTCTCGAAGAATATCCCAACGGAATGACGAAAGATCAGTTCTACCGTGTTGCCCGCATCAACAAGCAACACGCAAAATACCTTCTGGATTCCGGCCTCGTTCCGTGTATCAATACAGGAAAGAAAACACGCAAATACCATATTGCGACCCACGATGTGATCACCTACTTGTGTGACCGTGAAGATCATCCCGAAAAGTATAAAGTGCCAACGGGCTTTTATATCGGAAAGAATGGCTGCTCCAAACGGCACCCGGACAAGCCTGCCGCAGAGATCATCCGCTTCAATTTTACAGAGCCGGAAAAAACAGGGCTGTACACCATGTGGGAGAAGCTCACCACTGGATATGATGATCTGTTGACCACCCCGGTAGTTTCGGAACTGACGGGCTACTCTGCACAAAGCATCCAGCGATGGTGCAATCAGAAGATCCTTGTAGGATTCAAAATTCGTGGCACATTGACGATTCCTCGGCTTGCGGTCGTTGAGTTTATGTCCGGCGACCGTGCAACGGGCATTGTCCGAAAATCCTCAAAGCACCTTGACCTGCTCCGCACTTATGCACAGGACTGCCACGAGGGTGCAATGACCATTACATACTAAACAGACAGGACTGCTCCACAACGCAATGTATGTGAGGCAGTCCTGTTCGTTTAGAAAATGTATGATTTTACAGTAGGAGTCCAGCCTATTTCAACTATTATCCTCTGTTTTCAAGACGTTGAATATGTTTCTTTAGCCAATATATTAAAATCCCGACGTATTCAACTTTTTGACCTCTAGGTGCTTCTAGCTCTCTTAACTTTCTTCTGCATTCTTCAATATCTTGATCTTTATCCTGCTTTTGCAATACTGACAGCATACCATCAAGAGCACTTTTTCTCTTAGCCTTCAAATCCTTACCATCGTTTAGGTTCAGAATATCATTTAGTTCACGATTGATTTCATCCCGGTCCTCTTTAGCAGGTATCGTTTCGGCAGCCAGTATCTTGCCGCTGTAAGAGTATTGAATCAAATGATTGCACTCAGGATTTAATGGTGTCAAAAAAAGTTTTTTGTTTCCTCTAGATTTATCGCAGCATAAAGCTCCTCTGTTTTCATTTCCTGAGCATACTGCAAGGAAGTTACTGTACTCCAATTCTTTCTTCCAGTTTTCAGTGCCCCTCGTCAGGCTCTGAGGTTCAATATGCTCAATCGTACACTTCAATGTACTCCCTGTTTTTTTGTCGCTTTCGGGAATTCTGCACATACAGTATGCGCACAGTCCTCCCTGTTCTTCCACCAACTTTGACAAAACATACTCATGCAGATCGCTACTTATGGAATCGTAAGTCGGTCGTACACCAGTGCTTGATTCGCTTTCACGGTATTCCTTTAATTCCTTTGGCTCGTGTTTTTTCACAATGTGTATCATATGTTTCCTCACATACGGCTGAAATCCAACTGTGTACGACACTTCACAATTTCAGGGTCATCACCCAGTTTAGAATTCATCTCTTCGAGAATGGTTTCAGCAGCCGTATAATCATCTTGGTCAAGAGCATGATAAAATCTTTCAAACAATTCTTCAGCTTCGGATGTGCGAACAGTAACATTCATATCCGCACGAAGAATGCTGTCAGAATCCTTACCGTATAGATAACGATCGTGTAGCTCACTTTCGCCAGTTGCATTTTTTTCAAGCATGAACAAGTTATAGCTTCTATCCACTTCTCCAAGAATCTGCGGAGAGTGCGTTGTAATCAAGAACTGAATATTCGGAAAAAGTTTCCGAAGCACAGACAGTATTTTCCTCTGCCACGCAGGGTGCATATGCAGATCAAGTTCGTCAATCAGTACGATGCCCTCTCCCTCCATCGGGTTCTCTCGGCAGGGGTTCGCCATTGCCACGCGGCGAGCAATGTCTCCCAACAAGGCTAGCGTACACTTTTCACCATCTGACAGCTGGTCTACACGATATTCTTTATCATTGCGTGTGACAACCATTCGGAGAGGATTCCGACGCACCTTAATTTCTTCAGCATCATCCAGCATTGAGAGGGCAGCTTTTCGCACACACTCCAATGCAGGATCTCGATAATCCCAATCGCGTTTTATACTTTTTTGCTCATTTTCAAAGTCTTCCTGATTGCGAAACCACTCGAAAAAAGTACGGAAATCAAGTCGGTTTTCCAATGCTCTCTCTAACGCTGTTCTTTTTGAGAAAGAATGCTTTTTGCGTATCCTTAACGGAACGTCCAGAACAAGTCTGTTCGTTCCGTAATTTAGGAACACAGGCATATTCTGCTTCAGACAATCATCTCCGGCAACTGTATCATCGTCCGCCAGATAATGATCATTAAAAAATTGTGCTAAATCAGCCGCTTGCTTACTTTGCTGACTTGCATTGACCGCATTCACCCGACCAGATGTAGCCTTTTCCATTTCTTTTGTAAGTTCGAATGTTTCTCCGTCAAGCTGTAGCACAATACCGGTACCATATCGTGCATTACTTCCACTACGCTGACCAATATGCAGTTGTTCCTTATCTAATGTTCGGTATCCCGTTCCTTGAGCATTGTTCAGCCTGTTGATAAAAGGCCATGCAGCATAGCAAACTGCACTGAGGAGAGTCGATTTACCTGAGCCATTGTTGCCATAAAAGACTGTGGATTTACCATTCAAAGCGATTTCAATAAAGCCACCATCTGCTGCTGAAGTGAAATTTTTGAAATTTTTCACTCGAATTGTTTGCAGTTTCACCGTTTGTCCTCCTATCCAACATAGTTTTGGGTTGACTCTTTTACTATCTCCCATTGTAAGCGTTCTCGCTGGCAAATGTCAACCTGTTTTTACATTCATTTCTGAAAGAAGGTGGTTTTCCACATGAACAAGCACTCACAGTTGAAAATCCGAGGACACACCAAATGAC
>ERZ835980.1949-NODE-1949-length-20469-cov-3.380376_pt1 | contig 20469 bp, 28 predicted proteins | sample MGYA00519943_ERZ835980 | MGnify/ENA primary metagenome ERZ835980 (study PRJEB31850, sample SAMEA3708791) | human gut metagenome | biome: human gut; feature: human-associated habitat; material: faeces | place: China | collected 2014 ... | reverse complement strand
GCGTGGCGTTTTCCTGTTTTTGAGGCGTTTCAGCACCCGTTTTGACTAATAAGTCGAAAAAAATAGCATCACAAAGCTGTTTTTGTGAAAAAATATCTATTTTTGGATCGTGTTAAACTACTAAATTCCATACGACCATGAATGAACTGGTAAAGACTATCGACGAGCTGTATGCGGCATTCAAGACCGACGCAGAGCTTCAGGCGGGAAAAAACAACAAAGCTGCGGGACTGCGCGCCCGTAAGGTGTCGCTGGAGCTTGAGAAGAAACTCAAGGAATTCCGGAAAACGTCGCTTGCGGCAGCTGCCAAATAGCTCGTTTTCATCGCATGACGCAGGGTGTTCTTTCGAAGGACACCCTTTTTTGTCCCGGCGGTTTCGGCCTTACCGGCGGAGGAAATGACGGCAGCCCTGTCGAAGATTCAGCCCCGGAGTTTCCCGTCGGTCGTCAGGGAGGGATTCAACCGCTCCCGAAGGCTCGTATTGCGTTTCAGCACGGACACGTTGCGGACGGCATAGGCCAAGGCTTTCATTGCGCCGATCAGCACGCAGATCTTTTTGGCGCGCGTAATACCCGTATAGATCAGGTTGCGCTGGAGCATCACGAAGTGGGTCATCAGCACCGGCATGACGACGATCGGATATTCCGACCCTTGGGCCTTATGGATCGTCGTGGCGTAGGCCAGCGTCAGTTCGTCGAGTTCCGTGACATCGTACTCGACCCATTTGCCGTCGAAATCGACTTTCAACGTCCTCTCCTCCGTATCCACCTCCCGGATATAACCCAGATCGCCGTTGAACACATCCTTGTCGTAGTTGTTGCGCTGCTGCATCACACGGTCGCCCTGTCGGTAGGTGTAGCCTCCGCGGCCGAGGCTCGGCCCCGAAGGATTCAATGCCTGCTGCAACAGCAGGTTCAGGTTCGCGGCGCCCACGACGCCCCGCTGCATCGGCGTAAGTACTTGAATACGGTCCGGACTTTCCCGGTAGGCGCGGGGCAGGCGCTCCTTCACCAGCCGGACGATGGTTTCGGCGGCCCGTTCGGGGTCGTCCTCCCGCATGAAGAAAAAGTCGGTGTCGCGGCCGTTGCTCGTATCGGGGAAGCGTCCCTGGTTGATGGCGTGGGCGTTCATCACGATACGGCTCTTCTGCGCCTGCCGGAAGATGCGCACGAGCCGCACGACGGGGATACGCTGCGAGTCGATGATGTCGCGCAGGACGTTTCCCGCACCGACGCTCGGCAGCTGGTCGATGTCGCCGACGAACACCAGCCGCATCCCCACGGGAACGGCTTTCAGCAGGTTGTTCATCAAAAGGATGTCGATCATAGAACACTCGTCCACGATCAGCGCGTCGCCTTCCAGCGGGTTCTCGTCGTTGCGCTTGTAGCCGTCCTGCGGGTTGTACTCCAACAGCCGGTGGATGGTCTTGGCCTCCATGCCCGTCGCTTCGCTCATACGCTTGGCAGCACGTCCCGTCGGTGCCGCCAGCAGCACGCGCAGGCCGGCTTTTTTCAAGGCCGCGATAATTCCCTGCGTCGTAGTCGTCTTACCCGTACCGGGGCCGCCGGTCAACACCATGACTTTGGACGTGACGGCCTGCCGGATAGCCGCAAGCTGAACTTCGTCGTATTCGATGCCGGTTTCCGCGGTGAGGGACGACGGATCGAAAAGCCCGTCGAACAACGAACGGCCCGTACTCTCTGCCAAATCTCTCAGGCGACGCGACGTACCGCACTCGGCATGGTAGAACGGAGGAAGGTAAATGGCATCCTTGTCGAGAATAAGGTCTTCGGCCTGAAGCATCCCTGCAAGGGTGTCACGGATAGCCGTTTCGCCCGCTTCAAGAAGCTGCCCCGCAGTCTTTACCAGCTGTTCCTCCCCGGCGTAGACATGTCCTTCGTCCGAAAGTTGTCCCAGCGTATAGAGGATGCCGCTCCGGCACCGTCGCGGGTCCTCTTTCTCATAGCCCATCTTTGCGGCGATGCCGTCGGCGGTCTTGAAGCCGATGCCCCAGATATCGTCGGCAAGGCGGTAGGGATTCTCCCGCACCTTGTCAATACTCTCCTTGCCGTATTCCCGGTAGATTTTGGCCGCATAGGCCGTGCTCACGCCGTAGCCCTGCAGAAAAAGCATGACATTTTTGATGTCTTTCTGCTTCTCCCAACTCTCGCGGATCTTCGCTACACGCTTACGTCCGATGTTCGGAACTTCGTAAAGCCGTTCGATCTCCGTCTCGATGATGTCGATGGTCTCCGTTCCGAATCGCTGGACGATAGCCCGGGCGAACCGGGGGCCGATGCCCTTGACCAATCCGCTGCCGAGGTATTTTTCGATCCCGTACACCGTGGCGGGCATCGTCTCCTCCCATGTCGCGGCGACGAACTGGCTGCCGTAGCGTTTGTCCACCTTCCATTCGCCGCGGCACAGAAGGACGCTGCCCACGGGAACCTCCAGCAGGTTACCCACGAGCGTGACAAGGTCGTTATAGCCCTTCACCTTGACCTTCAGCACCGAGTATCCGTTCTCGGGATTCTGATAGGTGATACGTTCCACGACACAGCGCAGAAGAGTTGCCGGGTGTTCGTTCATAAAACGGACGATACTGAATACCCAGTAAAATTACGGAAAAAATCCCGGAATAGCAATGCCGCCGGGCATACGACCTTTATTCATCGTCCAAGGTATTGAGATATTCTTTGATAATATCCCTATGACATGGATAAGGCTTACAGAAGCATCCCAAGCGTTTGCCTTTCAAAGCATGGATACGCTGACGAAACTCAGGATCGGTACGCAGGCGTCCGTAAAAATAACTGCGGTAGCGGTCCAAAGTAGCACCGCGGCTCATGCCTGGCAGCAGCCGAAAAGGATTCCTGAAATAACCGTCTTCACCACGGCCGGCACGGCCGATGTAAACATCGCATGCTGCATAACGAATGTTTACCACTTCAGTTCGTTTCATGACATAAAATTTTAACATTGACGCGGGGTTCTCCCCGCGTCGGAATGCACTACGCCCGTTCCACTACGACGATCTCCGCACGGCAGGCTGTGCGTGCGAAAGGCTCCTGCATGGGTGTCCGGTGGTGGACGATAAAGTGCCGCATCGTCTCCTGCACGGATTTCGGACGCTGCTTGTCGATAAAGCCGTACGGCAGAAGCAGCACGGCACGATCGCCCGAGCGTTGCGTGCGGGAGAGCCATTGCAGGAAGGAGACACACTCCGCAATCTCGAACGGCGGGTTGGCGATGACATTCTCGCAGCGGAAGCCGACCTCATGGAACTGCATCCGCAGTGCGGCAGCTTCGGGATAGAGGCGTTCGTAAAAATCGACCAGTTCCGCATCGGTATCGAAGCCGAGGATCGCCGACGGGTGCACGCCTTCGAGGATCAGGGCGCGCGTAAGCTGCCCCGTACCGCAGCAGGCATCCACGATACGGCTGTCATTGTCGAAATATCGCACGGCCAGCGCAGCCATCTGGCGGGCCGTACGGTCGGGTGTCAGGTATTGCGAAGCATAGACCCCCTTGCGGCGCTGTCGTTCGCACATCGCGTCATAGGGCCAGTTATCGCCGCCGTAGAGGAACGGCAGTTCATTGTGTTGCTGCCAGTAGTCGAGCACCTCCGGCAGCGTGTCCGGCCAGTAAAAGCTACGCCGCAGGTAGTAGTTCAGAAGTGCCGGGCGTTTTGTGATTCTTTCAAAGATTTTCATACGATCAGGTTTTTAGGGTTCGTTACTCTTTATTCTTTCGCTGCGCCACAATCCAATCGGGATTCAGCGTCATGCGCCAATCGGGATCGCCGCGGCGGTAAGCGAGGAGCTGGGCGGCGTAATCGTGGGCTTCACGGGCATTCTGCGCCCGGTAGTGGAACATCCATTTTTGCCCGCACCGGGGACATTCCCAGACGACCATCATGCCGGCAGAGGTCTTGGCAAGACCCAGCATACAGGGCACTACGTTGTAGTGCGGCGGTTCGAAGCCACATTCATAACAGGTGTAGATACCGCGGTTATAGCGTCCCTGCGGCGGAACGCGCAGGGACAAAGGAATATCGGTCATAAGTATATAATTTAAACGTTCGTATCTTCGGGCGAAGCCGCGACTCCGTTGTCTTGGCAATAGTCGAATTTCATCAGCTTTGCGACACGGGCGTACTCCTCGTCGTAATACATGTCGTATTCCTTTTGATATTCCTCCTTGTAATGGGTTCCGCCGTCGGGATCGTCGGGGTCATCGGCTTCGACGAATGTTTCGAAAGGTGCACCGTGTGCGTTCAGCAGCCGTCCGACGGCCAGATCGCAGGCAATATCCATAATCGACGCGTTGATCGCGTCCTTATGGTTACGGTAATATTCGTGTAAATTCATGGTTTCGTTCATTAAAATGTTCTTGGTTTGAGTTATTGTATTTCTGCGGACATCAGGTCGGGGTCCGCAATGCAGATCGGGTTTGTTCCGGGTATTCATTGGGCAGACTCTTTCCGGATTCGGATTTGCTCCTCTGCGAATTGTCTGTTCCACCACGCCTCGCAGGCATCGACAAGCATTTGATACTTCTCTTCGGAAGGTTGTCCGTGATGCAGTTTCCGTCTGCGGCCGAGTAAATCATAACCGTAGGATCTCCATTATTGTTTTCTATATCCAGTGGATATTCCGTTCCGGGAATCTGATAAGCAGCATCTTCCTGATAGGTCGGATCATTTGACAGTTCATCGAGTTGACCGTCAGCACATAGATCCTTGATCTTCTGGACTGCCGTTTCGAGATTCTCGGCTTCAAAACTGAAATACCGGCAATCTATGACAGTAATTTTTTGATTCCGATAAAATTCATAGCGTTTCATTGCGCGATTATTTGAGGTTAATACTTCGACACTTCCAGTCCTTTTTTCGTCATGCTCATCGAGAAGCCCGCCTCATGGAGCTGTTTCAGTACCGAAGCGTTGCTCTCATGGATAAGAAGCGGATAGACTTGGGAGTAGTTGTCGGCGATCGGTGTGTTGAACGACACAGTGATTCTGTTGTTTCGGGTGATGATTTCCAGCGCATGCCGGAAATCGGATTCCTGCATGTTCATTTGAAGGTGTCTTTAATGATTATCGGATATGGGACGTAGTTCGCATGGATAGACTTCAGTTTCCGAGTCTGAGCAGCAGATCAGGATAAGATCCTTGTCGGAGGGTGTCTCCTTATCGTCATTACCCGAACAGACGACACAACAACCGGACATTTCATAGTCGGGATCGCTCCGGAAGACACGCTGCCCGGGGTGAAAGACCTGCACGCGCGGCAGCTTCTCCCCGTCGAGAGTCTCCGGAAGAGCGATTACTTCCCGGATTGCAAGCCAGGGATGTTTGTCGAAATGCCAGTCTACCTCGGATTCTTCGCCGAGAGTCGTTCGGATCGTGTTCAGAACCGTTCCGCATTGTTCGGAAACAAGACGTGCGGCTTCCTTGCCGGACGCAGGGTAAAAGCCCCGTGGAAGGTATAACAGACCTTCAGTTTGAATTTTCGTCGCATAATGTTTAAGAGTTATTGTTTTCAGACCATTCGTCGACTGTCGTCGCGTCATAGATGCCGTACCGGCGTATTTCAGCGGACGCCTGTCCTTCCCGGAGCAGGGGCTGCCGGGAGACGAACGTTCCGGTGAAGTTTGCCAAAGCCAGCGGAACGAGCCACTGAAAATCGCTGCCACGGCCGCCCATAACCTCGCACGAGTGAAAATCTGCGGGAAGGGTTTCGGAATCGAGCCGAGATATGGTGAAAAGAGCCGGGATGCCGTTGATCTCAGCGTCGCGGAAATCCCTGATATCCGCGAAAGGAATGGATGATTCGTATGCCATGATATGGAAATGACGCCGCCCGCTCGTTGCGGAGCAGGCGGCAGGTTATTAAAGAAAGATTCGGTACCACGCTCCGTGCAGGTAGACATTACCTTCTACATAGAGCATGTATAAGTCCGTAGAGACAATCTGCAGAAACAGCATTCTATCACCGTACAGTTCCCCGATCTGACGCCGGAACACCTCGGCGGAAAAGGGCTTGCGCGAGGTGAACCGTCCGCGAACTTCTGCGTCCGAGGGGATGTATTCGTACAAGCGGTAGTTGAGCGCCAGCCAGCGAAGGATTTTGCGGCGGGTTTTCGCATCGTCCGTCCGCAATGTGAAACGGTTGAAACAAAGATTGTTCATCGTAAATCGGAGTTAAGTCAGCGACAAGGCCCGACAGAAATAGTCCGTATAATCGAAGTCCAGTCCCAGCCCCGAACAGGCCGTTTCAAGATCGCCGTAACACAGCGCACCGGCATCCCGCAATTCCCGCAGGTTGCGAAGTTCCGCGGTCAAATATTCCTCGGCGCGACGTTCGCCGCAGCGGCACGCAGTGCAGATATTTTCGATAATAATGTTTCGTTCCATAGTCGTTTAAGGTTTAGGTGTGAATTTATTGTCGGAGAGTGCAAGGAAATCGTCGAGCGTGCGGCACCGATCGTCCAGCGAAATCCGTTCGTTGTAAAGCGTCTGCCGGATATCGAAAGTATAGGTCAGGCCGTGCCGCGTGATATGGCCGCGGCTTCTATTGTAGTCCCAAACCACATCGGGTATCGTCTCCAACCGGTTGCGGTACCCGGTTATTTTGCGTTCGTTCTCCGCATCGATCCGTTCGAGATTCCGGAAACCCTGCGTGAGGTATTCCACCCAGTCGTCGATCTTCTTTTTGGTGAAGACCCCGATGCGATTCGGTTCGGATTGCTTGTCGAAAGCCTTATCGTAGGAGTAGTTGTCCGCATACCGGAGGAACGACCAATCGCAACGGAGCTCGTAATAGGTTTTCGGATAGGTGTATTTGCGGACGAGAAACAGGATACCGTTCCTGCGGAAACCGGTGCAGGCTTCCTCGAAATAGTTTTTCAGGCTGTCCACGGCATGTGTAACACGGTAGAACAAGGCTGCCTCCGGAACGAACTCCTGCACTGTTTCCAATACGGCCGATGCGCTTCGAATAGCCTGTTCCATGTTAGCATTGACATTGGCGAGCAACAACTCGTCAAAGGTCGACTGATCGATCCACTTTCTCATCGCTGAGCAACCTGCCTGCGGCAGGATTCAGTTTCCCGCAGGTAGTCGCTCAACGTAGGGGTAAGGATCGTACACTCGGCATCGGGTTGTCTGAGAAAACATTTCACTTTTACCGATGCCTCCACACCGTCCCGGGCGTAGGTCTTGAAGCGATAGTCATAGCCTGCTACCGCAATTTCGAATTTCTGATTCTTCATCTTCGAAATGAATTTTGGTTTGACATACGGCCGGCGAATACCCACTATGAAAGTGAGAAGCCGGCTTCGGGGCGGGATTATCAGCGACGGCACGGACAAGGCAAATTTTTGAGGGTCGATACGACCCGAAGGGTGGAGATCGTGCCGCAAAAATTTGACGCCGGAACGTGTCCGGCGCTATCTTGCCCCGAGGCCGGCGTTCACAAAGGGATTTTTAATTATTATTCGCGCTGTCTCAAAACAAAAAGAGACTGCTGCGGATGCAGTCAGTCCCTTTCAGCACGAACGGATCAGCGCACCTCGAACTGCGGTATCCGGGAGAGGGTCTTCCGCAACTTCCGGCGGTAGAAGTGTTCCGTAAGCGCGATCAGCTCGTAGGCATCGTAGAACATCTGTCCGTTGACGGCACGGGCGCGGATCATCCGCTTTTTACGGCATTGTTCGAGCTGGTGACGGTCCAGACCCAGCACCTCGCAGACCTTGCGGGCCGAGAGGAACATCGGGCGGTCGCTGTGGCTCAACAGGTGTTCGAAAAGCAGTGTGGATTGTGTCAGCATGAAATGCGTGCGGAGCAGTTTCTCCAAAGCTCCGGACTCCACCAAATAATACTTGTCAGGCATAGGGTTATGAATTAAAGGTTCCTGATCCGGTTTTTAAGTTCTTTTCGCTGCCGGCACTCCGTGTCGATCCGCTCGACAAAACGGTTTATCTCGGCAGCGGAGAACATAAGACGGCGCCCGAAGTGGAACCCGGTGAGCTGACCGCTGACGCAGTAACGGCGCAACTGACGGTCGCTGATCTTCAGCAGGTCGCAGACCTCGCTCACTTCAAGGATCGGCGTACCGCAAAGCATATTCCGGTGACGTTTCATATAGGCGATATCTTCGCGGATCTCTCGGACGATTTCCAAAATCTCATCGAGTCGTTCCATAATCGGGTTGCAGTAGGTTTTCGCCGCAAAGATGCGACGTCCGAATGATGAATTCACATAAGGCAGATAAATACCTAATATGTTATTTTATTGCCGGGATTTATGCCTCTGCGGAGAATTTCGTTGCCAGTTTCTCCCGGAGCATGGTAACCTCACGGTCGATCATCGGCGGGGTGACTTTCGCATAGATTTGAGTGGTGGTGATATTTTTATGTCCCAGCATCTTCGAAAGCGTCTCCAGACTCACGCCGTTCGACAGGCAGATCGTCGTGGCGTACGTGTGCCGGGCAAGGTGGAACGAGAGTTGTTTGTCGATGCCGCACTCCCGGGCGATGTTTTTCAGGCTGTCGTCGATCGAATCGAGTGTAGACATGGCAAAAACACGTCCGTCGCCGGTCAGACCCCGGTACTTGTTCAGGATGAACAACGCATACGGCAGAAGTTTGACAACGTATCTGGTTTCGGTCTTCTGGCGGTTCCCGCTGATCCACCACTCGCCCTGCGCATCCTGCTCGATCCGGTCATAGGTCAGCGAGGCCATATCCGCATAGCAGATGCCCGTAAAGCAGGAGAACAGGAACATATCGCGGTTATAGTCCTGACGCTTATACCGCAGCTCGGTAGTCATCATACGCCGGAGTTCATCTTCCGTTAAAAAACTACGTTCCGGATTCGGAGCCATATTGATAGAGGGAAAAGGGGTTGCGAGGCATCCAGCCGTTGTTGAACGCGATTTTGACAACGTATTTCAGGCATTTGAGATAACCGCTGACGGTCGTAGGCTTGAGCCCCAGATCGGATTTAAGGTAGACGTGGTATTGCTCGATGAACGACTGCTCCAATTCTGCCAAGGGCATATCGCTCACGTTATACTCCTTACGCATGAAAGTCCGCAGATGGTCGATGGATTTATAGTAGCGGTTCCATGTACCGTGGCAGCGGTCGATGCCGACACGTTTCTTGAGGTCGCCGGTGAATTTCTCGAACGCTTCGAGAAGCAGCCGGTATTTCTCTCCGAAGCCGAGATAGGCATTCTTGACCTTTTCGGCCGTAACGTATGACTCCCGGTCGCAGATATCCTGATAGTGCTTGCCGATCTGGGTGCGGATGTTGTCCAGATGACGGTTGATGCGATCCGCTTCGAGACTGCGGCCTTTGGCGCGGCCGCCGCTGACCTCCCAAAGCATCTCCGGAACGGAGAGCTTCGCGCTGAACTGGGCGATGCTACCGTTGACCGTGATGCGACCCATGACAGGGACGACTTTCTGATCTTTGTCTTTGTTCCTTTTAAGGTAGAACAGAACCTTGAACGTGCTGCGCATAAACTCTGCTTTTTAGGGTTGCAAAAATAATTTCAGCAGAGTCGTATGTCAAGATGAATAACGATGCAAGAAACTGAAAATCACGTTTCTATGAATAATAGAGCGAAAGAAACGAGGTAACGATTTGGAAACCGAAACCTCGTTTAACATTACCTTATTCTACTTTTTTTCTAAAACAAAGGTACTGAAGAAAAGTGTATAATTATTTGATTATCTTTTGCTTTACACTTTTTTATACCTCTGTTTTTTATCCCCGGAACTCCATGCGGAGGGCGGGGCTGTTTTGCCGGAGATCGGTGTCAGTGTTTGTAGGTTGTTTCAGATATGGTTATAATATCCGTGCCATAATGCACCTCCCGATTTTCGCAAGTGAGGGATTTGTTCCCATATACGTAGTTGCGGGTCTCCCAGACGAGCTTACCTTCCGCTTCGTACGTAATTCCGTTGAGGCGTCCCCGGTAATCGTAACTGTAATGTCTTACCCAATCCCATGGGCGTTCGGCCGTTTCTTCGGCAGCCAGACAGCCGTGAATAAGCGGTTTCGTCAGTTCATCGTCGGAGTATGTGATTATGTATTTGCTTACAGCCGATACTTCGCCTGTATTCTTGAGCCAATATTTGTCACAGATTACCAGTTTTCCGTCGTAGGTGTATTTTGTTTCGGATACTTTACTATTCCCTCTGGAATATTCCAAACTGTGGGCCAGCCGTTCCTGCTGGTCGTATTCGTTGCAAATCCGTTGGATGATATGGTCGTCCTTGTCCGTTATCCGTTCTTCCAAAACCTTTTCGAGAGCGTCATCCAGATAAGTGCGTTTGAATTTTTGCGAATTCCACAGGGTTTCACCGGCCCATGTTTTTTCCGTGTATGTCACCGTTTTGCCGTCATATACGTAGTCCGAAGTTGTCGTTTCCGTAACGCCGTCTCTCGAGTTCCGGGTTCCGGTCAGCCGATCTTTTGCGTCGTAGGTGTACGTTATCACATATGTACTCTACTCTCCTCCGGGATCGGTTCTGTGAAGGGTCGTTGTCAGCGGGTGTGTCCATTTAGAGTCGCCTGTGTTCTCTCCGTCCTCTTTTTCACAACCTGAAGCGAGCAGCAATATCGCCGCAGCCAGGTAAAAGCGTCCTTGTTTCATGGCTCGAAATTTTAACGATTATAAGGGCTGTATTATGGGCATATCCACCTGCCGGCAACCCGCCCGCCGGACTGTGACACGGGTCATTCCAGCGTCCGGGCGTCCTTGAAATAGATCTCCAGCAACTCCTTGGCGGCGATGAACGACGAGATTTTGTCCTCCAGCACGCGTTTCTCGTACGCTCCGATGCACGCCTCCACGGCCGGGTCGCGGTAGAAACTTCCGCGCAGCGCCTCGTTGATCGACTCGTACATCCAGTATTTGTTCTGCCGGTTGCGGTTGTGCTGGAAATAGCCGTTTTTCTGAATGTGGTCGAGGTACTCCTCCACGCCTTTCCAGACCTCCTCCAGCCCCGTCCGGGCCACCGCCGACGAGGTGTAGACCTTGGGCCGCCATCCCGATTCGGGCACGGGGAAAAGCCGCAAGGCCCCCTGGAACTGGGTCTGTGCCAGTTCGGCCTTGTGTATGTTCTCTCCGTCGGCCTTGGTGATGACCATCAGGTCGGCCATCTCCATGATGCCGCGCTTGATGCCTTGCAGTTCGTCTCCCGCACCGGAAATCTGCAACAGCATGAAGAGGTCCACCATCGAGTGCACGGCGGTTTCCGACTGTCCGACGCCCACCGTTTCGATGAAGATGACGTCGAATCCCGCGGCCTCGCACAGCACGATCGTCTCGCGAGTCTTTCGGGCCACTCCGCCGAGCGATCCCGCCGAGGGCGAGGGCCTCACGAAGACCGAAGGGTTGTTGCAGATGCTCTCCATGCGGGTTTTGTCGCCGAGAATCGAGCCGCCGCTGCGCTCCGACGAAGGGTCTATGGCCAGCACCGCCAGCTTGTGGCGCAGCCCCGCGACCATGTTGCCGATGGCTTCGATGAAGGTCGATTTGCCGGCTCCCGGGACGCCCGTGATGCCTATGCGGACCGATTTCCCGGCGTGCGGGAGGCACGCTTCGATGATCTCCTGCGCCTGTGCATAGTGGTCGGGGTTCGACGATTCGACGAGCGTGATGGCCTGCGAGAGGGTGGTGATGTTGCCCGCGAGAATGCCCTCGACGTACTCTCCGGTGGAGAGCGCGCGCTTCTTGCGCCGCTTGAAGTAAGGGCTTACTATCGGTTGTTCTTCAACGCCTTGCGTGACGTTGAGGGCTGTGTCGTGATGCGTGTCTGCGTACTCTTTTTCGTAATGGTCTATCCTGGTGAACGACATGGTGTGTCAGCGTGTTGATTGTTCGATCAGTTTTTCGTTGATTTGCAGGGAATTGCCCATCCAGAGGGTGCGGTTCTTGGCGTCGGTCAGCACGCCGAACGGCAGGTAGCTGACGCCGAACGCCGTGAAACTCTTTTCGGCGTTGAGGCCCACGGAGATCCGTTCCGAGAGGTAGGGGCGCAGCAGCGGGGCTATTTTCGCGGGGTCCTCCTTCGTCACGATGATCACGCGCAGTTTGGTACCCGATTTGCCCGTGATTTCCTTCAGGCGTTCGAGCGAGGTTTTGCACGCGGGATTCGTCGAATGGAAAAATTCGATGTAGGTCGTCGGGGCCGGTTCGGGCTGGCGGTTGTCGAGCCACGTCTGGATTTTGAGTTCGGGAACGCGTTCGCCGAGGGCGATGTTCTGGGCCGTGGCTCCCGCGGATGCGAAACCCGCGGCCAACAGCCATATAAGCAGCATTTTCTTCATAAGAGAGCCTTGTTTTATTCGATAAAGATAACAATTATTTGGCATATGGACCAATTTTTTAGAATCAAGTTATGAAAATAGGACTCGACACGGTTCCCGCCGCACTCCGCGAGACTTACTTCCAGCACCTCGCCAGCGTGCTGGCGCGCTACGCTCCGGAGCATGAATATGTTATTGGAACAGAGGTGAATGATGGCGTCGACCTCTACCACGGCTTTAGGTCGTCGCTGCCGTTGTCCGTGCATCTGCGGCGCGTGCCTTCGGTGATGACGGTCCCGAATCTCAATTTCCTGCGCTATCCGCATCTCTATACGTTTGCCGAACGGCTTTTCGTCCTGACGCTCTACCGCCGTGCGCTCCGGCGGGCCGGCCGGGTCATCACGGTCAGCGCTCCGGCCCGCGAGGAGCTGTCGGAACGCCTCAATATCGACCCTTCGAAGATCGAGGTCATGGTGCCGCTGGCGGTTCCGGCTCCGCACGGAAATCCATCTCAAGCGGAACTTGAACACGTGCGCCGCAAATATGCTCTTCCAGAACATTTTATATTGATGATAGGGACCGTCGAATCGCGACACAACCATCAGGCGGTTTTCGCGGCTCTGGCCGACGTTGCGTCCCCGGCCGGGGTGGTCGTCTGCGGCCGCCGCACGGCCTGGTCCGACTATCTGCTGGGCTATGCCCGCGCCCGCCGCATCGCCGCACGGGTGGATTTCATCTACGAACTGACCCCTTCGGACCTTCCGGCGCTGTTCCGTCTGGCGCGGGTCTTCGCCTATCTGCCCGACGCCGATGCCGAGGCGTCGGTCGTCCCCGTGGTCGAGGCCCTGCGGGCGGGTTTGCCGATGGTCTTGAGCGACACGCAGGTCAACCGCGAAGCCGCCGGAGAGGCCGCCGCCTATGTGCGTCCGGAGGCGCGGGGCGAGGTTCTCGCGGCGCTCGAAAACGCGTTGGAAGACGTGTCGTGGCGCCGCACGATGCAGGAGCGCGAACGCCGCCGCGCCGAACTGTTCTCCGAATACGCCGTGGCGGAACGGCTGATGCAGATTTACACGTCGCTGTAACCCCGGCTTTCGAACCGCAGGCCGCCGGAGGCTCCGCCGGAACGAATCGCCTTTCCGGACATTTCCTGCGAATTCCGAACCCGAAGTTATTGCCAAAAAAAGTACTCCGAATTTTGGCGGTTCTGAAAGATTCGTCTATCTTTGTGTTCGCAAAATAACAACGAACGAAACAACATACGAATATCCACTAACTTAAATTTAAATTTTGCTATGAAAGTTTCTCATATCGAGCATCTTGGCGTTGCCGTGAAGAGTCTCGACGAGGCGATTCCCTACTGGGAGAACGTATTGGGCCTGAAGTGCTATGCCATCGAGGAGGTCGCCGACCAGAAGGTCCGCACGGCGTTCTTCATGCTGGGGCAGACCAAGATCGAATTGCTGGAGCCGACTTCGGAGGATTCGACGATCGCAAAGTACATCGAGAACCGCGGCGTCGGCATTCACCACATGGCGCTGGCCTGCGAAAACATCGAGGAGCAGCTCGCCGACGCGGAGGCCAAGGGCATCCGTCTGATCGACAAGACCCCCCGCAAGGGCGCCGAGGGCATGACCATCGCCTTCCTGCACCCGAAATCGACCCAGGGCATTCTGACGGAGCTTTGCGAAAACAAAAACAAATAGGATTATGAGCCAGATACAGGAAAAGATCAACAAACTGATCGAGAACCGCGAAACCGCGCGTCTCGGCGGCGGCCAGAAGGCGATCGACAAACAGCACGATAAGGGCAAGTACACGGCCCGCGAGCGTATTCAGATGCTCCTCGACGAAGGTTCGTTCGAGGAGTTCGATATGTTTGTGACCCATCGCTGCTACGATTTCGGCATGGATCGCAAGCACACCTTCGGCGACGGCGTGGTGACGGGTTACGGCACGATCGACGGACGTCTGGTCTATGTCTTCGCACAGGATTTCACCGTGACGGCCGGTTCGCTGTCGCTGTCGATGTCCGACAAGATCTGCAAGGTGATGGACATGGCCATGCGCAACGGCGCGCCCTGCATCGGCATGAACGACTCGGGCGGCGCGCGTATCCAGGAGGGCGTCAACGCCCTGGCCGGTTACGCCAACATCTTCCAGCGCAACGTGATGTCGTCGGGCGTCATTCCGCAGATTTCGGCCATCTTCGGCCCCTGCGCAGGCGGTGCGGTCTATTCGCCCGCGCTGACCGACTTCATCATTATGAAGAAGGAGACCTCGAACATGTTCCTCACCGGCCCGAAGGTCGTGAAGACCGTGACGGGCGAGGACGTGACGCAGGAGCAGCTGGGCGGCGCCCTGATGCACACCACCAAGTCGGGCGTGGCGCAGTTCGCCGTCGACACCGAGGAGGAGGGTATCGGGCTGATCAAGAAGCTGATCTCCTACATGCCGCAGAACAACATGGAGGACGCTCCGCTGGCCGTCTGCACCGATAAGATCACCCGTCTGGAGGATTCGCTCAACGAGATCATTCCCGACAGCGCCAACAAGCCCTACGACATGACCGAGGTGATCAAGGCCATCGTCGACAACGGCGAGTTCCTCGAATCGGCCGCAGGCTATGCCAAGAACATCATCACCTGCTTCGCGCGTTTCAACGGCCAGTCGGTGGGCATCATCGCCAACCAGCCCAAGTTCATGGCCGGCGTGCTGGACATCAACGCCAGCCGCAAGGCTGCGCGCTTCGTGCGTTTCTGCGACGCGTTCAACATCCCGATCGTGACGCTGGTGGACGTTCCGGGCTTCCTGCCGGGTACGACCCAGGAGTACGGCGGCGTGATCACCCACGGCGCGAAGCTGCTGTTCGCCTACTGCGAGGCCACCGTGCCGAAGATCACTGTGACGCTGCGCAAGGCTTACGGAGGCGCATACATCGTCATGTCGTCGAAGCACATCCGCGGCGACATCAACTACGCATGGCCGACGGCCGAGATCGCCGTGATGGGCGCCAGCGGCGCCGTCGAGGTGCTCTACGGCAAGGAGCTGAAGGAGCTGGCCGACAAACCGGAGGAGAAGGCGAAGTTCATCGCCGAGAAGGAGCAGGAGTACAACGACAAGTTCTCCAACCCCTACAACGCCGCACGCTACGGCTATATCGACGACGTGATCGAGCCGCGCAACACGCGTTTCCGTGTGATCCGCGCCTTGCAGTCGCTGGCTACGAAGCGTTTGCAGAACCCCGCGAAGAAACATTCGAACATTCCTCTCTAACAGACTGAAAAGATGACAATACTGACAGTTATGAACTGGGGATGGTCCGAGATACTCTGGGTGTCGCTGATCGGGTTCAGCCTGGTGTTTATCCTGCTAGTGGCGCTGATCTTCATTATGAAGGCCTTCGGGGCCTGCTTCCGGGTCCGTCCGGCGAGCGGCAGGAAGGTCGACGCCCAGCCGATGATCAGCGAGGAGGAGATCGCAGCCATCGCTACGGCGCTCAAGATCTACAAGGGCGCCCTGCACGACCGCGAGTCCGAGGTGCTGACCATTCTCAACATCAAGCGGGCCTATTCGCCCTGGAATTCGAAAATTCACGGTTTAACCCAGCTTCCCGACCGGAGATAGGACCCTGCGTCGGAACAAGACAACCCAAAAAAGAAAATGAAAGATTACTCTTTGAAAATCAACGGACATAATTACAACGTCCAGATCGACGACGTGAACGAGGCCTCGACGGTAGCGCACGTCGTGGTCAACGGCGTGGATTACGAAGTCGAGATCGAGGGCGCGAAAGCCTCGACGGTCTCCAAACCCCAGGTGTCCCCGGCCCCCAAGTCGGCCAACAGCGCCATGATCACTCCCTCGACGGCCACTCCTTCGCCGCGCATCGCTCCCGCGCCTTCGACGTCGGGTTCCAGCGTGAAATGCCCGCTGCCGGGCACCGTGTTGAGCGTGAAGGTGGCCGTGGGCGATACCGTCGCGGCAGGACAGACGCTCGTCGTGCTCGAAGCCATGAAGATGGAGAACAACATCGACGCCGACCGCGCCGGTGTCGTGAAGCAGATTCTCGTGCAGCAGGGCGCTACGGTCATGGAAGGCGACGTTTTAATCGTAATCGGGTAGGACTATGTGGAATGCATTGACTTCCAGCTCCAATTTCGTGCTGGAAAGCCTTGAAACCTTTGCCGAATCGACGGGCGTGGCCGGTCTGATAGCCAACATGGGGTGGGGCAGTCTGATTATGATCTGTGTGGCCTTCTTTCTGCTGTACCTGGCCATCAAACATAAGTTCGAACCGCTGCTGCTGCTGACCATCGCGTTCGGCATGCTGCTGACGAACCTTCCCGGAGCGAACCTCTACCATACGGAACTTTTTGCCGGGGGGCACGTCCACTGGGATATTTTCGTCGCCCAGGCGGGACTCCTCGATTACCTCTATCTGGGCGTGAAGCTCGGCATCTATCCCTGCCTTATCTTCGTGGGCGTGGGCGCCATGACCGACTTCGGCCCGCTGATCGCCAACCCTAAGAGCTTCCTGCTGGGAGCCGCGGCGCAGCTTGGTATTTTCCTCACGTTCATCGGCGCTTATGCGCTCGGGTTCTCGCCCGCCGAGGCCGGTTCGATCGGCATCATCGGCGGCGCCGACGGTCCCACGTCGATCTACCTGACCGCGATTCTGGCTCCCGAGCTGCTCGGCCCGATCGCCGTGGCCGCCTACTCCTACATGGCCCTCGTGCCGGTGATTCAGCCGCCGATCATGCGCATGCTGACCACCGAGAAGGAGCGTAAGATCAAGATGCGTCAGCTGCGTCCGGTGTCGAAGACCGAGAAGATCCTCTTCCCGCTGATCATCACCGTGATCATCGCGCTGCTGCTGCCGTCGGCCGCTCCGCTCGTCGGCTGTCTCATGCTGGGCAACCTGATGAAGGAGTGCGGCGTGGTGGACCGTCTGTCGAAGACGGTGCAGAACGAACTGATGAACATTGTCGTCATCTTCCTGGGTCTCACGGTAGGAGCTACGGCTACGGCCGAGGCGTTCCTCAATCCGCGGACGCTGTTCATCCTCGTGCTGGGCGTGATCGCCTTCGCGATGGGAACCGCCGGCGGCGTGCTGCTCGCCAAGGTGATGAACTTCTTCTCGAAGGGCGACAACAAGATCAATCCGCTGATCGGTTCGGCCGGCGTTTCGGCCGTCCCGATGGCCGCCCGCGTGTCGCAGACCGAGGGCCAGAAGGCCGATCCCTCGAACTTCCTGCTGATGCACGCCATGGGTCCCAACGTGGCCGGCGTGGTCGGTTCGGCGGTCGCCGCGGGCATTCTGCTTTCGTTCCTCGGATAGGGAATCGCGTTCCGGGCCGCACGGCCCGATACGGTTGCAAGAGGGTTTCGGTTCGCCGGACCCTCTTTTTTGCGCCTGTGCCGTTGCAAGTCTCGCATTTTTCGCTATATTTATGAAACCTAAAACTCCTGCCTTATTATGAAACGCTTGTTTATGGTGCTTTTCGGCCTTGCGTCGCTGCATGCGGCTGCGACCGCCGCGAAAACCGCCGGAGAGGAAAAGACCCCCGGAAAAAACGCCGGTGCGGCGGCCAGCCTTTGGCCCGAAAAGATGGACCCCTCTTTTCAGGGAAGCCGTCCGGAATGCTTCAAAATCTGGGTGATCCGCAACCTGCGGTTTCCGGCCGATCGCTACGATGTCGGGGATGAGGCGAAGGTTGAAGTTGTGTTCGCCATCGACAAAAACGGGACGCTGACCGATCTGAAGGTCACGCATTGCGAGGAGCGGCATTTTGCCGACCGGCTCTGCAAGACGATCGCCCTGTCGCCGAAATGGTCGCCCGGACGGACGAAGGGGAAACCTGTAAAAACGGAGCTGGAGATGCGATTCGTCTTCCGGCTGGTCGCCCCTCCTGCGGGACAGGAGGAGCTGGGGCTTTGCGCCGAGGAGTGCGACATCCATACGACGGCCGATAGGATGCCCCTGTTCTGCGGCGGCGGTCCGGACGGGTTTCGTGCGTGGGTGCAGCGGCAGGTCGACAGTCTGATGGGTCCGGGTGCGCTCACGGAGCCGCGGAAACTGATCCTGCGGTTTGTCGTCGGAAAGGACGGGCGGGTGACTCCTGCCCCCAAACCGAAATACCGGGACGAGGATGCTTTGGAACAGACGGTGCGTCAGGCCATTGCCGCGGCTCCTGCGTGGACTCCGGCGACGATTGACGGAGAGCGGGTTCGTTTCGGGGTCTCGATGCCGGTAGCCTTCGGTCCCGGGGCCGCCGGAGCGGAATACAGCGATAAAGACGCTTACCGGGTGGTCGAGGTCATGCCGAAGTTCTTCGGAGGCGGGCTGGATAAATTCCGGAGTTGGGTGATGGCTGAAGTGAGGTACCCGTCGGACATGCTGAAACGGGGCGTGCAGGGGCGTGTGGTCGCGGCATTCATCGTCGACAAGGAGGGGCGGATTACGATGGTGGAGATTCTCGAGTCGCCGCATCCGCAATTTTCGGAAGCGGTCGCTCGCGTGCTTGGACGTGCGCCGCGGTGGACGCCGGGCAGGCAGGACGGTGCGCTCGTCCGGGTGGAATACACGCTGCCGGTCGATTTCAAAATTCGCTCGGAACAGCGGTTCCCGAGCGGCGGCGCCGGCCGGAACCGGGGTTCATCCCGTTCGTATTGACACAGCCGCCCGCCCGCCTGCCCGCCTGTCTGCCCGCCCGACTGCCCGCCAAGGGCGCCCGGTAACGCCGCGCTCCTGCTTCGGAATGCCGCAACTCTCCTGAATACGGGGCCGTTGCGGTTTTTTTGCGCGGTTTTCGATTTTGATTTTCATTTGTTTTTGCAGATCAGAAACTTTTTCGTACCTTTGCGCACCCGCAATGTGCGGGGAACGGATTACAATAAGTTAAATTAAACGTAAAAACAGTGGATTCATTAAGCTACAAGACTATCTCGGCGAACGCTGCGACCGTCACCAAGGAATGGGTGGTGATCGACGCTACGAACGAGGTATTGGGACGTCTTGCATCGCAGGTCGCGAAGATCCTCCGAGGCAAGAACAAGCCCAGCTACACACCCCACGTCGACTGTGGTGACTACGTCATCGTCATCAACGCGGAGAAGGTGAAGCTCACGGGCAACAAAATGACCGACAAGGTCTACACGCGTCACACCGGATACCCCGGCGGCCAGCGTTTCGCTACGCCTGCCGACTATCTGGCAAAGAAACCGACCTTCCTCATCGAGAAGGCCGTCAAAGGCATGCTGCCCAAGACCCGTCTGGGCGACAAGCTGCTGTCGAACCTGAAGGTCTATGCCGGCGCAGAGCATCCTCACGCCGCACAGAACCCGAAGACTATTAAATTAAACGAGATTAAGTAAGAGTTATGGAAGTTGTAAACACCGTAGGTCGTCGTAAGGCCGCTGTGGCTCGCGTATACGTGAAGCCGGGTAAGGGTCAGATTACAATCAACCGCAAAGCGCTTGAAGTTTACTTCCCGCTCGAAATTCTCCAGTACCAGGTGAAGCAGCCCCTGCTGGCCACCAACACGGCGGAGAATTACGACATCGTCATCAACCTCGATGGCGGTGGTATCACGGGACAGGCTTCGGCCGCTCGTCTGGGCATCGCACGCGCACTGTGCGAAATCGACGCGGAGATGCGTCCGGTGCTGAAGAAGGCCGGATTCCTCACGCGCGATTCCCGCGAGGTTGAGCGTAAGAAGCCCGGTCAGCCCGGTGCACGCCGCAAGTTCCAGTTCAGCAAGCGTTAATACGCACGACCGGAATTTCGGCAACGCACGGCGACGGTTCTCAAACCACATGGATACTTATTTATATATTGGGAATTTTTCATTTTTAATTCTTAATTTTTAATTAGTCTACTATCTGGTTGCCGCGCCGCGGAAAACTCCCCGGGACCGGCCAGGCCGCTACCCGGAGGGTTGAAGAAAAGAGAATTAAAATTAATCAACGAATTGAATTAAAATGTCACGTACAGATTTTAATACATTATTGGAAGCCGGTGCGCACTTCGGTCACCTGAAGCGCAAATGGAACCCCAAAATGGCTCCTTACATCTTCATGGAGAAGAACGGCATCCACATCATCGACCTGCACAAAACCGTCCTGAAGATCGATGAGGCTGCTGC
>ERZ835980.1945-NODE-1945-length-20487-cov-5.229052_pt1 | contig 20487 bp, 20 predicted proteins | sample MGYA00519943_ERZ835980 | MGnify/ENA primary metagenome ERZ835980 (study PRJEB31850, sample SAMEA3708791) | human gut metagenome | biome: human gut; feature: human-associated habitat; material: faeces | place: China | collected 2014 ... | reverse complement strand
TACACAACGAGAAAGGAGAACAATATGGCGGGTAAGCGAAAAAACTTCTTTTACAGCCCAACAGAACAGGTATTCACGACATTCGATTTTCAAGCAGGTTAAAGCCGCGCCACAATTTCGGCTCGGCGCTTAACATCAGACGGCAGAGCCGACCGGATTTGCGAGATTTCACGAGAAAATGCGAGATTTTGAGAGATTCCGAAAAAAGTCGTTTGTGTCACTTTTTCGGAGTCATGGCACTGAAATTCGCTTTCTATACCACAATTCACGGAAAAGGCAGGCTTTTAGGCACTTTTTGTGCGACCGAGGAATGTCACTGATATTATCTCGGCTGATAATGAAAAGGGGGATGTAGCTCTTAAAAATGCGAATTTGTGTACATAAAGGCTTGCCAAACAAGCGTAGGCAAGCAGGAAGGTTTTGATATTTCAATGTAAGGGAGGACACTGATTTGAACATGAAAAAGTTTTGGAAACGGTTGCAAGCCATACTGAGTGACAACAGAAGCGGCTTTTTCAGTGCAGAAGATTACAATCAATGGGTGGAAAGTCACAAGCAGGAGCTTGAAGAAAGAGAAAAAGCCGAAGCCGAAAGGCAACGGAGGGAGGAAGAACTCCTCGCGACATGGTTTTTTCGGGAAGAATATCTGAACGCCGGTTGGTTTAAGCGACTGCTACTGACAATTGAATTCTTGATCCGAGATAAGCGCGGCGAGGGGCATATCCCGCAGATTCCCGATAAAGTCCGAATGGAGATCGTCCGCTGTCTGCTGCCGGATATTATCGCATTTTTCGAATCCGAGAAAGGACAAAAAGAGTTTGAGGAGTGGAAAAAGAAAAATAGAACTACAATAAGTACAAAACAGAAGAATAACACACATACACATTGAGTAAGATAATAAAGAAAAAGATCTGTACTTTGATTTTGGGTGGAAATTCAATGGGCTTTACTGCACAAAGATATTATTCAAGTTATCATTTTCCTAATACTATTGGGAGAAGCTATACAACATCAAAAATCTCCCAGTCGATCACTCCTTTGATTGATTGCTGCAAATGTTTTGAGGAATTATATAGTACAAATCAAACCCCCTCGTTGAAATTCACAACTTTTGTATTGACAAGCCTTTATACAGATGATATAATTAAACATGGCTAGTTATATCATCTAAAAAAAGGGGGGCCAAGATGCCATCTTGGGGAAAACTATTAAGTGAATTACAGACAACCAAAGATACTTCTGGAAACGATATTCCAGGGTTGACTCTTGATGGGCTACGCGAAAAATATTTAAAAAAGCTCTCGATAAAAACAGGAAGAAATGTCATTGCGTATTATTCTGGGTGGCTAAAATCAGGAAAAGACCAGAATGTCGATATAAATGACAGCGATATAACTGGTTTTATGAACGCAATTAATGGAATGGATTGTAGTAAAGGACTCGATTTAATATTGCATACTCCTGGAGGAAGTCCTACTGCAACAGAAGGAATTGTTAAGTATTTACATAAAAAATTTAGCAATGATATACGTGTTATTGTTCCTCAAATGGCAATGTCGGCAGGTACAATGCTAGCTTGCTCTGCGAGTACGGTTCTAATGGGAGCCCATTCTTGCCTTGGTCCGATTGACCCTCAATTTGGAGGCATTCCTGCGTACAATATTGTGGCAGAATTTAGAGAAGCAAAGGAAGATATTGAAAACCATCCGCAATCGAAAGATTTTTGGGAAACTCAATTAAAAAAATATCCACCGGCATTTTTTTACTCAGTGATAGATGCTATAAACTTGTCTTCAACATTAGCTGGTGAATGGCTTTCCAAATATATGTTTTCATCTTTAGACAAGGCAGATGTCAAAAAGAGAACAAATGCAATTTTGAAAAAACTAAATAATAATAATCAGTCGCACTCTCGTCATTTCTCATACGATGATTGTGAGAAGATGGGGCTACTTGTCGAAAAATTGGAAACCGATCAAGATTTACAAGAGTGCGTTTTGAGTGTACATCACGCTTTTATAATCACAATTGACAACAGCCCAGTTACAAAAATAATTGAAAATCAGTTGGGGTCTCGTTATCTCACAACTCAAAAATAAGGGTGTCATATGAATAACAAAAAAATAACATATGAAGACATTGCAAAAATGTACAATGAGCTTCGGTTAAGTCCACAACATACGGACACAACAAAACTTAAAATTAATTATGATACAATTACAAATCGAAACTTTGGAGTAAAAGATTATACTGTTTCCACAACATCATCAGAGCTTAGTGAGCAATATTCGAAATGTTATATCGATAATTAAGTTAACACAAAAAGAGCATGAAATTTACATTCATGCTCTTTTTTAATAATAAAAAACAAATCCGAACCAATTTCGATTTACGAAATAGTTCGGATTTGTTTCGTTTGGTGGAGCCGAGGGGAGTCGAACCCCTGTCCGAAAATCTATTCATACAGCTTTCTCCGAGCGCAGACTGTCTTTTGAATTTCCCCCTCATATCGCCGTCAGTCAGGCTATATGAGAAGTATCTGTTTTATTCACGACGGATACAACAGGAAAAATCTCCGTTCGCGTTCATCACTGCATGACGCCAAGTCCCAAGCCGTGATACTCAAGGGAGTGACGGGCGGCTAAAGAGCCGCAGCACTGCCGTTAGGCAGCCATTGCTACTTTATTATTGTTAGCGTTTATATTTAGGTTTGCGGTTGTTTAAGGAGTTGCCGCTATCTCCGCTCGCTTACCGTACTGCAAAATCCCCGTCGAAACCTTTACGGCCCCATATAGGAGAGTTCTTTTATTTTCTGCTCTCTCTTTCATAGCGGTCAACCTCTCTTGCCGCCTGCTTCTTCGCCTCTGTTTCACGCTTGTCGTATAATTTCTTGCCTCGACATAAGCCAAGCTCCATTTTCACATTCTTTCCCGAGAAATAAAGCGAAAGCGGAACAAGAGTATAGCCCTGCTTGCCCACAAGCATGCTCAGTTTGAGAATCTCGCGCTTGTGCATGAGCAATTTTCTTTCGCGGAGAGGGTCGCGATTGAAAATATTGCCTTTTTCATATGGGCTGATATGCACGCCTGTGGAAAATATCTCGCCATCCTTGATATAGCAATATGAATCCTTTAAATTGACAGCACCCGCGCGAAGCGATTTCACCTCGGTGCCGAAAAGAGCTATGCCCGCTTCATAAGTATCGTCCACAAAAAAATCATGGCGCGCCTTTCTGTTCTGTGCTATCACCTTGATATTCTTTTCCGGCATGAAATCACCTCCCGTATCATGAAACTGACCATAAACAGTATATCACAAGTCGCGCGTTTAGTCAATATGTCTTTACCGTCATTTTTTGCCGATAAATATCATATACTATTGAAAAACGCCGCGAAATATGGTATATTGAAAATAAAAAAACAGGAGAAAAATCATGACAGAAACAGAGAAGATGTTTTTCGGCAAAATGTACAATCCTTTCGCCGAAGGAATGCCAAAGGCACGCAGGCATGCACATGAATTATGTCAGAAGTACAATGCGATACAGGAGAGCGAAGCGGAAAAGCGTGAAGAAATCCTCAGCCTGCTGATGCCTGACCATGCTGAGGGCGTCTATTTGCAGGGACCTGTTTATTTTGATTTCGGCACACACATTTCCATGGGAAAAAATTCATATGCAAATTTCAACTTCTGCGTCCTCGATGAAAATCGCGTTACTATAGGTGACAATGTTTTTATCGGTCCGAACTGCTCTATACTCACGCCCATTCATCCTCTCTGCCATGAGGACAGAAACACCGGTTTTGAATACAGCGCGCCTGTAACCATAGAAGATAATTGTTGGCTCGGCGGAAGCGTCACGGTGCTTCCCGGGGTAACAATCGGTGCAGGCTCCGTTATCGGCGCAGGCTCTGTTGTTACCAAATCGATTCCCGCAGGTTCTCTCGCATACGGCAATCCCTGTCGCGTGGCAAGAAAACTCACGGAAGCCGACCGCATCGCAAACCGTCCCGAGCTTTTCTGAAAAAACGCATAAAAACACCTCACGCAAAGCATACTTTTTATGGGAGGCGATTTTTATGGATTCAAGAGAAAAATATCTCATCAAAAATACTACGCGTGAAGAGCGAGAGGCGATAGTCCGCAAGTCGCTCGGCGGCGGAGACTGCGCGGGATGCTCGGGATGCGACGGCGTTTCCTGCCCCGATGGGCTGGAAATGTATATGCCGTATATTGAGGGTAAAATGGAGATTTTCGAGATAAATAAGAAAATCCGCGGCGGCACCGTTTCATGAAAAAACCGGCAGGCTTCCCTGCCGATTTTTTATTCTTCCGATACTGCTTTTTCCCTCGTGCCCGCAAGTAAAAATATATAACCGAGCAGCGCAATAAGCCAGTAGGCATAGGCTGCGGAGCCGAATTTAATCATATCAGTAAAGAAGAAATGATGAAGCGGGAAAAAGACAAATCCCATCGCCGAAATGACGCATGAAACAATTGCGAGAGCATATTTTTCATGTTTTTCGTGCTTTGTGAGCGCGAAGCGAAGTCCGCAAATCATAATAAGCTCGGACATTGCAAGCGGTATAAATAAATTTATAATAAATTCGGGAATCGGCTCACAGAATATCCCGCTGTTAAGTCTTCTGTTATAAAAGCCGCGAAACGCCAAAACAGCGACGGTGGCAAGAAGTATAATATTCAGAGCCATGAAAGCTATCCGCATTATTTTGTATTTCTTTCTCATATCGGAATTTTCCGCGGCGTTTGTTTTACCGAAAATTTCGGAAAAGCTTGAAGCCATAAGTAAAATCAAACCGACAAAAAGCATCACCCAATGAAAACCGAAGAGAAAGAAAATGAAAAATCCCGTACAGCTGATTAGCAAAAGAGCGAGATTTACCGCCATGACGACAATCGATGCTCTCAAAAACCCGGGAATTTCGGTTTTATTTCCATATCTCAATGCGCGGCGAAGCCCGCAGAACAAAACAATCTCCGAAAGCAGGGCAGGCATGGCAACAAGTACAGCAAACATAGAGATACCCACATAGGGGTTTCCCTTATCGTTCGGCTCTTTAATACCGCTAATCACCACAATCGTACTTGCGGTGGCAGTCGCCAGAAAAACAATCGCAAAAACAAGCCAAAGGATGGTCGATTTCTTTTTCGTACTCATGATTTTTTCTCCTTTTAAGTTGATGAAAAGGACATTTGCGAGGTTTGATTTGCCGATTTGTGTTTATATTATACCATATTTTGCTTCAAAAGTCAATATTGCCGCAATTTGCCGAAGTTTCGGCGGCAGAGCATGGGATTGCGCGCATACAAATCATGCATACCACAACAAAAAATCGGCAGGGGCTTCCCTGCCGATTTTTTAATTACCGCATTCTATGCTTATTTCATTGAAAACGCGGAGAATATCCGCAGTTTCCGTCTGCGCCTTCTCGTTTTCCGCTTTATCTATTATCGCCTTGCCCTCATGCATCATGATAAGGCGGTTTCCGTATTCTACGGCGTAACGCAGATTATGCGTTATCATGATGGCGGTCAGCTTCTTCTCGCGCACAATCTTGTCCGTGAGGAGCATTATCGTTTCCGCTGTTTTCGGGTCGAGAGCCGCTGTATGCTCATCGAGCAGAAGCAAATCCACAGGCGTGAGCGTACTCATGATAAGCGAGAGTGCCTGACGCTGACCGCCCGAGAGAAGCCCGACGGGGATTTCCGTCTTGTCCTCGAGTCCGAGCCCGAGCGTATGCAGAATTTCGCGGAAATATTCCTTTTTCTTTCTGTCCGCGGCAAAGGAAAGATTATACGGCTTGCCTTTGTTTGCGGCGAGAAAAAGATTTTCCGTTATCGTCATATACGGCACGGTGCCGACGGCAGGGTCCTGAAAAACTCTGCCTATTTTCTTTGCCCGCTTATATTCGGGCAGTTTTGTCATATCGACGCCATCGAGTATCACCTTACCCGAATCGGCGGGTATACTGCCGCTGATAAGATTCAGCAGTGTTGTCTTGCCCGAGCCGTTTGAACCGACAACAGAGACAAACTCACCCGTTTTCACAGATAGCGAAAAATTTTCAAAAAGCTTGATTTCATTGACCGTTCCGCGGTTGAAGGTCTTGTCTGTTCCGATGAGTTCAAGCATTTTTGCCACCTGCCTTTATCTGCTTTTTTGAGAGAAATGATGTTATCTTATCATTGAAAATAAGAATCAGCGCGAAAAGCACGGCGTTCATGAGTTTGAGATATATTCCGTCTCTGTCCACAAGCACGAGATAATTCAGGCAGAGCGAATAAATTATCGCGCCGAGCACGACGGCTGTCGTTTTCTGCATGAATCGGATATTCGAAAATACCGCCATGCCTATGATAACCGAGGCAAGGGCAAGCACAACCTTGCCGCTACCCGAGTTATTGTCATACTGCATATAAAGCTGGGAATAAAGCGCGCCGCCCATGGAGACAAAACCGTTTGCAAGAGAGATGCCGAGCACCTTATATGTACCCGGGTCTTTGCCCAGATAAGTGACAAGGCGTTCGCTTCCGCCTGTCGCTCCGAGCATATAACCCATTTTTGTTTTCTTGAAAAGGTCGATAAGCACCTTGCAGAAAATAACGGCAAGAAGCAGGATTATTATCGTCGCCATATCCTTTGCCATTGCGCTGTCGCCGAAGATTTTCACGGCTTTTCCGCCGAACATACCCGCAAGCCCCTTGCTCTTATAGGAGAAAATCGTCGTGGTATATCCCGTGCCCGTGAGCAGTTTTGTCAGCGCGAGGTTGACGGAGAGCAGTGCCGTCATCACTATGATGCCGGAGAGAAGCTTCGATATGCGGAATTTCACATGAAGCAGTCCCGTAACGGCGCCTGCCGCCATACCTACGAAAAACGCGAGCAGAGTTGCGATTATCGGATTTATTCCGAGGCGGAGCATGAATATCGTTGCGCAGACTCCGCCGAGCGGAAATGTGCCGTCGACCGAGAGGTCGGGGAAATCCAGTATCGAATACGAAAGATATACTCCGAGCGCGATTATCGCAAAGCACAGACCCATCTGCAGTCCGTCTATTGTGGTTCCCAGAAAAAGCATTTTTGTTTATCCTTTCAGATTAGTGAGTGGAAACATCGATTGCGCCGAGTGTATTTTCGGGCAGTTTGAGTCCGAGCTCTTCACAGGCGGTGCTGTTGATATAAACCTGCGGGTTTGTCACTACTACGGGAGGAATATCGGAAGCGCTCTTGCCGCCGAGAACCTCTGCTGCCGCCTTGCCTGCCGCCATACCGACATCATTTTTATAGTCGATGGAGGAGCTTGCGACGCAGCCTTTCTTTACCTGCTCAATCTCGGAGCCGAAAACGGGTATCTTTTTCTCCATGGTTATCGGGAGAATATTGGATTCGAGCTTGCCGACTATCGTATTGTCGAGCAGATTTACAAAGCAGTCGATGCCGTCGTCAATGAGGCTGTTTACCGCTGTATCGATAGTGTTGATATCGGCTACGGCTTTGTCGACTATTGTGACATTCATGCTGTCTACAGCCGCTGCCGCTTTTTTGAGATTGGATACCTGAAGAGGTGAACTGGATTCCTCCGTGGAGTAGAGAACGCCTATTTTGAGCGAATCGGTTTTGCCCATATATGCCATGACAACCTCAAGCTGTTTCTCGGCATTCGGGATATCGGAGGAGCCTGTCACATTTTCGTAATTTGCCATTGTGGCGCCGTCGGTGACTGCGCAGTAAACTACGGGAACAGCGCCGTCGGCGGCGTTTGCGGCGGCTACCGCAGAGGGAGTTGCTATAGCTATAATGACCTTGGCGCCCTTATTTACAAGTGTTTTTGCCTGCGACTGAGATACGCTCGGGTCGAAATTGCTGTTGAGAAGCTCTACATTGTAATCGTTGAGGTCTATGCCGCTGTCGCGCAGACCGAGGATGATGCCCTCATAGCAGTTTACAAGAGATTCATGCGAGCCGAACTGGATGATGCCTATGGTGGGTTTTGCCTTTTCTCCGCAGGAGGAGAAAGCGAGAAGCGACATAGCGATAAGCGCTACGGAAATTATTAAAGAAACGATTTTTTTCATGATTTTTGATTCCTTTCAGATTTTTGTTTTTATTATGTGATTCCGATTCAAGTTCAAATCACGCCATCGTCCGGAAAGTACAAACATAATCTTTTCTCCTTTGCAAAAATAAAAAAATCCCGAGTATCTCTCGATACTCGGGACGAATAAACATATCCGCGGTGCCACCCGAATGGAAATATAAAAATACTTCCTCTTTATCGCGTACAGAATATACGCGGCGCCATGGTAACGGAAGCGCACCCCGTCGATTGCTACTTGCCTTTCGGCTTTCGTCCGCCCTCGGAAGCCCATTCGCCGGAAACTCCTCTGCCGTGCTCTCACCGCCCACAGCTCGCTTTGAGAATCGCCTATCGACTACTCTTCTTCTTCGCAGGTTTGATTTTTTCTGCATTATATCACGCATTTTCGCTTTTGTCAATAGATTTTTCAAAAAAATTTTTCGGCGTTTCTCTTTTTCGGCAAATTATGTTGACTTGCGGGGGAAGCTGTGGTATTATAATATATAAATCCATGAAAAAGAGGTATATGCAAATGAAAGTAGTACTTTTAGCCGATGTAAAGGGTCAGGGCAAAAAAGGCGATATAATAAAGGTATCGGACGGATATGCGAAGAACTTCCTCTTCCCGAAGAAGCTCGCCGCAGAAGCCGATGCAAAGCTCATGAACGAAATGAAAGGCAAGGAAGAAGCAAGACTCCACAAGATTGAGCTTGAAAAGGACGCCGCACGCGCAACAGCCGCAAAGCTTGAGGGCATAATGGTCAAGATAACGGCGCAGGCAGGCGCAGACGGCAAGACTTACGGTTCCGTCACATCAAAGGAAATAGCCGAGAAGCTTCTCGAGCAGGCGGGAATCGAAGTAGACAAGAGAAAGATAGACATCCCCGAGCCGATAAAGGCTTTCGGTACATACAGCCTCGAGGTCAAGCTCTACGGCGATATCTCGGGTAAGATAAATGTTGTTGTAGCGGAGAAATAATCCGCAAAAGTAAAAATTCACTCATGAAGGATTAAGTTATGGCAGAAGCAGGCAGAACAGTCCCCTTTGCGCTGGAAGCGGAGCAATCAGTACTCGGAGCTATACTCATAGACCCCGAAAAATTCAATGATATCGGCTCTATCATGAAGGGCGACGATTTCTATATCGGCGAGCACCGCGAGATTTTTGCGGCGATGCAGGAGCTTTTCGTCAAGAACAGGGATATAAACCTCATCACGCTCATCGATATGCTCGTTTCCCGCGGCGTATATACGGAGGATGAAATAAAGCGATACCTGCGCGTGATAGCGGAGGTTGTCCCCACCGCGTCCAATATCAAGGATTATGCGCAGATTGTCAAGGACAAGAGCGTTCTGCGCAAGCTGATAACGGCTTCCGAAGCGATAACGGAAAATGCCTATGCCGCGCACGGCGAGGTGCGCTATATCCTCGATGATGCCGAGCAGAAGATTTTCGATGTCGCTCAGGGAAACGAAACTCAGAATTTCGTTCATATCCGCGATGCGCTCGGCATGACATATGACAGGCTTGAAGCGATAAGAACCGACCCTGCCGCCGTTTCGGGAACACCCACGGGCTTTTCCGCCGTAGACAATGTCATCGTCGGTATGGGCAAGGGCGACCTTATCCTCATCGGCGCGCGCCCCGGTATGGGTAAAACCACATTTGCCATGAATATAGCGACAAATGTCGCCATCCGGCAGAAGAAAACCGTATGCGTTTTCAGCCTTGAAATGTCGGCAGAACAGCTCGCCTCCCGTATGCTCTCGAGCGAAGCGGGCGTAGACAGCTATGCTCTGCGTTCCGGCAAGATTTCCGAGCAGGACTGGCAGAAGATTGCCTATGCCACATCCAAGCTCTATGAATGTGATATCCTCATAGACCCGTCCAGCGCGATAACCGTCACGGGAATGAAGGCGAAGCTGCGCCGAGTGAAGAATCTCGGGCTTGTCGTAGTCGATTATCTTCAGTTGATGCAGAGCGACAGGCGAAGCGACAGCAGAGTTCTTGAGGTAGGCGATATTTCGCGAGGGCTGAAGCTGCTTGCGAAGGATCTCGGCGTACCCTGCATATGCTGTGCTCAGCTCTCCCGCGGACCCGAAAGCCGAACAGACAAGCGACCCATGCTTTCCGACCTGCGTGACTCAGGTGCCATCGAGCAGGATGCGGATATAGTAATGTTCCTTTACAGAAATGAATATTATGCAAACGCGCCCGAGGGCAAGGATGCCGTCGGCGGCGTTGACAGTGCCGGCACATCGCAGGCGGAATGCCTTGTCGCCAAGAACCGTCACGGTTCGACGGCAAATGTCAAGCTCGGCTTTGACGGCAGGTATTCGAGGTTTACTTCAATTGAGGACAGAGAGGAGCCGTGACACCCATGAGCAACCTTTCGGTAAAAGGGCGAAGAATGCTTGAAGCGCTCGGCGTGCCGCTCGCAGGCGATGCTCCCGAAGGGATTGTCGTCGGCTTCTCAGGCGGTGCGGACAGCGCGGCTCTGCTTCATTTTCTCACTTCGGATATGCTTCTCGGTGCCCGCATAACGGCACTCCATATAAACCATATGCTACGCGGGAACGAGGCGGAGCGCGACGAGCACTTTTGCCGCGATTTCTGCTCGGAGCACGGCATAGCTTTTGAAGCCGTGCATATAAATATAGCGGAAATATCAGGTGGCGTCGCCGTTGAGGAAACGGCGAGAAACGAGCGCTACGCGGCTCTCGCGGACTGCGCACGGCGGCACGGAGCGAAGTATATTGCCCTTGCCCATACGGAAACCGACAATGCCGAAACACTGATATTCAATATCGTGCGCGGAAGCGGGCTCAGAGGAGCCTGCGGTATTCCCGCCTCGCGCCCATGCGGAGACTTTACGATAATCCGTCCGCTTCTCTCGTGCACGAGAGCGGAAACGGAGGAATACTGCCGCGAAAACGGCATAGAATATGTCACCGATGCGACAAATTCCGATACGCACTACACAAGAAATTTCATCAGGCATGAGATACTTCCGCGCCTGCGCCGCATAAATCCCGCGGCAGAGGACTCTCTCGGCAGTCTCTGTTCCCTGCTCTCATGCGACAGCGATTTTATAGAGGGAGAGGCACAAAGATTTTTTGCCTCGCTTGCCGACAGGCGCACGGTACCCATAGCGGCACTCACCTCGCTCCACGAAGCGGTGCGCACGAGAGTGCTTGCAAGAATGTACCATGCGGCAGGCGGCGGAGATATAGACAGCCGGCATATACGCGCCGTCTGCGATATCATGCGCGGTGGCGCGGGAAAGAAAACCGAGCTTCCATGCGGCATTTTTGCCGTGGCAACGGGCGATAGTATCACATTCATGACAAGAGCCGAGCTTGAAAAAATCACCGGATCGAAAGCTCTCGATATACCTCTCGTTCTCGGTGAAAATCGCTTCGGCAATTCGCTTATTTTTGTTTCGCACGAGCCTGACGCTGCGGCAGAGGCGCGATACGGAGATTATTCCGTGCACTTTGTAAAGTCTTTCTGTCTTAATGAAAATGCGGCGCTCTCGGCAAGGACAGCACAGCCGACCGACAGCTATCGCGCGGGAGGCATCACAAGAAAAATCAAAAAGCTTCGCACAGAACTCTCTTTTTCGGCGAGAAATAAGCGCCCCGTGATATGCGCCGGAGGCGAAGTTATATGGTATCCGGGCTTTGATATGTGTGATGCGCTGAAGGGCAAAAAACCTTCGGTATATATATACTATTTTGAAAAATAAAGCAATTTGGGGGAGAAAAAATGTCAGAGAAATACAATATGATGAATGATATCAGCTCCGTGCTTCTGAGCGAAGAGGAGATAAAGAACACGGTGGAAAAACTCGGCGCAAAAATTTCCGAAGATTATAACGGCAAGCGCCTGCTCATAGTAGGCACGCTCAAGGGCGCGCTTCCCTTCATGGGCGCACTCCTCGGTAAGATAACGATTCCCTGTGAAATAGATTTTATGAAGGTCTCGTCCTACGGAAGCGGAACAAAGACCAGCGGTCAGATAAAGGTTTTGCTTGATCTCATAAGAAGCGATCTCAATCAGTGTGATGTTCTCATAGTCGAAGATATAATCGACAGCGGCAGAACTCTTTCAAATCTGACCGGATATATGAAGGAGCGCGGTGCGAAATCCGTCCGCACCTGTACTCTGCTTGATAAGCCGTCGCGCCGCGAGGTCGATTTTGAGGCGGATTATGTCGGCAAAGTCATTCCGGATGAATTTGTCGTGGGCTTCGGTCTCGATTATGACGAAAAATACAGAAATCTTCCCGTCATCGGCATTCTCAAAAAAGAAGTTTATTCAAGCTGAGCAAAAAAGACAAAAAAATTCCGCCCGCTATCCCGCGGCGGAATTTTATATATTCCTACAGAGGTGATTTTAATGATAAAGCTGCTCTCACGGCTTTTTATAAAGGACAGAGACAATACGGAAAATCCGCGTGTGCGCTCGGCATACGGTATGCTCTGCGGCATTGTCGGCATATTTTTAAATATTCTGCTTTTTGCGGGCAAGCTGGCAGCCGGCATAGCTTCGGGTGCCATTTCTGTGACGGCGGATGCTTTCAATAACTTAAGCGATGCCGGCTCCTCACTGATAACGCTGATAGGCTTTCGCCTTGCCGGGCAGAAGCCGGACAATACGCATCCTTTCGGGCACGGCAGGATAGAATATATCTCGGGGCTTCTCGTCTCAATTGCCGTCACGCTGATGGGCTTTGAGCTCGCCGTTACCTCGGTAGAACGCATTATTACACCGAGAGAAACGGAATTCGGCTCTCTCACGGTGATTATCCTCGCCGTTTCCGTGGCTGTGAAGCTCTATATGACGCTCTATAACCGCGCTGTAGGCAAAAAGATAAATTCCGATGCGGTAAAAGTTGCCGCGGTAGACAGCCTTTGCGACAGCTTTTCCACGCTCGCCGTGCTTGTATGTATGCTGATTTCACATTTTACCTCACTTGAGATAGATGCATATTGCGGTCTTGCGCTCTCGGTTGTAATACTCATCGCAGGCATACGCTCCGCCATAGAAACTATTCAGCCGCTGCTCGGTCAGGCACCCGACAAGGAATTTACGGATAAAATAATACGCATAGCGAAAAGCTCGCCCACAGTGCTCGGCGTGCACGACCTGATAGTACATGATTACGGTCCCGGAAGAAGAATGATTTCGCTCCATGCCGAGGTAAGCGACAAGGATGACTTAATCGAAGCGCACGATGCTATCGACAATATCGAAAGAGAGCTTTCGCGCGAGCTCGGCTGTGATGCCGTCATTCATATGGACCCTATAGCAGTCGGAAGTGAGGAGGTGGACGCGGCAAAAACCGAAGCGCAGATGCGCGTTCATGAGATAGACCCGCGCATCACCATCCATGATTTCCGCATGGTCAAGGGACCTACTCATACAAACGTGATATTTGATGCCGCCGTCCCCTTTGATATAAAGGAATCGGACGATGATATCAAGGCAGCTATCCGAAAAGGCATACTTGAGGACACCGGCAAAACCGCCGTCGTGACGATAGACAGGGTGCATACATAAGCGGCTCAACCATCGGTTGACAAAAAATCACCTTTTTCAACCATCAGTCTGTTGATTTCACCCATCCGAAATGGTATATTCATAGCAAAGAACATTTCGGAGGTAAGAAATGAAAGCGTCGGAATTTGAAAAATACTATTGTGCCGGTCAACCCGTAGAGATAAACGAGGCACTTGCGGCAAAGCTGAAGCCTTGCTGTGATTACACATCTTTATTTTATATGGATAAGCAATCACTGCGTGAAAAGTACCCGGCTGTGCCGAATATTTCGCGCGATGCTGCATCGGAGGATATCGAAATCTTCTTTGACATTTTAAAATATGCGTATGCAGGATATGATTATTACGGTGATAAGGTTGATTTTGAGAAGCTGAAGGCAGATATCATCGCAAAAATTCCCGCAGTCGGAATATCGACCGACGGACTTAAAAAAATAATATTTGAGGCACTTTATCCGCATATAAACGATACTCATTTCGCTTTTATCGGAGAAAAAAATCTGAATATGAAGCACTGCTTCATTGCGTATTTTTCGGATTTGCTTCTTGAAAATCACGGCGGGCTCGGCAAAGTAATCTCGGGCTGTGCTACGCTCTGCGGCAAGGAATTTGACATGGCGGAAATATCGGAAAATCTCTTTCCCACACTTCCCTCGCATGATGGGTGCGAGCGTTTTCTCTTCGGCATCTACAGCGAAAAGCCTGTCGATGCTCTCACCCTCGGCGGCGAAGAGCTTCCTCTCCACAGATGCAAAACCGATTTATGCAATCCGAAAGACGGGTTTCTTTACGATAGGGAAATTCTCGGCATTCCCGCGGTATATCAGACAACATACGGTCTGCCGGATGAGAAAACAGACGAATTTTCCGGTATGGGAGAAAAATACAAAAACGCGAAAAATCTCATCTGGTCGGTGCTCGGAAATACCGGCGGCGACAGCAGATTTCCCGAAATGTTTGTCAATGCGCTGAATGGTTATGCCAACTGGGAGATGGACTATGCCGTGCTCTCCTCTCCGCTCGCAGGCGATAATCGGGAAAGTGCGCACGAAAAAAGCTATGAAATTCATTCGCTTCCCGAAAACAATCCTAACTCCTCAAAATTCGGCGGCAGGCTCTGGCTTCTGCAAAATAAGGAAGTCGCTTCCTCGGGCGAATCGGCTGTCATGTATGCAAGGTCGGTGAAAAATTCCGTTTCCGTCGGCAGCGCAACCTGCGGTTGTGGGCAGTTTGGCGATATCCTCGGATATCATCTGCCGAATTCAAATATTCTTTTCTGCATGGGATATAAGGTTTTCAATATGGACGGTTTTGAGGAGGGTAAAGGACTTGCTCCCGACTACTGGCTCGATAGCGATGACCCCGTGACCGCCCTTGCGGAATATATAAACGAAGAGAATGGCAAATAAGCCGCATCGGGATAAAATTCTGACAAAAAAGAGGCACTGCGTGCCTCTTTTTCATATTTACCTCACCTGTGCAGATTTTCCTCGGGAACAAGCGTGATGAAAACAAGCTCCGGATTATTGCCAAACCGCGGAAAAGCCGCGTTGTTTGCAAGCCCGCGGCTAACGCAGAGGCGCTTTTCATGCAGACCCTGCGCATACTTCGGGAAAAATCCCTGTCCCGGTGCAAAAATGCTTTTGCCGCCGATGCGCCACTGCCCGCCGTGCGCATGACCCGATATCGTCAGGTCGATGCCCGTGCTTCTGATATACCGCGGATAATATTCCGGATGATGGCAGAGGAGCAGTTTGTAGCCGCCGAGCGCATTGAACATGGAAAGCCAATGCAGATTCGGTGCAGGCGTTTTTGCGAGGAAACCCTGACGCGCATCGAATCCCGTCGTCAGCCCGCCGATATTTATATCATGCCAGCGCACATATGCATTGTCCAGAACCACGGCGCCTGTCTCGCGGGCAAGCGGCAGATACCGCTCGCGGCTTCCTATCTCATGATTTCCTATCGAATAAAATGTCGGCGCAAATGACGATGCCGCGCGCAGGAAAGCAAGCCCGTTTTCGCAGGCGCGCATCCCCTCCGTGAGATCTCCCGGGATAACGATAATATCGCATCCGTTTTTCTTTATTTCAGCAAAAATCTCCTGCCATCTGCCGTTATGCAGGTCGGCAACCACGGCAATCCGCGCGGGATTTCGTATCTTTGCCCTGATATTGTATCTTGTTATATCTAAATTCATTCGGGATATTTTTCCTTTTCAGCGGATAAAAGCGGCAAATGCCGCTTTCACCTTGATTTTCTATGCCTTTGTAGTGAAAATATATTCGCCGCCGCAAAGCGTTTCTTTTCTGCCGTCGGGAAGCGTAAGCTCCGCCACGGTGCCTGCGGGAACGGTAAACTCATAGTGGATAAATTCGCCGGAATAATACCAGTTTGAAACAACCTCGCCCGAAACGGTCTTGATTCTGCAGTTTACAAATCCGAGTTCTTTTGAGGGATTCGGAGCGAGCGAAATATGCTTGTAGCCTGCGCCGTCCTCGAGCGAATTTACACCTGCGCATACACCGTAGAGCCAGTCTGCTACGGCACCGTATGCATAGTGATTAAATGAGGTCATGCTGACGCTGCTGAAAGAGCCATCCTCATTTATGCAGTTCCAGCGCTCCCACATCGTCGTCGCGCCGTGATTTACGGAATATAGCCATGAGGGCATCTTCTCCTGGAGCAGGAGCGTATATGCAAGGTCTGTATACCCGTTTTCGGAGAGCGCATGGAGCAGATAAGGCGTACCGACAAATCCCGTGTTCATTCTGTCGCCGTTTTCATGGATAATCTTTGCAAGGCAGTCCGCCATGCTTTTTCTCTCATCTTCGCCGCGATAGAGATGAAAATGCAGTATCATCGCGAGTGTCGTCTGTGTTATCGGCTTGATGACTACCTGCTCTTCTCTGTTCTTTTCATCGCGCAGAGAAACATGCTTGGACATGCAGGGCAGTCCGTTTTCAATGAAATTATCATGGAAAGCATCGAGTATGCGGCTGTGGAGCGCTTCATATTCGCTCATGTCCTTGCCGAGCAGTTTGCCGGCTTTAATGAGAATATCCGTCACGCGCGCATAATAAGCCGAGGCAATCAGATCCTTTTGTGTTGCGCCCGTATCGCCGCCGACAACACCATCCATTGCGAGCCAGTCGCCGTAGTGCCATCTGTCTGTCCAGAGGGCTTCGATAGTGCCCGCATGGCGAATGTATTCGACCCATTTCTTCATCATGGGGAATTCCTCGGCGAGCATTTTCTTGTCACCGTAAGCAAGGTAAACCTCCCACGGGATAATGCCGGCGGCATCGCCCCATGCGCAGCACACGGCACCTCTTTGGAGAGCATCGGGAACAACTATCGGAACGCCGCCGTCATTGCGGAGTGACTGCTCTGCCGCCATATCGCCGAGCCATTTTCGGAAGAAATCGTGTACACCGAAATTATATACGCCGGCGCGGCAGAAAACCTGTGCGTCACCTGTCCAGCCGAGACGCTCGTCTCTCTGCGGGCAGTCGGTGGGAACATCGAGATAATTACTTCTCTGCCCCCAGAGAACATTATGATAAAGCTGATTTACCTTTGCATTTCCGCATGAAAAGAAGCCTGTGCGCTCCATATCGGAATAAACCGCAACGGCTGTAAAGCAATTAAGGTCTACCTCTTCAAAGGGATATTCATCGAGGCGGATGTAGCGGAAGCCCTGGAATGAAAAGGTTGGCTTGAAAACATCCTCTCCGCCGGACAGTATATATTCGTTTCTGCTTCTTGCGGAACGCAGATTTTCGTTATAGAAGTTGCCCTCGGTGTCAAGCACCTCTGCATGAGTCATAACTATTCTGCCGCCGCGCTCGCCTTTGATGCGAACCTCTACATAGCCTGTCATATTCTGCCCGAAATCTATTACTCTCTCGCCCTTCGGCGTGATAATAAATTCCTTCGGGGCAATCCGCTCATGCTCATGGATGAGCTCGCCCACCTGCGGGATAAGCTTTGTTTTCACGCGGCTGAGCTTCGCCGTGCCGAGCTGTTTTATTCTTGCCGTCGGGTCTACCGTCTCGCCGTGATATATCTCGGAATAAAGTATCTTTGAGGTGCGCACGCCCCATGTATCGTCTGTTGCAAAATGCTCTTCTCTTCCGTCAGCATATTCCACATCAAGCCATGCGATAACACTGACCGTATCGGAGAAAACATGGCGTCTGTCTTTCCATGTGAGGTCGCCGACAGCCCAACCCTCTGCCGCCGTAACGGAAATTTCCGCGCTCTTGTCGCCGAGAAATGCCGTCACATCATATGTCTGATACTGCGTGCGGACATGATACGATGTCCAGCCCGGATTCAGTACGGAATCCGTGATGCGTTTGCCGCCGATGCGGACAAGATAAAGTCCTATCGCGGAAGCGCCGAGTGTCGCTTTCTTTACCTTGCCTGAGAGCGCTATCTTCTTGTAGAAATCCACAACATTTGCCTCTTTGGGGGAACAAATCCATTTTGCACATATTTTCATATAGAAACCTCTTTCTGCGTTTTTTTCTTGATTTTCACTCTGCTATGAGGTATAATTATGAGGGGAATATTTCCCTCATAATACTTTGTTTTTATATTGTATCATAAAAGCCGACACTTTTCAATATGAAAAAGAAAAATGCTTTTTAAAAAAAGAGGTTTATCATGCAAGAGAAATTTTGCGATTTGCATATGCATTCCGTCTTTTCGGACGGCTCCTGTACGCCCGAGGAACTGATAGAGCTTGCGCTCTCGGCAGGGCTCTCCGCCGTGGCGCTTACCGACCATAATACAGTCGATGGCTGTGCACGCTTTCTGTCTGCCGCAGAGGGTAAACAGATAGATGCAGTCTGTGGAGCGGAATTGACCACCGACTATGAGGGCACGGAACTGCATCTGCTCGGGCTTTTTCTCGCGCCCGAAGTTTTCGATGATGTATCGGAATATGCGGTGGAGCGCAATATCGCCAAGGAATCGGCAAATAAAAAGATGATAGAGCGCCTTGCCGCCGACGGATTTGAGATAAGCTACGGCGAATTTGTGAAACGCTTCCCGAACAGAAACAGAAACCGCGCAAATATCGGTGCGCTTCTTCAGGCAAAAGGCTATGTGGCGTCCGTTTCCGAGGCTTTTGCAAAATATCTCGGCGAGGGACAGAAATATTATGTTCATGCGCCAAGACTTGATTTTCTCCGCACAATAGGCAAGATTCACGAGTGGGGCGGCGTCGCCGTCTGGGCACATCCGCTTTATCATGTCGACCGCGCGCGGGCAAGAGAAATTCTCATCGCCGCAAGGGAGCGCGGAATCGACGGCGCAGAAGCATATTATTCGACTTATTCGGAGGATGATACGGCATATATGCTCGCCCTCTGCCGTGAGCTTGAGATTTTACCGAGCGGCGGCAGTGATTTTCACGGCGCGACAAAACCCGATATTGCCGTCGGCAAGGGAAAAGGCAACCTCGCAGTGCCGTATTCCTGCTATGAAAATCTCAAAAAACTTGCCAAAAAAATATAAATCGGCACAAAAAAGGGACTTCGCATGAAGTCCCTGCTATATAGTCGCGAAAAATATAGCGGAATTAAGGTATCGGCAGACAAACTGAAAAGGAGATAAAAATGACAAACAGAGAAATATTTGATATAGCCATGAGGCAATCCGCGCTGGATATCAATGCTCGAAGTTCTGATTTTGTTAAGGATACAAATGTATTTGTCAGGTTTGAAATAGGCGCATCGGCAAGAAAATATTATAAAGAGCCTATTGCGTGTAATTTGGTCTCATATGGGAGCAATATCGTCGCTTCCGTAAAAGACGAATACAGAGATATTGTCGAAACATATTTAAGCAAATTCGAATTTTATCATTGTTTTGAGACTCCGAATATTCTTTGGCTGGACGAAAAAATGAAAGAATACGGATATCGCGTTTGCTTCATGGCGGAATATTTTCTTCCGAATGTTGATATTCTGACCGGAATTGCGTGCAAATATAAAATCAAAATGTTGGAGCAAAAAGATTTTAAAGATTTATATCTTCCGACTTGGAGCAACGCGCTGTGCGAAGAGCGCAAGGAATTGGATGTTCTCGGTATCGGCGCCTATGACGGTGAGAAGCTGATAGGGCTTGCGGCTTGCTCAGCGGATTGCGACACGATGTGGCAGATAGGAGTCGATGTTTTGCCGGAATATCGCAGGCAGGGAATTGCGCCTGCGCTGACAAGCAATCTTGCAGTTGAAATATTGGCAAGAGGAAAAGTTCCTTTTTATTGCTGCGCATGGTCAAATCTTAAGTCCGCAAAAAATGCATTGCGCAGCGGCTTTGTGCCAGGATGGGTTGAAATGACGGTGAAAGATTCGGATACGGTTGACAAATTAAATAAGTAGGCTTTATGATAAACATATTTTGAAAAATAACAAAAAACGACGAGCAACTACTCGTCGTTTTTTCTTATAGACAAAAAAGTAATAAGAAACTGAATAAAGGAAGAAAAGAGAAAGAAGTTCAAGCCCTCGGACAATTAGTATCGGTCAGCTGAATGCATTACTGCACTTACACCTCCGACCTATCAAACTCGTAGTCTACAAGTGTCCTTACTAGCTTAAGCTATGGGATATCTAATCTTGAAGCATGTTTCACGCTTAGATGCTTTCAGCGTTTATCATAACCGCACGCGGCTACCCAGCTGTGCCCTTGGCAGAACAACTGGTGCACCGGAGGTGCGTCCGACCCGGTCCTCTCGTACTAAGGTCAGCCCCTCTCAAATATCCTACGCCCACGACAGATAGGGACCGAACTGTCTCACGACGTTCTG
>ERZ835980.1940-NODE-1940-length-20530-cov-4.187057_pt1 | contig 20530 bp, 19 predicted proteins | sample MGYA00519943_ERZ835980 | MGnify/ENA primary metagenome ERZ835980 (study PRJEB31850, sample SAMEA3708791) | human gut metagenome | biome: human gut; feature: human-associated habitat; material: faeces | place: China | collected 2014 ... | reverse complement strand
TTAAAAGATTTATACGAGTAAGTGGTATATATGATAATAAGTTACTTGTAAAGATAGTTAATAGAAATAAAAAATACAGTATGCAAGAACAAATACCTTACGAAAATGCTAAACCAATGTATTTAGTTGATGGTGTAGATTAATATATGTAAAAATATAAAATGATGGGAGATAGAAGGAAATGGAAGATTTAAATACAGAAATTTTAGAATTGAATACAGAAGAAGATTTTAAAAAAGTAGTACAATTATTAATTCCAATAAAGGAATTTGTTGAGGAAAAACATAAAAATAAAATGTATGACGATTGGAATGAATATGAACATAACCTACATTGGTTAAGTGAGAGTAAAAAAATTTTTTATATAATAATAAGTTATATGTATATATATTAAAAGATAGAAATAAAATTATTGGAATTAATTTTGTTTCACTTGGTGAAAATATAATAAAAAAATTTAAAAAAGATAATAATTTAGAGAAAGAAAACGAAAATAATAATAAAGCCGGTATATTGAGTGCTTTTCATATATTAAAAAAATATCGAAATAAAGGAATTGGATTTAAATGGCTAAATCAAGAAGTTTTCAGAGATTTGAAAACTAAAGGTATAGAAATAATTTATATAAAATCAAGTCATAATAAAGCATTAAATCTTTATGATAAATTAGGTGAAAGAGTAGGAAACTATATAGGAATTAGTGATAATCATTTATACCAAAGATTAGGATATATATTTAAAATTAAAATATAGTACATAACAAGAATGTTTATCTGAACGATAACTTACAAGTTATAGAGATATAAAGAGGAGGGATGAGAGTATAAATGAATCCAATAGAAAATTTAAAAGATTTAATCATATACCAAAGTCAAAATAATGATAATGTTTCTGTAGAAGTTTTATATGATAATGAAGATTTTTGGTTAACTCAAAAATCAATGTCAAAATTATTTGAAGTAGAAGTGAACACAATAAATTATCACTTAAAAGAAATATTTAAATCAGGCGAATTGACAGAAGAATCAGTTATTCGAAAAATTCGAATAACTGCAAATGACGGAAAAAACTATAATACTAACTTCTACAGCCTAGATGCAATAATTGCTGTGGGGTATAGAGTAAACTCAAAACAAGCAACAGACTTTAGAATATGGGCAACTAATACATTGAAAGAATACATAAAAAAAGGATTTGTTTTAAATGATGAACTATTAAAAAATGGTCCTAAATTTGGAAAAGATTATTTTAAAGAGCTATTAGAAAGAATTCGTTCAATTAGGACAAGTGAACGAAGAATATGGCAACAGATAACAGATATATTTGCAGAATGCAGTATAGATTATGATAAAGATTCTGATACAACACAACGATTTTATGCAACTATTCAAAATAAATTTCATTATGCAATTACAGGTAATACAGCTACAGAAATAATATATCAAAAAGCAGATCATACTAAAGAAAATATGGGCTTAACAACGTGGAAAAATTCACCAGATGGAAGAATATTAAAATCAGATGTAATGATTGCTAAAAACTATCTAGATGAAAAACAAATAAAAAGATTAGAGAGAACGGTTTCAGGATATTTTGATTATATAGAAGACCTAGTAGAAAGAGAAAACACATTTACTATGGAAGAATTTGCAAAAAGTATAAATGAATTTTTGGAATTTAGAAAATATGATATTTTAAAAGATAATGGAAAAATTTCAAGAAAACAGGCAGAAGAAAAGGCGGAAAAAGAGTATAATGAATTTAATAAAAATCAAAAGGTAGTTTCGGATTTTGATAAGTTGCTTATTGAAGCCAATAGATTAAATAATAAAAAGTAATTAAAAGTAAAGGAGGTTATATATTATAACCGCAAAAACTTAGAAACCTTATGTATGAGCACTTACGTAAGGTTATAGAAATACTGAAAAATAAGCAAAACGAAGACAAAAAATCTCAAAAATTTTGATATGATAACTATTTTAATGAAGAACGACAGGGTACGCAAATTTGTATGGTTAGATACGAGGAGTTGAGAAGAAGATAGATATAGTAAGCAGATTATGAAAGACCAAAAAAAGTAAATGAAGAGCTAATCTCCTTATATTGGGACTTCGGAAAATATATAAGTGAAAAAGTAAAATCAATGAACAAGAAATTATGAAAAAGTCTCTAGAAATACTAGCAAAAGATTTTCAAGTAGTTCAAGAAACAGAAAATATAAATTTAATGGAGATGTAAAAGTAAAATGGCAAAAATAGAAATATAAAGGTGATAAAAATGAAGAATCGATTAATATATTTTGTACACGGTACAACTTATGATAATGCAAGTAAAAAATGCTCGGGTTGGAAACAAGTTGAATTAAATGATTTAGGAAGAGAACCAGCTATTAATTTGGGAAAAATTAATTCTAATATTAGTTTTGACGTTATTTTTACATCTGACCTAATAAGAGCAATTGATAGTGCCGAATTGGCTTTTCCAGATGCAAAGAAGATTCAAGATAAACGATTAAGGGAATGTAATTATGGAGATCTAGACGGTGGAGATAAAAAGCTTATTGTATATGAAGAACACATTCAGAAGAAATTTCCCAATGGAGAATCTTTAAAAGATGTTGAAGAAAGAGTTCAAGATTTTATAAATGATATTTCTAAAGAATATAGCGGAAAAATAATCGGAATAGTTGCACATAGAGCTCCTCAATTAGCACTTGAAGCTATTACAAAGAAAATTAGTTGGGAAGAAGCTATTAGAGATGATTGGAGAAAAACTGGTGATTGGAAGCCTGGATGGGAATATTATATTTAAGTAAATAAATCGGGAAAAATAAAGAAAATGCTCCGGGAAATTACCCCGGAGCATACTCTTTTGCGCAAAAGAGTTATTCTGCCGTGACTGCTGTTGAATAAACGCTCTGCATGTTGTCGTCATCAAAGATGGCTTCGTAAGGAAGACTGATGTCAGTCAACTTTTGCAGTAGCTTGTCAAGCTTCGCAAGTGTTCCAATTTGCTTGAGGCTCAGCTCTTGCATTGCTGCCATGTGCTCTGAAATGAATGGAACAAGATCTACTTCACTATCAGAAACTATTGGAGTTTCCTTAAGAGGGCTTTCGATTTCGATAACGCCGTTGGCGTAAACCCATACGATAGCCTTCTTGGATTCTTCGATGTTCTGACGTAGAGCCTCTAGCTCCTTCTTGCGATTGCGGATTTCCTCGGAAAGTTGAGTCATTTCTTCTGCTTTAAGATTGAACTCTTTAACGATTTTAGTTGCAGAAGAATGGTACTGCTCAATCATTTCTTGTAGAGAAGCAAGCTTTATTTCAATCTCTTTTAGATTGTCAATAAGCTTATGCCGGTCTTTTTGAATTTGTTCGTGAGAGAGCTCCATATGAATAAGCTCATCACTCATCGCAGACTCTTTCTTCTGCATTTCTGAGAAGGTATCAAAGGAACTTACAACGGAAAAAGTTGTTGCTTCAGAAGTTTCTGAAGTAACAGGTTCTTCGGATGCAGATTTATCTACATCAGTAGAAAAAGACGTTTCGTCGGCCTGTACTACCTCAGATTTCTTAGACTTACGAGAAATAGTTTTCTTGCTGGATTTCTGAAGCTCTTTAATGAACATTTTGGCTTCACCAGGGGTTATCTCCCGAATCAGGGAGAACAATTCTTCTTGAGAAGAAAGTCCGTAGCGGGTCAAAAGCTCATCTGTTGTTATGTGTCTCTTGACAAGTATGTGTAAGTCGCGAGATGTGATTTGTACATTAGTAGTCATTATTATTCCTCCTCAAAACTGGCAATGATTTGTTTGATTTTCTGTTGTGCTTCGCTTACGCTATTTTTCGCATTTTCCAAGTCTTCCAACAACTTTTCGGCGTCTACCTTGAAAGCAGCTTCTTCTCGACGAATATGGGTTTTAGAAGATGTATTAACAACTTTCAAAAGTTCTTCCCGAGTTGTGCCGTTTGCTTCAGCAATGTCTTGCAGATGATAATAGATAGTGGTTTTATGGATGTTAAATTTTTTCGCAATATCAGGGATTGAAAATCCTTGATAATGAAGATCCATAAAATTTTTCTCCATTTGTAGGACTCGTTCGCTGAGCCAGGGTGCTTTGATAGGTGTAGTCGTGCGCAAAAGAATTCCCTCCTTTTAAAATTTTTTTCTAGGATTTACTAAGTGACTACTATGTATAGTATACCATAAAATAGAAGAAAAATCAAATTATGTAAAGCCTACAGCAAGGATAAAATCAGGATTAAACAAAAAAACAAATAGAAACAGATAAAAAGCTTTAAATAAAACAATTTTCATTACTATATTTTCAATAAAACCTTGACATTTGGGCTATTAAAAAATAAAATATAGCTAGAAAAAAAGCACTATCAAAACAGCTACAAAATTAATAAGAAAGTAGTGATAAAATGAAAAGTAATTATAAGTTTGAAAATAATAAGGTAATTGAACAAGTAAATGTAAATGGAACGACATACACTAAAATAAAGGAAATAGAATTTGCAAATGATACATATGTTGAATTTAGAAATAATGAGCAAGGCAGAATAATCTTTATGCTGCAAAAAAACGGAGAATACGAAGAAATAACGGACGAAAGAAAACTCAGAAGAATGCTAGAAAACAATTATATAATCAAAAATAATATAGATATTATATAAACTAGGGAGCATAAAATATGGAAGAAATACTAAAAATACTAGAAACTAAACATTATAGTAAGCAAACACAAGACTATATAGTCATGTTTATAGATGCATTTGGAAAAACTTATGGAGACTGTATAACAAAAGAAGATGTGGCAAGAAGAATTACAAGAAATTTGGATTCAGATATAGAGTTTTCTGATAAAATGGAGAAAAATGTTTCTGGTATATATAATCCAATACTAAGAAAGATTATAATATCTAGCAAAGTAGACGAAAAAGAAAATGTAATAATACATGAATTAATCCATTGTATAACAAGATACAAGTCTAACAAAGGAATTTCAAAAGTTGGATTCTCTGATTCAATGAGATATGTGGATGGAGAATTTATTAATTTTGGAGAAGGAATTACAGAAGCTGTAACAGAGTTCATGACACAGGAAATCTGTACTAATTGCAATATAAAACTCTCGAACAATGGATATACTCGATTAATGGAGACAGTAAAAGCACTAATGAAGTTCACAGGAAAAGAGATGATAATTAGAGAAATTTTAAATCCTGAAAATGATATAAATGAAATTATTGATGAACAAGGATTAAACTCAAATTCTTTTATATATTATACAGATAAAATAAGACAAGGGGAGTTAAGCCAAAAGACAGTATTAGATGTGGATAATTCTGCTGTTCAGTACACTGCACTGGCGTTATCGGAATTAGCAAGAATATACCCACAAGCTAATAGCGTGGAGGAACTAATCCAAAAATATGAGTTCTACAAACAGATGACAAAGCAACTGTATGTGTCAAGCGAATACGATATATACATTTATTTAGTGGAAGATATTAGAAGACTTCGTATGCAAGGAATAGATGTATCAAGGATTGCATATATGATGGAAGATGAGGATATACAGCAAACTTGTAATACAGACAAAAAGATTAGAGAATTGCTATCTCAAAAAAGAGAAGATGCAATAATGAATTTAGAAAGTGTGTTATTTGATGATGAAAATGACGAGAATAGCACCACTGTAATAGCAAACAAAGTATTTCCGTATTTAATGTATAGAGAAAATAGCACAGCAAAAGGTTTCCCAGACGAGTTTTACAATTTGTTCTCTGTAAGAGAATACTTGGAAGAGCATCCCGAAGTGGATTATAGAGAAATTTCATTTAGAGTTTTCCAACATTCGGAAATTTGTGTTGCATATGACCTAAAAGGAAGAATAATTAATATGTTCGATCTTGCTAACGGGGAAAGTATGGAAAGAATCAATGACGAGTTTACAGATATAGAAGGAAGAAAAATCCATATAAATGAAGACGAAACACTTTGCATAGAAAATATTCCAGAAGATGGAGAGTCAACGTACTTTCAAGGTGTACTAGAATATATGGAAGAACAAACAAAGGGACAACAGAAAAGATTAGAAGAATTTGAAGATCAGCAGGCTCCTGATGCAATAATTAATAATGCAAAAATAGTATTAGAGGCAAGAAAAAATAAAATAAGAAATTTGCAAGAGGAAATATCAGAAAGCAAAAAAACAAGACAAATGATTAAACAACAAGGCCAAGATCAGAGAGATGAAAGATAAAAGAAAGAGGTATAGATTTGAAAAGTAATAGATTATTAATAATAGATGGAAACAGCATAATGAATAGAGCTTTTTATGGAATTATGAACACAAAAGCTTTAATGTCAGCAGATGGAACATATACAAATGCTATTTATGGATTTTTGGCAATATTATTTAAAGAACTAGAGGATTTAGAACCAGAATATATAGCAGTAGCTTTTGACCTAAAAGCTCCAACTCATAGACACAACATGTATAAAGAATACAAAGGTACAAGACATGCAATGCCGGAAGAGTTGGCTCAACAAATGCCTATTATTAAAGAAATATTAAGAAATATGAATATAACCATAATAGAGAAGGAAGGTTATGAAGCAGATGACGTATTAGGAACAATATCAAAACTAGCAGAAAAAGAAGGCATAAAAACTACCATTCTTTCAGGAGACAGAGACACTTTCCAACTTGCAAGTAAGAATATCACTATTAGAATCCCAAGAACAAAAATGGGAAAGACAGAGACAGAAGATTATGATGAATCAAAAATAGAAGAAGAGTATGGCATAAAGCCAGTACAGCTAATACAGGTAAAGGGACTAATGGGAGATACATCTGATAATATTCCGGGAGTACCAGGAGTAGGAGAAAAAACAGCTTTAAAGCTTATCAAAGAATACCAAAATATAGATAAATTGTATGAGGAATTAGAGAGCGGAAATACTTCAATAAAGGGAGCTTTAAAGGAAAAACTAACTAATAACAAAGAATCAGCAATTCTTTCAAGAACCCTTGGAACAATATTACTAGATGCTCCATTAGATGTAGAAGTAAAAGATTTAGCAGTAAAGGATTGGAACAAAGAAGCGGTAACAAATAAATTTAAAGAGCTTAGATTTAATAGGTTTATAGAAAGATTTGATCTAAATGGTTTAGGAACAGTTAAAGTAAGCAAGAAAATAGATGACCTATTTAAAATAGAAGAAGAGGATATAAAGAAAATACTGAAAGTAGCTAAAGAATGCAAGGAACTTATATACTACTTTGAAAAAGAAAAAATACAAACAAATGATTTAATAATAAATGAGAGTATTAAATCTATTAGTATATACGATAGAAAAGCAAATACAGTGTATTACTCAAAGAATATAGATGTAACTACATTAAAAGACTTATTTGAGGACTCTCAAGTAGAAAAAGCAAGTTATAAAGTGAAGACAGATTATATTTTACTTAAACAAGAGGGGATAGGCTATAATAATATTAAATATGATGCAGAAATAGCTGGATACAATTTGAATCCTACTGATAAAAATACAATAGATGAAATGGCTAAAAAATATTTAGGTATAGACATAGAAGAATATATGGAAAATGAGTTTGAAGATTCTAACAAGTCTAATAGTGCACAATTAAATTTATTTGATAATAATCAAAAGAATGGAGAAGAACTAAAAAAAGAGAAGTATAGAAACTCATTAATATGTTATATTATAGCAAAGCTCCAAGAAGTTACGATAAAGAAATTGGAAGAAGCGGGAGCTATATCTTTATTCAACAATATAGAAATGCCGTTGGCACAAATACTTGCTGATATGCAGTATAACGGAATGTATGTCGATGAAGAAGAATTGAAAAACTTTGGAACTGAATTAAAAGCTCAACTTCAAACATTAACAGAGGAAATATATAACTTAGCAGGAGAAGAGTTTAACATTAATTCTCATCAACAGTTAGGAAAAATATTGTTTGAAAAGCTACAATTACCAGTATACAAGAAAACAAAGAATGGTTATACAACAGATGTTGACGTGCTAGAAAAACTAAAAGGTCAACATCCTATAATAGAAAAAATACTAGAATACAGAACATTGATGAAATTAAATTCAACATATGTAGAAGGATTGATTCCATATATAAATATTAAAACACACAAGATACATTCAAGCTTTCATCAAACTATCACAGCAACAGGAAGAATCAGTAGTACAGAGCCAAATCTACAAAATATTCCAACTAAAACAGAGCTGGGCAAACAAATAAGAAAAGCGTTTAAACCAGCGGAGGGAAATGTGTATATAGATGCAGATTATTCGCAAATTGAATTAAGAGTGCTAGCACACATTTCTCAAGATGAAAATATGATATATGCTTTCAATCATGGGGAAGACATCCACAAGCAAGCAGCGTCTAAGGTATTTAATATTCCAATAGAAGAAGTTACAAAAGAACAAAGGTCTTCTGCAAAGGCTGTAAACTTTGGAATAGTCTATGGAATAAGTGATTTCGGGTTAGCAAATCAAATAGGGGTAAGTAATAAAAAAGCGAAAGAATATATACAACAATACCTAGAAAAATATAGCGGAATAAAACATTTTATGGATGATATAGTTGAAAGTGCAAAACAAAAAGGATATGTAGAAACACTGTTTGGAAGAAGAAGATATATTCCAGAAATAAAATCTAGCAACTATATGGTAAGACAATTTGGCAATAGAGTTGCTATGAACACGCCTATACAAGGAACTGCGGCAGACATTATGAAAATTGCGATGATAAATGTTAAGAATGCATTGCAAGAAAGCAAAATTCATGCTAAAATTGTATTACAAATACATGACGAATTGTTATTAGAAGTTGCTCTTCAAGATAAAGAAAAAGCAAAACAGATATTAAAAGAATCTATGGAAGGAGCAATGAAATTATCAGTACCTTTAGAAGTTGAAATTTCAGAAGGAAACAGCTGGTATGAAGTAAAATAAACAGAAGAGTGGTGCAAGGAGAAAATTTTGAAAAAGACATATAAGGTTATACTTGTAGTAATAGTTTTTATAATATTACTAGGAGTACTTGCAAAAGTATTTAATTTAGAAGATAAAATCTTAAAGAAGATATATCCAAAAACATATGAAGAGTATGTAGAAAAATATGCAAAAGAGTATAATGTTGATCCGCTTTTGGTATTCTCAATCATAAAAGCAGAAAGCAATTTTAAAAAGGATGCAAAGTCAACAAGCAAAGCAAAAGGCTTAATGCAAATAATGGATTCAACGGCTGTTGAAATTGCAAATAAAATCGATGAGCTGATTGTGGATGAAACATTATTTGATCCAGAAAAAAATATTATGATTGGCACAAAATACTATTCTGAACTATTAAAATTGTATAATGGGAACATGCTATTAGCACTTACGGCATACAATGCAGGGATAGGAAATGTAAAAGAATGGATTGACAATGGAATAATAAAAGCAGATGGAAGTGACATTGAAAACATACCATACAAAGAAACAAATATGTATGTAAGAAAAATTATAAGAAACTACAAAATCTATCAAAAGCTAGAAGAGAAAAACTAAGGAGTAATTGAAAGGAAGAAGTATATGAAAACTAGAAAGGTCAGTATTAGTGTATTTCAGATATTAATTTCAATAATTGTTATAATAGCAATAGTGCTTGGAATTATTGCAGTTAAAAATTTAGTACCAAAAAAACAAAATGCCAATAAAGAGCAAACAACTTTTTTGGGGAAGCGGAACAAGTGAAGATGCATACAAAATATCAAAAGTAGAGGACTTAATAAAATTATTATTAGATATCAATAAAGGAAGAATTTATGACAGCAAACACTTTGTGCTAGAAACAAATCTAAATCTTCAAGAAGATTCATCTTATAATAATCCTAATGATAAAAGCTTTGGTGATTTAAATAATGATGGAAAAACAGAAGAAATAAAAAAAGAATTAACTACTGGAGATGGTCTTAAGCTGATAGGAAAAAAAGACTTAAATAGCAAGAAAGACAGAGAAGTAATCTTTAAAGGTGTATTTGACGGAAATGGAAAAACCATAAGTAATTTACAAATAAAAATATCAGATGATAATACAAATCAAAATATTGGACTATTTGGAGAAAATAAAGGAACAATATTAAATTTAAGAATAATTGAAAAACTAGAAATAACAAATATAGAAAAATCTAACCTAAATATAGGGTTGCTTGCAGGAAAAAATTCGGGAATAATACAGAAATGCAAAGCTGAGGGAGAAATTAAATTAGTTACTGACAAAGAAACTGAGATATTAGTGGCAGGACTAGCAGGAGAAAATGTTGGTAAAATAATAGACAGTGTAAATGAAGTAAATATAGAGTCGAATTGTACAAAAGCGGGAGTTACTGCAAAAAATACTAAGATAGAAGGAACTGAAGATAGTGGAGTAATAACTAATTGTACAAACAATGGCAACATTAGCGAAGAAAAAAGCTATAATAAATATACAGCAGGAATTGTTGCACTAAATGAAAAAGGAACAATAACTAACTGCACAAACAATGGAAAAATTTCTGGAAAGAAAGTCGGAGGAACTATAGGTTATTCAACAGGAGACGTCATAGCTTCAAAAAATACAGGAGAATTAAATAATATAACCGAAAATCTAGATAACAACGAAATAGCTGGAGGAATAGTAGCAACATTAGAAGGTGGAACGATTGAAAATTGCAAAAACACAGGAAAAGTCACAGGTGTAACTTATATTGGTGGAATTACAGGCCAAAACAAAGGGGTTATAACTCAAAGTCGAAATGATGGAGAATTAAAAAAGATAGACCAACCATCTATGGGAAATGTTTATCTAGGTGGAATAACAGGATACAATTATTTAGGTTCTAGAATATCGAACTCTAAAAATTATGGAAATATAAAATCTGACCAAGATAATTTGGTAATAGTTGGAGGAGTATGTGGCTACCTTGAAAACAATTCATTCATAGATTATTGTGAAAATAATAGCTTTATAACAGCAGTAGGAAAGATAATTACGCCAAATGAAGATACTTCTCTAAAATGTACTTCGTGTGTAAGCAATGGAGGAGGCAAAGCAGGAACATCTGAAAGTGGAGAATTATATATAGGACTAATTTATGGTAAATGTTCAATAGAAAGTGAGGAAGAATAAATGGCAATATTAGTAACAGGTGGAGCAGGCTATATAGGTGCTCACACAGTGGTAGAATTATTAAACAAAGGAGAAGAAGTAGTTATAATCGACAATTTCAGCAATAGCAAACCAGCAGTATTAAAAGCTATTAAAAAAATAACAAATAAAGACTTCAAGTTTTATGAGCTAAATTATTTAGACAGAGACAAGCTTGAAGAAGTATTTGAAGAAAACAAAATAGACTCAGTAATTAACTTTGCTGGATATAAGGCTGTTGGAGAATCAGTAGAAAAACCATTAGAATATTACGAAAATAATGTATCAGGTTGTATAATACTTCTAGAGACAATGAGAAAATACAATGTGAAAAAATTTGTATTTAGTTCTTCAGCAACTGTATATGGAGAGCCAGAAAGAATACCAATTACAGAAGATTGCAAGATAGGTGGAACAACAAATCCTTATGGAACAACAAAATTGATGATAGAACAAATATTACAAGACCTATATAAATCTGATAATTCGTGGGACATATGTATCTTGAGATACTTCAATCCAGTAGGAGCACATGAGAGTGGACTAATTGGAGAAGAACCACAAGGAAGACCAAACAATTTAATGCCATATGTCGCAAGAGTTGCAACAGGAGAACTAGAAGAATTGTCAGTATTCGGAGATGATTATGATACCCCTGATGGAACAGGAGTTAGAGATTACATACACGTTGTAGATTTGGCAAAAGGACACCTATACGCATTAGATAAACTAAACAAAGAAGGAAAAGGATTATATATTTACAATCTAGGAACAGGAGTAGGTTACAGCGTTCTAGATATGGTAAAAGCTTTTGAAGAAGTAACAGGAAAGAAAGTACCATACAAAATAGTGGCCAGAAGACCAGGAGATATAGCAACTTGCTATTCAGATCCAAAAAAAGCAAAAGAAGAACTTGGATGGTCAGCAGAAAAAGGAATTAAAGAAATGTGCCAAGACTCATGGAATTATATGATTCATAAAGAGAAGTAATTTAATGTAAAAGGAGAAAATTTTATGCAAAGTCAAATGCTAACTTCCAGACTGGGTGGAGAGCTAATAAGCTACAAACTAGATGGAATAGAGAAAATTCACCAAGGACAAGAGTGCATAGATGAAAATGGAAAAGTATATTGGAAAAGACATTTCCCAGTATTATTTCCTATTGTGGGAAAACTAAAGCAAAATAAAACAATTATCAATGGTAAAACATATGAAATGTTTCAACATGGTTTTGCCAGAGATATAGAATTTGAACCTATAACAAAATTGAACGATTTCCATTCATATGTGTTGAGAAGTAATCCAAGCACCTTGGTAAAATATCCATTTGACTTTGCTCTGTACATTACATACAGAACAGATGGAAACAAACTAACTACAATATACAAAGTAGTAAACGAAGGCGACAACAATATGCCTTTTGGAATAGGAGGACATCCTGCATTTAAAATTGACCAAAAAGCATTATTAGATAAAGAATATTATTTGGAATTTGAAGAAGACGAAGAGAAAATACACTTTTTATATTTGGTAGACGGATTAGTGGGCACTGAATATGCAAAAAACGTAATGTCAGACTTAAGAAGAATTCCAATTGATGGAAATACTTTTAAAAACGATGCTCTAATAATGAAAGGAATTACATCTCATAAAATAAGTTTAAAACAAAAAACTGGAAACAAGACATTATTAACAATGGACTTTGAAGGATTTCCATATTTAGCCGTTTGGTCAAAACCAAGAGCACCATTTATATGTATTGAGCCATGGTACTCAACAGCAGATAATGTTAAAACAACTGGAGTGTTTGCACAAAAGACAGATATAATAACACTTGCACCAAAAAAAGAATTTGATTGCAGGTTTACAGTAGAATTTTTTAATTAAAAGGATGTAAAAATGGGAAAAATAATTTTAATATTACTAGGAGCGCTAATCGTTATGATTGGAGTTACTATGCTATATGATGCAAGAAGAATTGCAACTAAAAATTTTAGCTCAGAGGAGATAAACGAAACAACAAAGATATTAAAAATATCTGGAATTATAATTGCTCTTGTTGGGTTAGGAATTATATATATAATTAAATAAAAAAGCCTTGCTAAATATAAGTTTTCGTAATATAATAACAAGGAAAAATATACAACAGTCGAAAGGAAGAATATAAATGGGACTATTTAAGACATATAGTGAAAAAGAAGTAAAGAGAGTAATGCCAATAGTGGCAAAGATAAACAGTTTAGAAGAGGAGATTTCTAAATTATCTGATAGCGAATTAATAGCGAAAACTCCTTATTTCAAAGAGCAATTAAAAAATGGTAAAACTCTTGATGATATATTACCAGAAGCGTTTGCAGTAGTAAGAGAAGCTTCTAAAAGAGTATTAGGAATGCGTCACTTTGATGTACAATTAATAGGTGGAATAATACTACATCAAGGAAGAATTGCAGAAATGAAGACAGGTGAGGGAAAGACACTTGTTGCAACACTTCCAGTATATTTAAATGCATTAACAGGTGAGGGTGTTCATGTTATAACAGTTAATGACTACCTAGCAAAAAGAGATAGCGAATGGATGGGAAAACTATACAAATTCTTAGGGCTTTCAGTTGGATTAGTTATAGCAGGAATGAATCCGGCAGAAAAACAAGTAGCATATAGTTGTGATGTAACATATGGAACAAATAATGAATTTGGATTTGATTATCTAAGAGATAACATGGTTATATACAAGAATCAATTAGTACAAAGAAAACTAAAATATGCTATCGTAGACGAGATAGACAGTATCTTAATTGATGAGGCTCGTACACCACTTATCATATCTGGTAGAGGAGCAGAATCTTCAAATCTATATCAAAAAGCTGATCGTTTTGTTAAAAAACTACAACCAAAAATAATAATAGAAGAAGACGACAAAGATTTAGAGCAAAGTGAAGATAACGAAAAATACGATTATATAGTAGATTTAAAATCAAAATCTGCAACACTTACACAAAAAGGTATTAAAAAAGCAGAGCAAGAATTTAACTTAGAAAACTTTAACGACCTAGAAAACTCTGAATTAGTACATGATGTAAACCAAGCATTACACGCAAATGGAATAATGAAGAGAGATAAAGATTATATCGTAAAAGACGGACAAGTTCTTATTGTAGATGAATTTACAGGAAGAATTATGTATGGAAGAAGATATAACAATGGATTACATCAAGCAATAGAAGCAAAAGAACATGTAAAAATAAACGATGAATCTAAAACACTTGCAACAATCACATTCCAAAACTACTTTAGAATGTACGAAAAATTATCAGGTATGACTGGTACTGCTATGACAGAAGAAGCAGAATTTGAGGAAATATACAAATTAGATGTTGTAGAAATTCCTACAAACAAGCCAATGATCAGAAAAGATAATCCAGACATTATCTACAAAAACGAAGACGTAAAATTCAGAGCAGTTATAGAAGATATTAAGCAAGCACACAGCAAAGGACAACCAGTATTAATTGGTACAGTATCAATAGATAAATCAGAAAAACTAAGTAAATTACTAGATAAAGAGGGAATTCCTCACGAAGTATTAAACGCAAAATATCACGAAAAAGAAGCTCAAATCATAGCACAAGCTGGTAAATATGGAGCTGTTACAATAGCAACAAACATGGCTGGTCGTGGTACCGATATTATGCTTGGAGGAAACAGTGAATATTTAGCAAAACAAGAAATGAAAAAGCTAAAATATTCAGATGAAGAAATAGAAGAAGCAATCGCTCACAACGAAACAGACAACAAAGCAATACTTGCAGCAAGAGCAAAATTCACAGAATTAGAGAAAAAATATGCAGACGAAATCAAAGAAGAAAAGAAGAAAGTTATCGAAGCAGGTGGACTAAAAATAATTGGTACACAAAGACATGAATCAAGAAGAATTGATAACCAGCTTCGTGGACGTAGTGGACGTCAAGGAGATCCAGGAGAATCAAGATTCTATATTGGCCTAGATGATGACTTAATGAAAATCTTTGGTGGAGATATGATAACAAGAGTATACAACACTCTTGGAGCAGCAGAAGATTTACCAATAGAATCAAAGACAATTTCAAGAGCAGTTGAAAATGCTCAAAAGAAAGTAGAAGGAAGAAACTTCAGCATCAGAAAGAATGTATTACAATATGATGATGTTATGAACGTACAAAGAACTGTAATATATGCTCAAAGAAGAGAAGTTCTAGATGGAAAGAACTTAAAAGACAGCATTTCTAAGATGATGGATTCAGTTGTAGAATTAGTAGTCGCAACACATTTTGTAGACGGAGAAACAGTAAACAAAGAAACTCTATTACAAGATATACAAAATACATTTGGAATATCAGAAGTAGAAGTATTAAAATCAGACAACTTCACACAAGCAGACGTAATAGCAGAATTACAAGACAGAATTCATGAAATCTACGATGCAAAAGAAGAAGAATTTGGTGAAGAGAATCTAAGAGAACTTGAAAGAGTTGTAATGCTTAAGATAGTTGACCAAAAATGGATGGATCATATAGACAATATGGACGAGTTAAAGAAAGGTATTGGACTTCGTGGCTATGGACAAAAAGACCCAGTTGTACAATACAGACTTGAAGGAACAGAAATGTTTGACGATATGATAGAAGACATCAAAACAGATGTTGTAAAAATCCTATTAAACATTCGTAAAAAAGAAGGACCTATTCAAAGAACAGAAACAGCAAAAGTAACAGGTGCAGGACTTGAAGATACAGCTATCAACTTAGTTGATGGAAACCTATCTGAAAAAGAAGGTGGAATGAACAAAACAGTTGTAAATGAAGGCCCAAAAGTAGGAAGAAATGACCCTTGTCCTTGTGGTTCGGGAAAAAAATATAAGAATTGTTGTGGCAAGTAAGATAAAATAAGGAAAAACTTAAAATTTGAAAACTAGTAAGTTGGTTCGAGTTTTATAACTTGTCCACGTAATGTGGTGAAAACTAAGTAAAATAAGGATGTAGACAACGTTTTAAATGTGGACATCCTTTTTTCTATAATTAATGGTATAATATATGTAGGAGTTGATAGTATGCTTTATTTAAAGAAAATAAATTTTGAAGATGCTGAGGAAGAATATAAAGCAATAAAGTCCATGCCAGCACAAGAAAATGGATTTGAAAATAAATATCATGATGTTACAAAAGAAGAATTTATAAATGAAGTAATTCCTAAACTGTTAAAAAATTCTGAAGGATTAGATTTACCTGATGGATATGTCCCAGATACGTACTTCTTTTTGTGGGATGATAATAAGATAGTAGGATTATTTAAAATAAGACATTACTTAAATGATTTTTTGCGAAAAGGAGCAGGACATATAGGATATGGAATATTGCCTGAATATAGAGGTCAAGGTTATGCTAAGCAAGGACTTCTTTTAGCAATTGAAAAATGCAATGAAATAATAAAGGAAGATGAAATATATTTATCTGTTCATAAAGATAATCCCGCATCGTTAAGAGTGCAATTGGGGTGTGGTGCATTTATAGTTGGAGAAACCGAAGAAGAATATTTAACTAGAATAAAATTAAAGGATAATAATATTACTTTTGGATTTAGAGACTTAAAAAGAGATGATTGGAAAAGAATTACTGAAAAAGAAGTAATAGTTGAAGATGAAAAAAATGATTTTTTTGAAGGAAAAGTATGCTTTTTAGATATGCAAAAAGTTGAATCTCCTTTATCAGTAGACTCACCAGTTGGTAAAGTTACTATAGCAGATAATAATTATAAGAATTTAATATTTGCTCCTAAAGGAAAAAATTGGTGGCTAACTGTTATGTTTGATGATCAAGATAATTTAATAGAAAGTTATTTTGATATTACAAGAACTAATAATTTTAGTAATCCAGAAAATCCATATTTTGTTGATATGAAATTAGATGTTTGTATTCCTAATGGACACGAACCAGCAATAATGGACGAAGAAGAATTGAAAGAAGTATATGAACACGGATTGATTACAAAAGATGATTTTGAAAATGCATATGATACAGCAAACAAAATTATAAGCACGTATAATTCACATAAAGAAGATTACTATGAATTTATATATAGTTTATATAATAAATATAGAAATAGAAAAGTAGGAAATATTAAAAGTAAGTAATATTTAAAAGTATTGACAGTAATTGTTAATGCTTTTTTTGATGTAAAATGTTTTTAGAAAGAGGAGGAATAAAATATGATAAACATACGTAAAAGAAATAATCTGTATGAATATAGATTTGAAGTAGGAAAGGTTAATGGTAAAAGAAAACAAATATCAAAATCTGGTTTTAAAACAAAAAGAGATGCATATATAGCAGGACAAAGAGCATATGAAGAATTTATTAATGGAGAAAATACAAAAGAGTGTAATATGTTATATTCTGAATATTTAGATTACTGGATGAGGGAGTATTTTGAAATAAACTATAAATATTCTACGGCAAAGAGATATAAAGAATCTTTTAGCAATATCAAAAAGGAATTAGGTAATTATAAGTTATCAGTTTTAACACCATATATTCTAAATCAGGCATTATTAAAGCTATATCAAACATCTGGCACAAGGGATGCATTAAGAAATTATCAAAAGGTTATTAAGAGTTCGTTGAGGGATGCAACTTACTATTTTGGATTTATTAATAATAATCCGGCTGGTGATTTGGAGATACCTAGAGTATTATCATTTGAATTAAAAAAAACAATATAGGTCACATCTATACTAAAGAAGAAATGGAAATAATTTTAGGTAGATTTAAAAATAATAAAGTGTTTATATGTGCATTTTTAACTGCTTGTTATACAGGCATGAGAACTGGTGAGGTATTTGCATTAACTTGGAATGATATTGATTTAGACAATAGAATTATCAAAGTTAATAAGACTGTTTATGCAAAAGATAAAGAAGAAAATGGCAGATGGTATTTAGGTGCTGCTAAAACAATAGGTAGTCATAGGGAAGTTTATATTTGTGATACCTTATATTCATTTTTATTGAAATATAAAGTATTACAAAATAATTATAAGAAAGAATTTGATAAAAATTATAAATACTATACTTTAGAAGAAGTTGAAAATAAGTATGGTAAGTTAGTAGAATATAAAATTATAAAAGATAATTCTAAACGCAATAGAGTAGAAATGGTGTTTACTAGAAAAGATGGAACTTATTCAGGAACGGATATTATTAGATATCCATTTAGAATAATTCATCATGAATTAGGAATTCAATGTAGATTTTATGATTTAAGAGGAAATTTTGCTACTATTTGTTTAAGAAATGGTTGTGAGATAAAAGATATTGCAGAAACATTAGGGCATAAAAGAATAGAAACAACTCAAAAATATTATATATTAAGTTTAAAAGAAAATAAGAAAAAAGTTACTAAAGTTTTTGAAGAAAGTATTAGTCTAAATGATGTTTAAAAAGGGAAAATATGCTATAATAAAAGCAAAAAAATCACATATTAAAGGAGGTTAGAAATGAGTTTAAAAGAAGTTTTAATAGATATAATTATTCCGCTAATTTCAGGTTTTATTGGAGGCAGTATTGGTAGCGTTGTAATTATAAAGAATAAATATAGTAGTATTGGAACTATAAAAAAAGATAATAGAAAAGTTAATAACAAAAATGCACTATATAATAATATAGGAGAAGTTTATAATGGGGATAGAAATAGATAATAGAAAAATTAATAATGCAAATGCAACATATCAAAATATTGAAAAAGTAATTAACGGAGATGAAACAAACATATATAAAACTACAGTTTTTCAAATAAATATCAATAGAAGTTATGAACTTTTAACAAATAAAGTTAATTACAATGAGTTCTATAAGAAATATCTTAATAAATTTGATGAACTAGATAATTATGCTTATCATTTAACTTTTCCATATTTTAATGACAAGAAATATGAATTTACTAGTAAACCATTAATATTAGGAAAAAAAATAGTAAATTGGATATTTGGATTGAGTGACTTTCCTGATAAAGAATTAATAGAGTTTTATCACAACTTAAAATTAGAGTTTGATTTAAGTGATGATAGTACAATTTGTAGACGCTGGAAAGCAAATTTTGCATATTTTCGTGGCGATTTAAAAAAAGCATCAAATGAATATGATAAATTGTTTGATTATGCTGTTAATCTTAATGATTTTCCAGAATGGTATTTAGATGATATTTGTATTGATGGCAGAAATATATTTCAGCAATATGAAAATACAATTAATAAGCTTGCTTTTGACAATAAATACCAAAGAAAAATTGACGCAAATAAGCATAAGTTATCATATCCTGATGTGGATAGAATTAAATCTGAAATTTTTGACAGCTTATCAAACACTATTTTTAGTAATAAAACAAAATCAAAATATACAACTATTTATGGAATCGGATTAGAAAATTGCTTCAAACAAATACAGCAACTTTTATATTTAACAATTTTTTATGGATCAATAACACATATGAAGCTTATTAGAGAGTTAATATCTAATATAATGTATATGTATGCTGAAACATTTGAAGACGAAGATTTTTATAAATTAACGTTAAAGATGTTATTCCTAAGTGGAGAATTTAAAAAATATAGAAATTTGTATAATAAGATTAAATTAAAATATTGTTTTGTAAATAGTGAGGAATTTATAAATAGTTTAATCGAAGTTCGAAAATCTTTGTTTAAATTTGAATTAGACAAAAATAATATATTTTTGTACGACATATATGGGCGATATATTAATGATTTGTTATTTGATGAGTTAACAGCTGATATTTATTCGATTATTGATATAGATAAGGAATATCAAATAAATATAATTAGTGATGCTTTTAAGGCAATTGGAAATAATATAATAAGAAATAAAAAAATAAGTGAATTATTAGATCTTCTTGCAATATATTTTAAAAAGGAATATTCAAGATTTTATATTGATTTTGGAAAAATAGTAAATGAAATTAGAGTAGAAGAATTATCTGAAAGTGATTTTAATTCTTTTCAATTTATAATAGATTCACTGATAAAAAATAAGGAATATATTAATTTTGACTTTTCAGACTGTATTATAAAAATAAAACAGCGAAAACCAAAAATAAAAAAATATGATAAGTTATTTAATAATAAGGATAGTACAGAAAATATTTTATACAACGTTGAAATAAGAGATAATGAATTAGAAGCAATTAAAAGTATAGTTAATATTTATAGGCAAAGACATGAAGAAAGAGAAAAGAACCCTGGTGTTTTTGTCGG
>ERZ835980.1918-NODE-1918-length-20755-cov-3.062850_pt1 | contig 20755 bp, 33 predicted proteins | sample MGYA00519943_ERZ835980 | MGnify/ENA primary metagenome ERZ835980 (study PRJEB31850, sample SAMEA3708791) | human gut metagenome | biome: human gut; feature: human-associated habitat; material: faeces | place: China | collected 2014 ... | reverse complement strand
CGTGCGCAGCTTAAGCCGCCAGGGCGAACCCGTGCCGTCGCTGACGGCGTGGATACCCAGAAGGCCGCGCGCCGTTTCCACCGCGTGGTAGTAATCGCCCTTGGGCGGCTTGATGTTTTTGGGCACCTTGGCCGCCATAACCGGCCCGCCGGGCAGCTGCTCCAGAGCCTGTTCAATGATACGCAGGCTCTGTTCCATCTCATCCATGCGCACATTGTAGCGCGCCAGGGAGTCGGCCTCATGGTATACGGGCACGTCAAAGCGGAAGCGGTCATAGACGCTGTAGGGCTCGTGGCGGCGCACGTCAAAGGCAATGCCCGCGCCGCGCGCCACCGGTCCCGTGGCCCCGTACTTGCGGCACATTTCCGCAGAGACAATGCCCACACCTTCCAGGCGCTGGCGGAAAATAAGATTCTTGGTAACCAGGTTGTGGTACATGGGCAGACGGGAACGCATCCTTTTAATGAAGGCCCGCGTCCCGGCCACAAAATTTTCGTCCACGTCGTTGTAGACCCCGCCGAAGCGGAAATAGCAGTACGTCAGGCGGGATCCGGTCACGGACTCCAGCAGGTCCAGAATCTGTTCGCGGTCATCAAAGGCATACAGCAGGGGGGAGAAGCCGCCAAGGTCCAACACAAAGGCCCCCAGCCAGAGCAAATGGCTGGAAACGCGGTTGAGCTCCGTGGTGATGACCCGGATGTACTGGGCGCGCTCCGGCGCTTCAATGCCAGCGGCGCGCTCCACCACACAGGCGTAACCGAAATTGTAGGCCAGGGCGTGCAGGTAGTCCATACGGCCCGTATTGGCCATGAACTGCGCCCAGGTGCGGTTTTCAGCCATCTTTTCGTGCATACGGTGGATGTAGCCCAGCACGGGCTCGGCCTCCACAATATACTCCCCGTCCATGACGACCTTGACGCGCAGCACGCCGTGCGTGGCGGGATGCTGCGGCCCCAGGTTCAGGACGAAACGCTCGTCGGTGGGACTTTGGGCCAGGAAGTTCATGCGCCATAATCCTTGAGCAGGGGGTGATAATCCGCGTCCTCAGGCAACAACAGGGGCACAAGATAGGGATGCCCCGTAAACACAATGCCGAAAAATTCATGAATTTCGCGCTCGTGCCAATGCGCTATGGGGTAGATCTGCGCAATGCTCGGCAACTGCGGGGCGGAACGCGGCACGCGCACCCGCACGGACACCCGGTGCCGGGCCGCATAGCGGTTGCAGTCGTAAACCACTTCCAGCTCGTCCTCTTCGGGAATGCCGGGGGCCGCCTCTTGCGGGGCTGCCGCAGGGGCCGTTGCTGCGCCGTCCGCCGCAGCTTCCGCGTCTGCCGCGGCTTTGGCGGCGGCAGCCGCTTTGGCCTTGGCCTCCTTGAGCAGGGCTTCCCGCTCGCCCAGCCAGTCCACGCCGGTCATGCCCTCAAGAAAATACCCTGCCGCATCCAGCAGGCCCACAGCCTCCGGAACGGCCGTTGCAGGCACGCGCACCTCCAGGTCATAGCCCAGGGCGGCGTGATCCGTGTCCCGCACGCTCACGCCCGGCAAGGCCGCAAGACGCGCGCGCAGGGCTGCCGGATCCGCGTGCGCGGGGGTTGCGCTCATGCGGGGGGCCTCAGGCAACATGACCGTTCACCTCCATGGCAAGGGGCGCGTCCGTGTCGTTGTCGCTCTGGGGCGCGGCCTGGGCCGACGCCTCCCGCGCGGCGGCGGGTCCGGGCAGGGGGGGCGGCGTCACTACGGGCCAGCGCCGCTTGCCCGTGAGTTTTTCTTCCAGCTTGAGGATGCCCTCAATAAGAGCTTCGGGCCGCGGCGGACAGCCGGGAATGTAGACATCCACGGGGAAGAGCTTGTCCACCCCTTCCACAATGCCGTACTGCCCCTCGTAGACAAAGGGCCCGCCGGAAATGGCGCAGTTGCCCATGGCAATGACCCACTTGGGTTCGGGCATTTGATCGTACAGGGTCTGCACGGCCGGGGCCATTTTTTTGTTGACCGTGCCGGAAACGATCATCACGTCGCTCTGGCGCGGCGACGGCCGAAAGACCTCCGCCCCGAAGCGGGCCAGATCAAAGCGTGACGCGCCGGCGGCCATCATCTCAATGGCACAGCAGGCCAGACCAAAGGTCATGGGCCAGAGCGAATTGGCCCGGCACAAATCCAGCAGCCGGTCCAGACTCGAAAACTGGACTACCGATCCGAAAACATTTTCCTCTGCCACTGGAACACTCCCTTTTTCCACGCGTACACGATAACCAGGGACAAAATGCCCACAAAGAGGAAGACTTCCACAAATGCCCGCAAATCGCTGACTATTGTAGTTTTGGCATAGATAATGGCCACGGGAAAGAGAAACAGAATATCCACGGCAAAAGCCAGGAAAAGCAAGGCATACATATAGTACACAGCGCCGAACTTTATCCAGGCGTCGCCGATGGGGTCTATGCCGCATTCAACTATCTGCCGGGTTTTGCCGACAGTGTTGCGCGTCAGACGCGGCGCAAGAAAAAAGACCAGTACAAATGGCCCCAGCGCAAAGCTGATGCCCCCCAGGCAAAAAACCATAATGTAGACAAGGTCCATAACATCATTGGCGGCCATAGAGCATCTCACTCTGTGTAAAAGACAACAAAAATATTTTCAAAGGAGATATTGACTGCGCAAACAGTCTATTCCCTTTTTATATTGTATTGTGGAATACAAAAATTATATAGTTGTGTCAACGACTCTTTCAAAAAAATATTTACTCAGTGCGAAAATTCACAACAAATTCCTAAAGAAAATTATAATTGACTATCCCGATAGGACATTCACAGACACTGCACCTGTTTTCACGGTAATAATACATGGAATGTTCGTGCATTAGCAAAAAAAAGCAGCCCCCGCGAGGACCGGGCCTGACCGGCGCCAAAGGGCGGCAGCAGACCAAATTCCGGCAAGACCGCAAGCCGCGCCGGAGTGCAAAAATATCCCGTCACAAGCGCACAAGACCCGCCCTGATGTTCAAAACAGGGCGGGTCTTACGGCTTTATCCGAGAAAAACAGGAGCTACATCAAGGGGGGGGCTACCTCAAAGGGAGGGGCACAGCGGTCCGTTGAAGGCGCTTGCCCCCGTCTTTGGTGTAGCCAACAACAGAGGCTCCCCTGTGCCCCCACCTAGGCCGCAAAAATTTCACGCCTGCACTTCGGAATAGGCTTTATCCTTGGGGACCTGCTGCACAGATTGCAAAAAACGGCTTGCAGGATCGCCCCAGGGGTGGCCGGGTGCCCCTCCCAAAACTTGGGCCAGAATAGCCAGCAGGATTTGCTCGGCATCACCTCCCTCAGATGATAGGTTTTGCCTTTGTGGCGCTTGCATAGGTCGGCAGCCTGCGCTTCATCCCTTGTTTGCCACACAGGCACAGGCCGTTGACCGGCAACAGGCTTACCCGTAATCTGTGGGGACGGAGGCATTATGTCGCTTACCCTTGAAGAACTGGTCGAAACTGCCATAGAGAATCAGCGCGTAATCCTTGAGCTTGAACTGAAAAAAAAGGGGGTTCCGCTGAACTACCTGGATGAAAATGGGCAGTATACCCTTCGCTATCCCGATGGTCACACGGAAACGATGTCACTCAACGAAGCCCAACAACAGGTCAGGTAATGCCCACGCTCTTGTGCATCTGCGGCCCAAATGGGGCAGGCAAGAGCACTTTTTCAAGGGCGATTGCTATGCGGGAAAATCTGCTGGTTATTGACCCTGATAAACTTGCTGCAGAAGGCTTGTCTCCCATAGCCGCTGGTAAGGCTGCTGCTCGTATGGCTCACCTTTTTCTGGAAGAGGGAGTTTCATTTGCGCGAGAGTCTACCCTTACCGCCAGGTTTGACTTCACGCTGATGGCAAAGGCAAAACAGCGAGGCTATAAAATTGAGCTTGTATACATATGCCTTGCGTCAGAAATGCTTGCGCTGAAACGAGTTGCGGCTCGCGCGTCACGGGGGGGACATAGAGTTCCGCCTCGGGATGTTATCCGCCGTTTTAGCCGCAGCCTTGAAAATTTGCCAAAAGCTATTGCGCTGGCGGACAAAGTGACTATTCTGGATAACTCCTTCTGTAATTACAAAAGGCTATCCTAGCCAGTCTGATAACAACATATTTTGAAGCGCCCGGTTCCCTTAAAAAGGGGGCTCTACCTCAAAGACAGGGGCACAGCGGTCCGTTGAAGGCGCTTGCCGGCTCTACCTCAAAGACGGGGGCACAGCGGTTATAGGGGGTCAGGGAAGATGAGAATGAAGGGTAAGGCCGATCCTGCTTGACGAATGCTTGACTTTCCCTTGACTGATGCGGGCTTGGGGGCTGCCCGGCCCCGGAAAAGCCACGAAAGAATGGTTTGAGAATGGAGGGCCGTTTTGAGGCCCGATAGTCACGCAAGTTGAGAACGAGAGAAGCCCTGTTGAGTGTCGAATCTGACACAAAACAGGGCTTGCTTTTTTTCGTATGCCGTGCCCTATGGATGAACAAGGGAGGCTCTATGGACGAGGTACGTTACAAGGCTCGGATTCTCCTGCGTCGGTCTCGGCGCACTGCGCGAGGCGTTGTCACCGGCTTTGACTGGGAGGTATGCGAGGTGGAATTTCCGGCCCGGCTTCGGGATGCCGAAATTGTAGGCGTCGAAAGCGCCGACCAGCCACGAATTGATATTAACGAGTTTCTCGGCTCCAGCGTTGATGGTCTGGATTTATCTTTTCGAGCGCGGACGGGACTTGCTACAGCTAATATCCGCACCATCACGGAGCTTGCCAAGCGGCAACCCTATGAGCTTCTCAAGGTAAAGGGCATTGGCGAAACCGTTCTCCAGGAATATGCCCACGAGCTTGCACGGCACGGACTCTATTTAGGTATGCCGCTGAACTAGCGACAGACTCAAAATGAAAACAGCCCCGGTGCGTGTCAAATCTGACACACGCCAGGGCTGTTTTTTTGTGCTCGGTAGATGAGCGGCTATTTGTGGGTGGGCAGGGTATGGCTACTGGATGGGATTGCCTGTTTCTTGTCAAAACGGAGCGGCTGTTTCTCTTGTTCGGTTTCTCCACGGGCTGCCTCCATCCGTCCCTCCATCAGCGCAAGTTTTGCACTCAGCTCACCGAGCTTGCGCAGCAGCTCTTCCTTTTCCCGGTAGAGTCTGCGGTTCTCTGTTGCCAACTCTCTGCGCTCTTCCCGCTCCAGCTCTAATTCACGCTCCAGTTTAGCAAAGCTCTCTTCCCTTGGCTGCGTGATAGCCTGCCCCGAACTTAAAGGCTCTGCACTCTTTGGCTCGGCATCTTCTTCCCTAATTGGCCCTTCGCCGAACATCAGCCAACGTAGGCTTACGCTAAAATGGGAAACAAATGTCCGTAGAACTTCTATGCTGGGTTCATTTCTCCCCGTTTCGTAATTACTCAGTGTTGTTTGAGCCATGCCTAGCGCGGCAGCAAGGTCCGCCTGACGGGTGCTTCCTCGTAACTGTTTTAGGCGATCTCCAAGTGTATTCATGGGTAAAAGTTCCTATGCCCCTAACTTTTACCCTAACTTTTACCTTCACTTCTCACACAATATAGCGAAAAAATACAATAAAGAAGTTTTTACGCTAAAAAGAAGTTTTACCCCATTTTAACTTGACTAAACGCTAAAATGGGAATTAAAAGAAGGGTGCGGGCGGTTGAAAAAGAACGCGATGAATCAGCCATAGCAGGCCGCCCCCATTTTAGCAATGTCAATGCTTCAAGCTCAAAATGGAGGGACTCCATGAGCAAGCTACAACCTTACGGACGCAGGCGCGCGGATTCCAAGCGGGATATTCAGCGCATCCTCGACAGCAAAGGCAAAAATTTTGTGGATGTGGCGGAGGTGGCCGGAGTTACCCCGCAGACTGTGTCCGCCACGATGAACGGTTTTCGGCATAGTCCGCGTGTTCTGGAGACGCTACGCTCTTTTGGGATTCCTGAAAGACTTTTGTTTGATCCTCGTCGTGCTGAAAACGCGGCATAGGCGGCATTATGGCGCTCAAGGAAGTCTATTCAACACTTGAAGCCAGCCTGCTTTTGGGGATGGCTGTAAAAAACTTGCTGCAACGCGCCATCCGTGAGGGCTGGCAATCCCAGCCTCGCAAAGGACGCGGCGGCGGGCATGAATGGCTTTTGTCGTCTATGCCAGAAGAAACCCGTATCGCCATCCGGGCAGCCGAAGAGCAGAACGCCCTTGCCGCTTGTGCAGCGGAAAACGCCGCTCCCATGTTTTCTTCATCCGTTTCGACCGCCATCCTTGACGATAAGCGCCGCTACAAGGCGTTAGCAAAGGCGGACTTGGTGCGCCAGTACCTTTCTTGGCAGCGCCGGTTCGGAGCCACCAGAACGCAAAAGCAAGCCTTCATTACCGCCTATTCCGGCGGGGCTTGGCCCAAGCTCAAAGAAGAATTGGGCAGTGTCTCGTGGAAAACCCTTGAACGCTGGAAGCTGGAACAGGAACGCGCCGGAAGCGTGCTGGCGTTGGCGGACAAGCGCGGCGTAGCCCACAAGGGGCGGACGCTGCTGACCGAGCGGCACAAAATCATCATCCTTGGCCACGCCCTGAACCCCAACGCCCCCAATGTCAGCCAATGCGCCCGCGCCGTGCGGAAAAAATGCGCGTATGAGGGGCTGTATGTGCCCTCCGAACCGACAATCCGGCGTTTTGTCGGCCACTACATGCACGAATGTTTTGACGAGTGGACCTTGTGGCGTGAAGGCAAGAAGGCCTGGAACGACAAGTGCGCCATATCTCTGCTGCGGGATTGGAACCTGGTGCAGGTGGGCGACGTGGTGATTGCCGACGGTCACACGCTCAATTTTGAGACGATAAACCCGGAAACCGGCAAGGCAACACGAATGACCTTGCTGCTGTTTTTCGACGGTGCTTCTAACTGCCCGCTGGGCTGGGAAATCATGCCCAGCGAAAATACGGACTGCATATCATCCGCATTTCGCCGTACATGCCTTTTGCTGGGGAAGTTTCCCCGCGTTGTCTATCTGGACAATGGCCGGGCATTTCGGGCGAAGTTCTTCAAGGGTTGCGCGGATTTTGAGCAGGCCGGCTTCCTTGGCTTGTACAAGTCCCTTGGCTGCGAGGTGATCCACGCCTGGCCCTACCACGGTCAATCCAAACCGGTAGAGCGGTTTTTCGGCACCATGCACGAACTGGAAGTGTGGATGCCCTCTTATACCGGCTATGACATCGCCCACAAACCGGCGCGCATGAAGCGCGGAGAGGATTTGCACCGCAAACTGTATGCAAAAATGGGGTCGCGCGCCCTTACCATGGAAGAGACCATCACCCAGGTGGCCTTGTGGTTTGCGGAGTATATGCAGCGCCCCCAGATGCGGACGCATCTGCACGGCAAGACGCCGGGCGAGGTCTTTCAGGCCGGGCGGGGCGAAGGGCTCTCTGTAGCCGATATAGAGCGCCTCACGCTGCTGATGCTGCAAAAAGAAGTGCGGACCATCACCAAAGATGGAATCCGCCTGAACGGCCGTCTGTATTGGCATGAACGGCTGGCCTCGCGCCGCCATCCCGTGCTGGTGCGTTACGACGAGCAACTCTCGCCGCACGAGGTGCTGGTCTACACCTTGGACGGCGTGCCGCTGTGCGTGGCGCGGGACCGCGCTCACTACGGCATTGCCAGTGGGCTGCACCCGGCGGCGGGCATCCTTGGGACGGACGCGCAGCGCGCCGCCCTGGCTGAAGCCATTGCCCTGAAAAAAGGCCAGGAGCGCGGCAGCGCCGCAACCGTGCGACACCTGCTGGATGTCGTTGTGCTGCCGGAGGCGCGGGCGCGCATGGCGGCCCTGCAAGCCGCTACGCCTGCGCCGGAGCAGCCCGCCCCCGCCCCCAACAAAACCCCAGGCGTCAGCGCCGCAGAGGCTGCAGCCATAGAGGCCGCCAAGGCCAAGGGCCGCGCGGCCCGCGAGGCTGCGCCCAGCTACACGCCCTCCGGCCTCAAGCGCTGGCGGGATGCGCCGGAGCGCTACGCCTATCTCTTTGACGTGCGCTGGCGCGACGGCATCGCCCTGGTGCCTGCGGACCAGGCCTGGATGGGGGCGTGGGAGCGGAGCGACGAATATCAGCGTTACCACAAGCGGCGCTTTGAAGCCCTGCGCGGGTTGTACGACCGGCAGCGGGCCAGCGCCTAACTCACAGGAGGAGACAGATGCGTGACATCATTATCGAAACCGAAGCAATGACCCGCTTTGACGCGGCGGTGGACGCTGTGGTCACCGCCGGGCGCGGGCTCTCCGGTTTTGTCCTGGCCTATGGTCAGGCCGGGCGTGGCAAATCCGTAGCTGCGGACCGTTACCACTTCCAGCGTGGCGGCGCGTATGTGCGCGTCTGGCAGGGCTGGTCGCAGACGGCGTTTCTGCAGCGCCTGCTGTTTGAAGTGCGCGGCAAAAATATGGATATGCCGCGCCATACGGGCAACCGCTGCAAAGAAATGATTGTGGAACTGCTGGACGAAAACCGCATGCCCATCTTTGTGGACGAGGCCGACCGCCTCAAAATAGACCGCATCGAAGACCTGCGGGATATTCACGAAATGACGGGGGCCCCCATCGTGCTGATTGGTGAAGAAGGCATTTTCGGTCTGCTTTCAGAACGGCGGCGCATCTGGAGTCGCGTTGCCCACGAAGTTGCGTTCGGCCCCATCAGCCCGGCAGAGGTGGGCCTCTACGGCATGCAGGCCGCAGGGCTGGACATACCGCCAGAGGCGTCTTCAGAGATCGCCAAACGCACAGAGGGCGATTTCCGTCTTGTCCGCAACGTCTGCCTGCTGCTGGAAAAAGCGGCCAAAGCGTCCGGCAGCTTTACGGTAGATCGCCCCATGCTGGAAACAGCCCTGACCTCACGCCCCTGGCGGCGCAAATAGGGGGCCGCCATGCCTGAAGTATTATCTGTGACGCTGGAAATGGTCCGCAACGCCGTACAGGCCCTGGGCACTGGCGGTCACGAGGTCAGCTACCGTCAGGTGTACGAGGCCCTGGGCCTGACCAATGACGCGCAGCAGGCTGTGGTGCGCACCAGAGTGTCTGGCATGGCCAAGCACGGAGAGATTACGCGGACCGGCACGGGCCGGTTTGTCTACAACTTCAACCGTCGCCCTCGCGACGCCAAGGTCTATGCCGCCATGTGGCGATTTGTGCGGGCCTCCAAACCGGGCTGGTCCGTCAGCGAGTGCGGCATGCTGACCCGCGCCAGCTACACCCATGCCCTGCGCTATGTGGCCTGGCTGGAGGGCGAAGGTTATGTGGAGCGCACGGGCCGCAATGACAGGCGAGCCGTGACCTACCGGGCCACGGCTAAGGCCCAGGCCTCGCCGGAGACGCCCTATCCCCCAACACGGGAATCAGACCCCTTTCAGCAGGAACGCACGGCAGCGGCTACCATTACCCGCCTGATGCTTTGCGCCGACCCATATGCCCCTAAAACGGCATCAACCATTGTTGCAGCTTGCCATGTCCTGCTTGCGCGGTTCGGCAGCAAGCCTTGCACAGAAAATGAGCACACGGAGGAAAGCCATGTTGCAGAATGAAGTATTGTCAATCAACGCCGCCCTGGGCAAGCTGCTGCCCCGCGTCAGCACCGAAGACGCGGAGACAATCCGCCTCTGCCGTCGCAACCTCACGCAGCTGGCAGAACAGGCCAGGGAACTTGAAACCCGCTTGATCCCCGCGCCCCTCGCCACGCGGACGCCCCTGCCCGCCGAGGGGGTGATGTAGATGGCGCGCATCAAACCCGACCCGCACATCGTCGCCGACCGCGCCCAATGCGAGGGCGCGCTGGCGGAAATGGCCGCTCTAGACCGCAAGCTCTCCGCCATTGCCGCGGGGATGCAGGAGGCCATCGACGCCGCCAAAGCCAAGGCCAGCCAGCTTGCCGAGCCGCTGACAGCCCGGCGCAAAGAATTGGCCGATGCGGTGGCGGTGTACGCCCGACTTAATAGGCAAGATCTGTTTGCCAGGGGCAAGAGCGTGGACCTGGGCTTTGGCGTCATCGGCTTCCGCGCCAGCACAAAAATTGTACAAGTACGAGGTATTACAGCAGGAATGACGCTGGAAAAACTGCGCCAGTACAACCTGACGGACGGCATCCGCACTAAGGAAGAAATCAATAAGGACGCGGCCCTGGGCTGGCCCGACGAACGCCTGGAGCTGGTGGGTCTGCGCCGCCAGCAAACGGACGCTTTCTACATTGAAATCAAGGCGGACCCCCTGCCCCAGGACGCCGCCTGAAGGAACCGACATGTCCATAACCCTGACCACGCGGGAGCGGGAAACCCTTGGGGGCGCGTTTGCAGAACAGCTGCTGCACAGCCAGGATGCGGACCCGACTAAGCTCCCTGGCCTGGTAAACAGCCGGGACTGGGAAATAGCGGAACCCCACGAACGCAGGCAGATGCTGGCAGACATTGCGCATGCGGCGGCAGCAAAACTGCTGCAGTGCGGGTATCCGCCGGACGTAATTCGCCAAAAAACAGCCAGATGGCTAACCTAAAGGAGAATACCATGAATAAGAAAGAGTTTGTGGAGGCGGTGCTGCGCGAGGCCCGCTGCACGCATGACCGAAGCCTGAACAAGGCGGACATAGAGGCTGTTCTGAAATCCTGCGGCAATGTTATGGCCGCTGAACTGCTGGGCGGCGGGCACGTGCCCCTGCCCGGCATCGGCCGGCTGATTACAAAACAACGCGCCGCCCGTCAGGGCCGCAACCCGCGCACCGGGGCAGCTGTAACCATCCCTGCATCACGGGTGGTGCTGCTGCGCGTCGGCAAAGACCTCAAAGCGGCGCTCAAGTAAGGGGGAACACATGCCAACTATCGTGCGTACTACGGATGAGATTGATCGCGTGCTGGACTGGGCCGCCGAGGGCATTGACGGGGGCACCCGATATGCGGACATGAGCTATGAGCAGGGCCTGCAGGATATGTACGACTGGCTCTTTGGCTTTACTGACCACGCCCCGGACGAAGATTAACCCCTGCGAAACCGCCCTGCGGGGCGGTCGCCGGGGCGTGGCGGCTCCGGCCTGATGATGCAGCCAAAAGGAGAGTCACATGAGTAATACAGAGACATATTTCAAACAATTACAGCAAAAAGAGCAGCTTATATTTGATGCTGAAAACGCACTGAACAGCGCAAAGCACCAATACGAAAATGTTTCAAAACTGCTTGCCATAGCAGTGTGCCCATTTACCCCTGATGAAGTGATTTTTTTGCCATATCACCGGGGAAAGCGATGGGAATACAAGGGGCGTGTTGTTGGCATACACCCCCAACGTTGCAGACTCTGTAATGCCCTGTATGAGCTTGAAGTAGTGGTTTTGAAACGCAATGGGGCTGATAGTAAGTTGTTTGAATTTGTCGTCCGTTCTGAAGAGTTGGAAAAGAGAAACAAAAAGCCTCTTTCCCCAACGTACAACACTTTGAACAGATAGCGCGAAACCGCCCTGCGGGGCGGTCGTCGGGGCGTGGTGGCTCCGGCCTGATGATGCAGCCAAGGGGAGATGACCTGCCATGGCAGATACTCGTAAATTTTGCGGTTCCATAAGTGTCAGAATCGACACAGAGCGCGTCAAGTTGGAACTGTCTCCGGCTCCGCTGTACGGCGGGACGGAGGGCATGTACCGGGTGCGTGCGGCCCGGCGTTGGCTGGACCACGCTGGGGCCCCGCGATTTTTCGACCGGGCCGGGCTGGCCGCACTGATTGTGGATTGCGCCCTGGGCGGCTTGTCGGAACCCCCAGCGCCGCCAGAAATCCCGTACCCATCGCGGGTGAGTGTCAAAGTGTGGCAGGATGGCCTGCCGGACTGGCTCTGCGCCTGGACCACCACGCCGCCATTGCTGGACTACCTGGGCCGGTGGGTTGTTTGCGTGTCTCTGAACGGCCAGCGCAGCTTTGTGCCAGCCGAGGACGTCATCGTGCATCATAGGCATGACCATGATGCACGATAACCGACCAATGCGGCTGGGCCTGTACCGCAAAATAGAGATAGCCCGCAAGCAGTTGCCGGCCATGGACGAGGACGCCTTCCGCGCCTTGCTGCAAAACGAGTTTGGCGTGCGCAGCCGGAAAGAAATGAATACGCATGAGCTTTCGCGGCTGGTGCATCTGTTTGCCGAAATGGGCGTGGAGTATACGGCTCCGGCCAGGGCCCGGAACAAGGCCGTCAAGCCCCACGCCCGGCCGGATTGGATCGAGATTACCGATTCCATGCCCCATGCGCGCGAAAAACGCGCAATTTTGGCCATCTGGCGCAAGCTGGGCTACTCCATGACCAGCCTGGATACGCGGGTCAAACGTGAATTTGGTGCGGAAATCTTTGTCTGGCTGCAGGACGGCGCGGCGGTCTCCCGGCTGCTTACAGATCTGCAACGCCGGGAAAAAGCCTTTGAGCGACGACAAAAAAAGGACGCACGTGGTGAGCGGGCCTGATCTGCGCGCGCTGGTGCTGGAGCGTTATGCGTCAATCCACGCCTTTTGCCGCTGCCATCCGGAGCTCAAACGCTCCACAGTCTACGCCGTCGTGTCCGGGCACTACCCCGGCAACCTGCCGCGCCAGGCAGCCATCATCCGCGCTGCGGCGCTGGGCGATCCGCGCCCGGAAATAACGGCAATCCCCAGCGCTACGCAAGAAGACGTGGCGGAGGCGCTGCAAAATATCCGCTGCAATAACTGCCGCCGTCTGGACAGGCGGAATTGCCCGGAATGCAGGATGCAGACGGAACGTGAGGCGCGGGAACTCTATGATATTCTATTTCCAGGGGGGCAGGCATGTCAAAAACATTGATACAGGATGTTGTTACGCTGATTAAAGAGGGCTGGCGGCCTTATAATGCGGAGCCTGACGCCGCGGTGTACAACAATCTGCGCTGTGGGTATGTGCTGCGCGGGCGCAACAAATCTCGGCCGTACTGGTTCATGCGCGCCGACGTGTTTTTGTGCCTGGGCTGCGCCGCGCGCTGCATGCTCAAGCACCCGGTCGGGTTCCCACCGCCTCTGCCCATCAAATACTCCACAGTGCCGCCGGCAGAGCCGTTTGTCCTGACGCCGCAAGAGCTGCTGGCCCGCCGCGAGCTGCTGACCGTCCAGCAGGCGGCCTACTGCCTCAACGTCTCCGTGCGAAAGATCTACGACTACATTGCCGAGGGGCGGCTGACGCGCCTCAAAGACTTGCCCGTGCGCGTGCGCGCGGCCGAGGTGCGGGATCTCTGCCAGGATTTCGACGAATAACAAATTTGTTCGCATGGAGCGCGCTGTTTCCGGGCACGCTGCAGCCCGTCCTGGCACACTGTCCTGGACGGGCTGTTGCATGCCTTGTCTCCTCCACAGATGGCCCCGCCGGAGTCACGCCCGGCGGGGCACGCAACAAAAGGAGCGCTCAATGGCTGAGTTTGCGGTGGCGCACTGTTTTACGGCGCAGTGGGAAAGCGGGCTGATCAACCACCCTGCCGACCCCGGCGGCATTACCAACTACGGCGTTTCTCTGCGCTGGCTGCGCAGCCTTGGCCATGATTTGGGCGATATTGACGGCGATGGCGACATTGACGCCGACGACGTGCGCGCCCTGACACGGGAGCAGGCGGCGGCGCTGTTTAAAGCCCGATTCTGGGACGATTATGGCCTGGGCTCTTTGCCCCAGGCCACGGCTACCTGCCAGTACGACTGCGCCGTTAATACCGGGCCGCGCCAGGCCACGCTGCTTACGCAACAGGCCTGCAACGCGCTGGTGGGCAATTATGGCGTCAAGCTGGCCGTGGACGGCGTTTTTGGCCCGGCTACCCGCACGTTTCTGACCCTGCACGCCACGCCCGCGCTGCTCAACGCTATGCTGGAGCAGCGCGCACGGTTTTATGAGCGTCTGGCTGCGCAGCGGCCCCCACTGGCCGTTTTTTTGCGCGGCTGGCTGCGCCGCTGTACCGGCCTGCGCCGGTATCTGGGGCTGGGCGCATGAGCAAGACTCCCCTGTCCGACGCGCTGCGCTGCCTGGATGGCGGCTGGTCCACCATGCGCATCACCACCATGCTGATCTGCGTGGTGGTCCTGGGCATGTGGGTGGCGTTTTGTTTTATTGAAGGGCGGTTTATCCCCATATCCTGGGAAATGGTGGCCCTTATCGGCTCCTCCCAGGGGGCCAAAGCCGCGCAGCTGCGCTTTGAGGTCGGCAGCAAGGGTTTGCCCCCGCCCGGCCTGCTGCGGGAGGATGTATGAGCGGCAAAACAGCCATTGTGGCCGTGCTCCTGGGTCTGGCGGCCATGAGTGGGTACGCAGCCGTGCTGCGGGGGAATATCCAGACACTGGAAGCCCGGCTGCAAGCCTGCAGCACAGAGCGTGACCAGGCCCTGGCCGCAGCGGCCGCAGGCAAAGCCGCCCTGGACGAACAACGCAAAAGCGTCACGGGCCTGCAAACAGCGCTGGACGCCTGCCTGGCGCGGGAACAAACGGCCGTGGCCACGGCGGACCAGTGGCGCGAGATCATAGCGTCCGCCCAAAGCCGCGATATGGCCCCGGAAGAAAAAGGAAAGGTGCCCGATGCAACGACCCGGCAACTTTTGCAGGAATCCCTGGACCTGCCGCTGTAGTCTGCTGCCGGCGCTGGCCCTGGCTGGCGGCCTGGCCCTGGCCGGCTGCGCCTCCCAGGCGCGGCCGCAGCCGCAAACCGTGGTGGTGCGCACAGAGCGTTGCCCGCGCCCCGCGCCGCCAGCTCTGCCCCCCACCAGGGGGCTGTTTCTGGAAAGCCGCGAGGGCTATGCGGTGCTCAAATCGCGTGACGCGCGCATCCGTGCGTACATAGCGGCGCTCAACGCCGCCCTGGATTGCTACGAGGCGCAAACCACAGGAGCAAAGCAATGAGCCCTCAAGAGCTGCAGGCCGTGCTGGCGATACTGGAGCCCATCATGACCACCCTGACGGCCATCGGCCTGCCGGGCCTGCTGGGCCTGATATTTTCCGCGCCCGCCCTGGTGATTGTGGCCATCCTGGTCATGTCGCACGCGGGATCCCGCCGCATGGAAAAAGCGCAGCTGCAGTTTCAGCAGAACATGCGCGAGCTGCTTGACGCCTACCGCGAAGATACCCAGGAAATTCTGCGCGATGTGGGCAACCGCCATGCGGAAGTAGTGCAGTATTACCACAAAAATGTGGAGCTGGTGAAAAATTACGAGCGGGTTACCGAGGCGCTGCAATCCCTGGTGATCAACAACACCAGAGCCGTGGAACGCCTGACCACCATCATCGAAAGCATGAGGAAGTGACTATGAGTGAGCGCACGGAAAATATCGGCCAGCGCGAAACCCTGCGGCACGTGGCCAAGCGCCTGGCGGCCGAGGCCGTCAGCCACCGTGACAGCCTTCGGGCGGCCCTGCCCGTGATTGGCGAGCCCGCGGAGATCGACGTGGACTACGTCCTGGCCCTGACCATATCCCTCACGGAAAAAGTGACGGAACTGCGCGGCGTGCGGAAAAAAATCGACATTCTGAACCGCGAATTGGGCGATTGACGGGGGCCGTTATGGGCTGGGAGCACGAGCCGGAAACCGTGTGGAAAGCGCAGGAGCTCTACTGCGTGGACCGCCTCTCCTTTGCGCGCGTGGCGGAGCTTACCGGCGTTTCGGCCACTACGCTTAAGGCGTGGTCGGAAAAATACGGCTGGCGCGCCAAACGGGCGGAAATCGCCCAGGCGGAAAGCGATATCCGCGTAACAACCATCACCGCCCGCAAAACCACGTTGGAAAAACTGCTGCTGGCCGACGACGGCAGGGAGGCCTCGCAGCTGGCCTTTGCGGTGGCATCCCTGGAAAACCTCGCCCTGAAGCAGCTGGAGCTGGCCGCCGCAGGCAAAATACCGGCCGTTGCGCCGGAGCGGCCGGCCATTGCCACGCGGGCAGACGCCATAGCCGCATTGCGCACCGCCGTGGAGCACAAACTGGGCCTGGCCCTGGCAGACCCGGCCAAAATCACCGTGGCTACGGTGCAGGACGTCCAGCGCTGCCTGGCCCTGGTGGCGGAGCTGGAAGCGACCCTGCCCAAAGATACGGAAAACACACGGAACAAGGCGCTTTCGCCGGAAAACGCGCGGGCCATCCGGGAAATCCTCGGCACAAGTTAGGGCATTGCAATGTTGCAGTGCCCTGACGGTTGCGTAAGCAGCCGCCCGCCGTGGAGGCGCAAGCGCTATTTATTTGCGCGGTTAAGCGCCGGGATGAGCGTGCCGCAACCATTGCGTAGGAGAGGTCATGGATCTGGGCGACGTATTGCTGCCGTATCAAAAAACGTGGCTGGGGGACAAGTCGCCGGTCAAGGTGGGGGAAAAATCCCGCCGCATCGGGCTGACCTGGGCGCAGGCGCTGGATGACGTGCTGAAAGCCTCCACGTCCGGGCGGGACGGCATGGACGTGCTGTATATTTCGTTCAACCAGGACATGACGCGGGAATATATCGACACCTGCGCGGCTTGGGCCAAAAAATTTCAAGTGGTGGCCGGCAAGGTTAACGAGGACGTTTTCCGCGACGGGGACGAGCGGGAAATCAAGGCCTTTCGTATAGATTTTGCCAGCGGCCACAAAATACTGGCCCTGTCCAACCGGCCCTCCAACCTGCGCGGCAAGCAGGGCCGCGTAGTCATCGATGAGGCGGCCTTTGTGGAAGACCTGCCGGAATTGCTCAAGGCCGCCCTCGCCCTGCTCATGTGGGGCGGGCAGGTCATTGTCATCTCCACCCACAACGGCGCAGACAACCCGTTTAACGCCCTGGCGGTGGACGTGCGGGCCGGGCGGCTGCCCTACAGCCTGCAGCGCATTACCCTGGATGACGCGCTGCAGGACGGCCTGTACCGGCGCATTTGCGCGGTGACGCACAAGCCCTGGTCCCCGGAGGGCGAAGCCGCCTGGCGAGAGGCTTTGATCAACACCTACGGCGACGGTGCGGACGAAGAGCTGTTCTGCATTCCCCGGCAGTCCGCCGGGGCTTATCTGACCACGCCCCTGCTGGAGGCTTGCATGGATGCGGCGTGCCCGGTGCTGACCTGGACGCCGCCGGCCAAAGATTTTGTGGACTGGCCCCTGCCCGTGGCGGAAACCTACGTCAAGGGCTGGTTCGGGGAAACGCTGGCCCCCCTGCTGACCCCCCTGCCCACGGACCGCGCCCACTTTGTGGGGGTGGACTTTGGGCGCAGCGGCGACCTCTCCGTGTTCTGGCCAGCCACAGAAGGGGGCGACCTGCGCCTGACGCCGCCCTTTGTGCTGGAGCTGCGCGACTGCCCGCACCGCACCCAGCAGCAGATCTTGTTTGCATTACTGGACGCCTTGCCGCGCTTTGCCGGCGTATCACTGGACGCGCGGGGCAACGGTTCGGCCCTGGCCGAGGCCGCCCGGCAGCAGTACGGCACAGGCTATGTGCGCGAGGTTATGATCAGCGAGGCCTGGTACCGCGAAACCATGCCACTCCTGAAGGCGGGCCTTGAGGACAAAACGCTTGTGCTGCCCAAGGACGCTAACATCCTGGGCGACTTCCGCGGCCTGCGCGTGGTCAAGGGCGTGGCACGACTGCCGGAAAGCCGCACCAGGGATAAAACCGGCGGCCGCCACGGCGACGCAGTGGTGGCCTGCGCCATGATGTTGGACGCAAGAAAGGAACTGGGCGCCATGGAGCCGTGGGACTACGCCGGAGTGCCCCTCAAGGGGCTGGACCTTAAGGGGTGGTGAACATGACAGACTATCCCCGCCTTGCCGAGCTGGAGGCCGCGGCCGCCGCGGCCGTGCGCGCCCTTACGCCGGGCAATTTTTTGCTGCTGGCCGAGCGCGTGCGCCAGCTGGAGCAGGAGAATGCGCAACTGGCCGCCATGCTGGCCGCCTGGGCGCGGGGCGCCCCACCGGAACTGCTGGCGGACTATGGGGACGACCCGGAGGAGCCGGACGCTGCCACGTTCCGGGCGGCAGCCCGGCGGGCGGTGGAGCGGCTGTAGGCGTACCAATAAGGCAGGCTACTGTTCCAACATCCTCTGGGTCTGGTAATATTCTTCAGCCAGAATGGTCATCACAAAGTCGGACTCCTTACCTGTAACCGCTTCCACCTTTTTGCGAATGTCGTCCAGCGACACCCGGAAAAATTCCTTGCGCAAATTGACGGCATTGACGCGCCGGTGGGCAAATTCCTTGTGCAGCTGGTTTTCCAGAGCGGGGGCATCGTCAGAGGCAATCATGGCGTGGATATCAAAACTGAACGGTACCGAGGCATCCCCAAGCTCTCTGACGCGCTCCGCCGGATCCAGGCGACGGGTCAGCCCGATTTTGTAGACGTTTTCGCCAAAAGAGCCAAGGTTGCTGATCACATAAACATGCCCTTTTTTGGTCTGCTGGGCCATACTGATGGCGCGTTCGGCCTTGTCCTTGGCTTCCGCCAGGTCGGCCTCCAACTGCTGGATGCGCAGCTCCGCCGCCTGGCGGTCTGCCGCACCGGTCTTTTCCAAGGCGGCCCTGGCCTTATCCAGCAAGGCCTGGTACATGGCCTCTTCCTTGGCGGCTTCGGCAATGGCCTTTTCATATTCACGGCGGGCGCGCTCTTCTTCACGCATCTGTTCCCGCAGGGCGCGCTGCTCTTCCTGCTCTTCCTTCTTTTTGACCGTAAACTGGTATTGGAGTTTACATTCCAAATATTTTAGTTTGACGTACTCTGTATTAAACCCAAATTGCAGGTCTGCAGAGCCTTTTTCCAGGTCTGTGGCAATGGCGTCAATGCGCTCCAGCGTGCGCTGAAAGTTACCTGGATTGACTTTTTCTATCAATAAGTCGCACTCAATATTAAATGATCGGACCAACAGTTTGGCCTGCTCACCCAGCACCCGCCGGACAATGGGGGAATCATCGTCAACAAGGTCTTGGTCGTGGGCGATGATAACGTTCTTCTCGCGAATCATCTGGCGCTGTGCATCCCGAACTTTTTTTATCTCCAGGGTAAACCGTTCCGAGGTCTCATAAAGGTAGTCCGGCATTTCGTACATGCCATAGGCCACAAATCCATCAAGGCGGGAATACAGGTCTATTCTGGATTGCATGGCCTGAATTTTTGCATCCGCCTCAATTTCTCTATCATGAACCGAGGCTATTTTTTCCTCAATCCGGGCAAGTTGGGCCTGCTTTTCGTCCACAGCGGCGGCCAGCCGCGCTTCCTGCCCGGCCAGGGCCTGCAGATCTTTCGTTGCCGCGTCCAGGGCGGCATGCTCTTGCTGTAAGGCGGCGAATTCTTCCTGCAGCGCGGCTTTGCGGGCCTCAAGCTCCTGAATGGCCGCGGCCAGTGCCTCCTTTTGGCTGGCGTAGGGTTTACAGCGCAGGCGCATGACCACCTTGACCACCAGCAGGGTAAGGCCGACTACAATGCCCACAAAAACAAGAAATACTATGATTCCCATATCTCGCCCCCCTACGAATAAATTTCTCGCAGCAGGGCTTCCCGCGCGGCAGCTCGCTCTTGGCACCGCGCCGCCTGCGCTTCCTTCCCGGCTGCGAGAAAAGCCTGCACCGCCGCCTTGGTCTGGGCCTTATCCGCGCGTTCCTGTTCACGCAGTTGGGCGGCCTGCTCGCGCTCTTCCTGCCGCAACTGGGCGGCCCATTCCCGCGCCCGTCTTTGCTGCTCCCGCTCTGCGGCCCGCTGGCGCTGCGCCGCAAACCGGGCTTCCCGCTTGGCGTTGCGGTCCATATCCCTGCTGATTTTGCGCAGCGCGCGCGCCACCGTGAGTAAGCCGCTTCTCGCCATCCACTCCCCCTGCACAGGCCTTTTTTGGCCATGAAAATTTGTTAGCTAGTATATACTATCTGACGCCATTCTCAAGTGGCGTGAAAATTTTTCTTGATAAAACATAAAAACTAGTTTTTATATTCACGCAAGGAGGTCTAATGCCGAAAAAAAATGTAGCATTCCCTGTCTCAGAGGATGAACATGCAAAAATCAAGGAACTCGCTGCAAAACAGCGGCGGACCATCAAACGACTGATTCTTGATGCCCTTGATAAGCTGTATCCAGGATGGAATAGGGAACAAAAAGAAAACGACCCCAAGTAGCGCACCACCGCGCCGCTGCCCCCCCGATCAGGAGGCCCGGCCGGTGTAAAACCTTCGCACAGTGCGCGCCCCTTCCGGGCATCCGCCCCGTTTTGCCGGCATAGTCGGCAGGACGGGGCTTTTGCGCGCCCCGCGGAGGATGCCTATGCCCAAGGGATTATACCTGCCCGATGGTTCGTACCGCCCGCTGGAGGCGGACGCGCTGACCTCGGCATACGCCACCCGGCAGGCGGCCGGGGTGGCGCTGACAGAGCTGGAAGGCTGGCTGGATCTGCTGCCGGACCCAGACCCGGTGCTACGCCGACGCGGGGACGATGCCGCCGTACTGGCGGAGCTGACCGCCGACGATCAGGTCACCACGGCCATATTGAGCCGCAAAAACCGGGTGCTCAACTGCCCACACTTTGCCTTCCGGGCCGGGTCGGCGGACGGCGAACCGGCAACCGCGCAGGCCGAGGACCTCTACCGCCGCTTTGCGCAGAATCTGGAGCGCTGCAACCTGCGCGGCATTATCAGCAGCATTCTGGACGCGCCTTTTTATGGTTTTGTGCCGTTGGAGATCCTCTGGGGCCGCGGGGCGGACTGGTGGCACATTGTGGACGTGGTGGCCCGCCCCTGCCGCTGGTTTGCCTTTGACAACCGCAATAACCCCGTGTTTAA